>Ga0335077_10002282_pt1 | contig 22855 bp, 21 predicted proteins | sample Lox_Sample_31_FD_207151 | JGI IMG/M metagenome (GOLD analysis project Ga0335077, IMG submission 207151) | Soil microbial communities from Loxahatchee National Wildlife Refuge, Florida, United States - Lox_Sample_3.1 | ecosystem: Environmental > Terrestrial > Soil > Wetlands | place: USA...
CGCGTAAGGCCGCCCGTCCGGAGGACGCCGAGCTCTCCCGCGAGGATCTGGACGCCAATTTCTACGAGGGAGACGAGCTCGCCGTGGCGCCGATCGCCGAGGAGCGGGTGCAGATGGCGATTCCCATGAAACCGCTGTGCCGCGAGGACTGCCTCGGCCTCTGTCCCAAGTGCGGCGCCGACCGCAACGCCGGCCCCTGCGGCTGCGCGGGCGAGGAGGCCGATCCGCGCTGGGGCACGCTCGCGGAGTGGAAGAACGCGACGAGATCGCAGAAAGGGTAGGAACGACGATGCCCAATCCCAAACGACGCCACAGCAAGGCCCGCCGTGACAAGCGCCGCGCGCACGACGCGCTCGCGGCGCCGTCGCTCTCGGCATGCCCGAACTGCCACGAGCCGAAGCTGCCGCACCGCGTGTGCCCGCACTGCGGCCACTACAAGGGCAAGCAGGCCATCAATACATAGCAGCGCGGCGGGCCAAGAACCCGAGTCGCACCGTCGGGAGCTTCCTGGCCCGCCGCGTAAGAGAGAGTTCAAAGGCGGCCGCGCGAGGTGAGTCGCAGGCGCAGCCGTTCCGCGCGGCGGCGCGATGGATTCGCCTGCGAAATGTGGCCACATATAATTCGAACACCGTGACCGTTCCCGCAAGACGGACGACATGCGCATCGCAGTAGATGCGATGGGCGGCGATCACGCCCCCCTCGTCAACGTGGACGGCGCCATCGCGGCCGCCCAGGAGTTCGGCATCGAGACGCTCCTCGTCGGAAAGACAGGGAGCCTCGAGAGCCTTCTCCGCGATTCCGGGTACCGCGGAGACAAGATCGAGATCGTCGAGGCTCCCGAGGTCGTCAGCATGGAGGAGCCGGCCACGGTCGCCCTGCGCAAGAAGCGCAATTCCTCGATCCGCGTGGCGGCGCACTGCGTCCGGGATGGCCGCGCGGCCGGGCTCGTCTCGGCCGGCCACACCGGCGCCGCGATGGTCTCGGCCAAGATGGTCATCGGGACGATCGAGGGCGTGGACCGTCCGGCGCTCGCGGCGATCCTCCCGAACCTCTCCGGGCACTGTCTCCTCCTCGACGTCGGCGCCAACCCGGACGCGAGGACGCCGCACTTCAAGGAGTTCGCCGTGATGGGCTCGATCTACGCGCAGCTCGTCTTCGGGCGGAAGTCGCCCACGATCGGCCTCATGTCGATCGGCGAGGAGGAGGGCAAGGGAAGCGCGACCTCGAAGGAGGCCTTCAAGACGCTCAAGGAGACGGGCCTCAACTTCGTCGGCAACGTCGAGGGCCGGGACGTCTTCAACGGCAAGGTGGACGTGATCGTCACGGACGGCTTCACCGGAAACGTCATCCTGAAGGTCTCCGAGGCGCTCGCGGAGATGGTCGAGAACATGCTCCGCGAGGAGATCAAGAAGACGCTCAAGGCCTCGGTCGGCTTCCTGCTCTCGCGGTCGGCCTTCCGGAGCTTCAAGTCGCGAATCGACTATTCGGAGTACGGAGGGGCGCCGCTCCTCGGCGTGAAGGGCTGCGTCATCATCTGCCACGGGCGCTCGAGCGCGAAGGCGGTGAAGAACGCGATTAGACTCGCGGCCGAGTTCTCCCGCCAGGGCCTCGCCGAGAAGATCCAGTCTTCGATCGCGGCGCTCCACGCCAACGAGGCGCGCGGGCAGGCCCAATGATCCGCGCGCGCGTGACCGGCGTGGGATCGGCCCTGCCGAAGAAGATCCTGTCGAACGCGGATCTCGAGAAGCTCGTCGAGACGTCCGACGAGTGGATCACGACGCGCACGGGCATTCGGGAGCGCCGGATCGTCTCGCCCGGCGAGAAGTTCTCCGACCTCTGCACGCTCGCGGCGGAGGCGGCCTTGAAGCGCGCGAAGGTCGAGGCGAACGACGTGGACATGATCCTCGTCGGCACGATCTCCGGGGACATGCCGTTTCCCGCCACGGCCTGTCTCGTGCAGCACAACCTCGGGGCCACGCGGGCGGCCGCATCCGACATCTCCGCGGCCTGCGTGGGTTTCCTCTACGGCCTGCATTTCGCCGACGGCCTCATCCAGTCGCAGAAGGCCGAGCGCGTCCTCGTCATCGGCGGCGAGATCCTGTCGCGCTACGTGGACTGGACCGACCGCTCGACCTGCGTGCTCTTCGGGGACGGCGCGGGCGCCGTGCTCCTCGAGGCCTCCAAGGGCGATCACGGGATCCTCGGCACGCGCATGAAGTCGAACGGAGCCTACGCCGACTTCATCTGCATGCCGGGCGGCGGCTCGAACCACCCGGCCAACGACCCGAAGTCGATCGAGGCGCGGCTGCCGTTCATCAAGATGAAGGGCAACGAGACGTTCCGGGTCGCCGTGAAGCTCATGGCCGACATCAGTTCCGAGCTGCTGTCGGAGCAGGGTTTCACCCGCGAGGACGTGCGCCTCTTCATCCCGCATCAGGCCAACGCGCGCATCATCGACGCGGTGGGGGAGCGCCTGAAGTTTCCCGAAGAGCGCGTGTACAAGAACGTGGACCGCTACGGAAATACGTCGGCCGCCTCGATCCCGATCGCGCTCGACGAGTGTCAGCAGAAAGGAATGTTGAAGGCCGGCGACCTCGTGCTCATGACCGCGTTCGGCGCCGGGCTCGTGTGGGGCTCGGTGCTGCTGCGCTGGTGAACGGGCGGGGCCGATGAGCCGGCTCGCCCTCCTGTTTCCGGGGCAGGGCTCGCAGTCCGTCGGGATGGGGAAGGCGCTCGTCGCGGCGTCCCCCGCGGCGCGCGCCGTCTTCGAGCAAGCCGACGCCGTCCTGGGTTTTCCGCTGACGCGCCTCTGCTTCGAGGGGCCCGAGGCGGAGCTCCAGCTGACCGCCAACACGCAGCCGGCGATCCTCACCCACTCGGTCGCGGCGTTTCGCGATCTCGAGGCCCGGTTTCCCGAGCGTCTGGAAGGCGCGGCCTTCGCGGCGGGCCACTCGCTCGGCGAGTATTCGGCCAACGTCGCCGCGGGCGCGCTGACGTTCGCCGACGCCGTGCGGCTCGTCCGGTCGCGCGGGGAACAGATGCAGGAAGCGGTGCCGGCGGGCGTGGGCGCGATGGCGGCGATCCTGGGCCTCGCGCCGGAGGCCGTCGAGGCCGCCTGCCGCGACGCCGCGCAGGGCGAGGTCGTGGCGCCGGCCAACTTCAATTCGCCGGAGCAAACGGTCATCGCGGGGCACGCGGCGGCGGTCGCGCGCGCTTCGGCGCTGTGCACGGAGCGCGGCGCGAGGCGCGCGGTTCCGCTGCCCGTCTCGGCGCCGTTTCACTGCGCGCTCATGGCGCCGGCGCGCGAACAGATGACACCGCTCCTCGAGGCGGCGACATTTCGCGACGCCCGCTGGCCGATCGTGACGAACGTGGACGCGGCCCCGGCGACCGAAGGGGCGGCGCTGCGGCGGGCACTCGTGCGCCAGATCGATTCGACGGTCCGATGGGTCGACTCGGTGCGCCGCCTGGCGGCGGACGGCGTGACGCGCGGGCTCGAGATCGGCCCCGGGACGGTGCTGTCCGGACTCGTGCGCCGGATCGACAAGGCCCTGAAGGTCGAGGCGTACGCGGGATGAGCCGCCGCGCCGTGCGTTCGCTTGTGCCCTTTGCCGGAGCCGCCGTTCTCGTCCTCGCGTCGGCGTGCGCGTCGGCGCCGCGGGCCCAGACCGCCTCGATCGACGAAGCCGTCGCGTCGGCGTCCGCGCGCTGCGGCTGCCGGATCGGCGTCACGGCGAGGCACCTCGAGAGCGGGCGGACGTACGAGCATCTGGCCGACGCCGAGTTCGAGGGCGCCTCGGTCACGAAGATCGCCGTGCTGACGGAAGCGATGGCCGCTACGCGCGAGGGTCGCGTGAACCTGTCCGACCGCTGGACGATGACGCAGTCGGAGAAGGCGGACGGATCGGGCGTGCTCGCGATGCTCGACGACGGCCTCGCGCCGACGTGGAGCGACCTGCTGACGCTGATGATCGGTCCCTCGGACAACACCGCGACCAACGCCTGGATCGAGCGCCTCGGGATCTCCTCGGTCAACGCGCGCATGGAGTCGCTCGGCCTCGCGCACATCCGTCTCCTCGGAATGCTTCCGGCGTACGCGCGGCGCGACGAAGAGCCCTCGCCGTGGAAGGGCTTCCGGTTCGGACTGCTGACGCCTCGGGACGTCGCGGTCTGGTACGAGCGGGTCGCGCGGGGCGAGCTCCTGGACGCGGACTCGTCCGGCCGCATCTTCGGCTACCTCGACAAGGACCCGACGCGTCTGCGCGCGGCGCGGCGCTTCTCCTCGGACGCCCTCTGGGCGGGCAAGTCCGGGACGATGAGCGGCGTGCGGAACGATTCGGGAATCCTGCGCACGAAGAAGGGCCGGTTCGTGATCGTCGTCTTCACCGACGGCAGCGCCGCCTCCGCGCCCAACGCGGCCGACCATCCATCGGTCATCGCCATCGCGGACGTCTCGAAGGCCATCGTGGACGCGTGGAGCCGCGATTTGCCGGATGTTACGGAGAGGCCGAAGTGATGAGTTTTCAGTTGTCAGTTCTCAGTTCTCAGTTCCGGAACTGTGAACTGACAACGGTGAACTGATACCTTCTTTTCATGCGTTTCCAAGGCCGGACCGCCCTCGTGACCGGCGCCTCGCGCGGCATCGGCGAGGCCGTCGCGCGGCGTCTCGCCGCCGAGGGGGCGCACGTCATCGCGGCGGCGCGCACCGCGGCGGCGCTCGACAAGCTCGTCGGCGAGATCGCCGCCGCGGGCGGGTCGGCGTCCGCGCTGACCATGGATCTTTCGGACGCCGCGTCGATCGAGGCCGGCGCGAAGCAGGCGCTCGCGTCTCCGGCGGGCATCGACATCCTCGTGAACAATGCCGGCGTCACGGAGGACAACCTGATCCTCCGCATGTCGCGCGAGGCCTGGGACCGCGTGCTCGGGACGAACCTGACCGGGACGTTCCTTCTGACACAGGCCATCGTCAAGGGGATGGTGAAGAAGCGCTATGGGCGGATCGTCAACATCTCCTCGGTCGTCGGGATCATGGGAAACCCGGGCCAGGCCAACTACGCCGCGTCGAAGGCCGGCCTGATCGGCCTGACCAAGAGCGTGGCGCGGGAGCTCGCCTCGCGCAACGTCACCTGCAACGCCGTGGCGCCCGGCTTCATCGAGACCGAGATGACGCGGAAGATGACGCCGCAGGCGCGCGAGGCGCTCGCGGGCCAGATCCCCGCCGGCCGGCTCGGTTCCCCGGAGGACGTGGCCAACGCGGTCGCTTTTCTCGCGTCGGAGGCGGCCTCCTACATCACCGGGCACGTCCTGACGGTCTCCGGCGGCCTCGCCATGTGAAGCCGGGCGGGCTCTTGCCTGCCGGGGGTATCTGGGGAAGAATACGGCGGCCTGATCAGCGAGGGAGGACGAATGAGTGTCGAAGAGAAGGTGAAGAGCATCATCGTCGAGCAGCTCGGCGTGGACGCCAACGAGGTGACCGCGGAGGCGTCCTTCGTGGACGACCTCGGCGCGGACTCCCTCGACACCGTGGAGCTCGTCATGGCGTTCGAAGAGGCCTTCAACATCGAGATTCCCGACGAATCGGCCGAGAAGATCCAGAAGGTCAAGGACGCCATCGACTACATCGAGAAGCACTCCTCGAAAAACTGATCCCTCATGCCTCGCCTGTCCTCCCCTCGCCGCGTGGCCGTGACGGGGGTGGGCCTGATCTCCCCGCTCGGTATTGGTAACGCGGAGAACTGGTCCGCCCTCCTCGCGGGCAAGAGCGGTATCGGTCCGATCACGCGTTTCGACGCGGCGGCGTTCGCTTCGCGCGTCGCGGGTGAGGTCAAGGGCTTCGACCCGGGCCACTACATCGAGAAGAAAGAAATCAAGAAGATGGACACCTTCATCCACTATGCGATGGGGGCGGCCCACTTCGCGATGGAGGACTCGGGCCTGCCGGTCAGCGACGCGAACCGCGAGCGGATCGCGGTCGTCGTCGGATCGGGCATCGGCGGCCTTCCGCTCATCGAAAGCATGCAGCGCAAGTACGTCGAGGGCGGCAACAACCCGCGTGTCATCACGCCCTTCTTCATCACGGGCCTCATCGTGAACGAGGCGAGCGGCAACATCTCGATCAAGTACGGCTTGAAGGGCCCGAACCTCGCGACGGTGACCGCCTGCACGACCGGCGCGCACGCGGTGGGCGAGGCGTACCGGATGATTCAGTACGGCGACGCCGACGCGGCAATCGCCGGCGGCACGGAGTCGGTGATCACGCCGCTCGCCGTGGGGGGCTTTGCCGTGATGAAGGCGCTGACGGGACGCAACGACGAGCCGCAGCGCGCCTCGCGGCCCTGGGATCGCGACCGCGACGGGTTCGTGATCAGCGAGGGCGCCGGCATCCTCGTGCTCGAGGAGCTCGAAGGCGCAAAGAAGCGCGGAGCGCGGATCTATGCCGAGCTCGTCGGTTACGGCATGTCGGGAGACGCGTACCACATCGCCGCGCCGTCGGCCGACGGCGACGGTCCCTCGCGCGTCATGCGCAACACGCTCGCGGACGCCGGCGTGGCCCCGGAGGAAGTCGATTACATCAACGCCCACGGGACCTCGACGCCGCTCGGCGACCGGGCGGAGACGCTGGCGATCAAGAGGGTCTTCGGAGACCACGCGAAGAGGCTCGCCGTGTCGTCCACGAAATCCATGACGGGCCACCTGCTCGGCGCGGCCGGCGGGCTCGAGTCGGCGATCTGCGTTCTCGCGATCCACCACGGCGTCATTCCGCCGACGATCAACTACGAGAACCCGGACCCGGAGTGCGACCTCGACTACGTGCCGAACACGGCGCGGCCGGCCAAGCTGCGGTACGCGCTGAACAACTCCTTCGGTTTCGGCGGCACGAATGGCAGCCTGCTCTTCCAGAGCGTGGACTGAAGAGGACCTGCCGCATGAACTCGCTCGTCGCCGTCGCCTACGTTCCGGACACCGAGACGAAGATCAGGATCGCCGCCGACGGCAAGTCGATCGACGAGTCCGACGTCAAGTGGATCGTGTCGCCGTACGACGAGTACGGGCTCGAGGAGGCGCTCAAGACGAAGGAAGGCAAGGGCGCCGGCGCGGTCACGGTCGTGTGCGTCGGCCCCGAGCGCGCGAAGACGGGCCTGCGCGAGTGCCTCGCCCGCGGAGCCGACGACGCGATCTGGGTGGACTCGGGCGACTCGCGCTACCTCGATGCGCTTGCGACGGCCAAGGCGGTCGCGGCCGTCGCGAAGGAGGGGAAGTACGACTTCCTCTGGTTCGGGCAGAAGGGCGTCGGCTACGACGAGTCGCTCGTCGGTCCGATGGTTGCGGAGCTCATGAACCTGCCGCACGTCGGCAACGTCGTGAAGCTCGAGATCGGCGACGGAAGGATCACCGCCCACCGCGAGATCGAGGGCGCGCACGAGCTCGTCGAGTGCTCGCTGCCGGCCGTTCTGACGGCGCAGAAGGGCCTGAACGAGCCGCGGTACGCGTCGTTGAAGGGCATCATGGGCGCGAAGAAGAAGCCGATCGCCGAGAAGAAGCTCTCGGCGATGGGCATTCCCGAGGCGGACGCGGCCGGCGCGAAGACCCGCTGGAGGAAGCTCGACCTGCCGCCCGCCCGGAAGGCCTGCCACTTCGTCCCGCCCGACGATCCGGCGGCCGCGGGGAAGGAGCTGGTGAGATTACTGCGGGAAGAGGCGAAGGTCATTTGAGCTGTCAGCCGTCAGCTCTCAGCTGTCAGCCGGAGTCGTGCGGCAGCGGTAGCCGAGAGCTAAGAGCTGAGAGCTGATAGCTATATGAAATTCCTCGTCTTCATCGAGCAGCGCGAAGGGAAGATCCGCAAGGCGTCCCTCGAGGCGCTCTCGCTCGCGCGGAAGCTCTCCGGCGCGCCCGCCGCGGCGGTGCTTCCGGGCAAGGGCGTGACGGCGCTCGCGAAGGACCTCGGCGCCTACGGCGCGGGCGTCGTGTACGTGGCCGACCGCGACGAGCTCGCGCTGTACGGCACCAAGGGTTATGTCGGCGCGCTCGACGCGGCCGCGAAGAAGGAGGCTCCCGACGCCGTGCTCATCGCGGCGACCGCGATGGGTAAGGACATGGCGCCGCGGTTCGCCGCGCGCAACGACGTCTCGGTGCTCGCCGACGTGATGGACCTGCGGCTCGAGGGCGACCGGCTCGTGGGATCGCGGCCGGTCTACTCGGGCAAGGCCCGCGCCGAGGTGGACTGCGGCGCGGCGAAGCTCCAGGTCGCGACGACCCGTCCGAACGTGTTCGCGGCGGAGGCGCAGGCCGGCGCGCCGGCGGCGCGCGTCGAGACGCTCGAGCTCGGCGATCTTCAGCCGCGCGCGCGCGTCGTCAAGGTCGAGACCTCGGAATCGAAGGAGCTCGACGTCGCGGAGGCCGACGTCATCGTCTCGGGCGGCCGCGGTATCAAGGGGCCCGAGAACTGGCCGGTGATCCGAGACCTCCAGGAGGCGCTCGGCGCCGCGCTCGGCGCGTCGCGCGCGGTCGTGGACGCCGGCTGGATCGATCACCAGCACCAGGTCGGCCAGACCGGCAAGGTCGTCTCGCCGACACTCTACGTCGCCTGTGGAATCTCCGGCGCGATCCAGCATCTGGCGGGAATGGGAACTTCGAAGGTCATCGTCGCGATCAACAAGGATCCCGAGGCGCCGATCTTCAAGGTCGCGACCTACGGCGTCGTCGGCGATCTTTTTGCGATCGTCCCCGAGTTCGCCAAGGCGGTGCGGGCGGCGAAGGCGGAGTAGCTGTCAGCTTTCAGCTCTCGGCTTTCAGCGAGAGGCGTGGGGCTCAGAGTCTGGCTGATGGCTGACAGCTGATGGCTGATGGCTGATAGCTGATAGCTGATAGCTGATAGCTGATAGCTGACAGCTGACGACTCCTTCGCTACACTCCGCCCCGTGCCGAAGCTTCCGACCGAGCGCCTGATCCTCGGGCTCCCCGGCACGGTCTTCTTCGGCCTCCTCGTCCTCTTCGCGATCGTCGCCTTCGTCTATTCCGCGAGCCGCCGCATCCGCGTGCTGCTCGCCGGCGCGCCCGACCCGCGTTTCGATCGCGTCGGTCTCCGGATCCGGAAGACCCTCGAGTACGCCTTCGCGCAGAAGCGGATGTTTCGCGACTTCTACGCGGGCGTCTTCCACATCTTCATCTTCGGCGGCTTCGTCGTCCTCACCGTGCGCACGCTCGAGCTCGTCGTCGAGGGCCTGTGGCCGGGACTCGTCCTCCTTCCCGGAACGCTCGGCAACCTCTACACGCTCGCCAAGGACGTCTTCGAGGTGCTGGTCCTCGTCGGCGTCGCGATGGCCGTCTACCGGCGGGCCTTCGCGCGGCCGGCGCGGCTCGACCTCACGGCCGACGCCTGGTTCATCCTTTTCCTGATCGCGCTGCTGATCGCGGCCGACCTCGTGGCCGAGGGCGCCCGGGTCGCGCTCGCGCCGCAGCTCGCGAGCCGCTGGTCGCCGGCCGTGGCGGTGATCGCTCGCTGGCTCTCCGGCGTCTCCCCGCCGAAGCTCCAGGCGATCTCCGACGCCGCCTGGTGGACCCACCTCGTGGACATCCTTTTCTTCGGCAACTACCTGCCGTACTCGAAGCACTTCCACATCCTGACGGCGGTCCCGAACATCTTCTTCATGAATCTCGATCCGCCGGGCCGCCTCGCGACGCCGGACCTCGAGAAGTCCGAGCGGTTCGGCGCTTCGAGAGTCGAGGACCTGACGTGGAAGTCCATGCTCGACGGCTATGCCTGCACCGAGTGCGGCCGCTGCCGTGTCGTGTGCCCGACGGTGCTGACGGACAAGCCGCTCGACCCGCGCCTCCACATCGCCGCGATCCGCGACGCCGTGTACGAGGCGACGCCGGAGATCCTCGCGGCGGCTTCCGGGCGCGGGAACGGAGGGGACGGCGGCGGCCCCGGCCATGCCCGGCGCGATCTCATCGGCGGCTGGATCTCCGAAGACACGATCTGGGCCTGCACGACCTGCGGCTTCTGCACGTCCGCGTGCCCGGTGTTCATCGTGCCGGCGGTGGACAAGATCGTCGAGATGCGCCGCTATCTCGTGCTCGACAGGGCGGAGTTCCCGAAGGAGATGCAGACGGCGTTCCGCGGCATGGAGACCAACGGCAACCCGTGGGGGATCGCCGCGGCCTCGCGGGCCGACTGGGCGAAGGAGCTGCCCGTCGTGACTATGGCGGAGGCGCGGGGCCGCGACATCGACGTCCTTTTCTGGGTCGGCTGCGCCGGCTCCTACGAGGACCGCGCGAAGAAGGTCTCGCGCGCGCTCGTCGAGCTCCTTCAGGCGGCCGGCGTCTCGTTCGCAATCCTCGGCGTCGAGGAGACGTGCAACGGCGACTCCGCGCGCCGCATGGGCAACGAGTACCTCTTCCAGATGCTCGCGCAGCAGAACGTCGAGACGTTGAACGGGTATGGCGTCAAGAAAATCGTCACGAACTGCCCGCACTGCTTCAACGTGATCCGGAACGAGTACCCGGACTTCGGTGGCAAGTACGAGGTGATGCACGGCACGGAGCTCGTGTCGAAGCTCATCGCCGAGGGCAGGCTGAAGATGACCGGCCGCGTCGAGGAGTCGATCAGCTTCCACGACCCGTGCTACCTCGGCCGCTACAACGGCGTGTACGACGCGCCGCGGCGGATCCTCGAGTCGATTCCGGGACTGCGGCTCCAGGAGCTGCCGCGGTCGCGCGAGCGCGGCCTCTGCTGCGGTGCCGGCGGCGGCCGCATGTGGATGGAGGAGAAGCTCGGCACCCGGATCAACCAGACGCGTATGAGGGAGATCGCCGGGGCCGGGACCGGCGCCGTCGGGGTGTCCTGTCCGTTCTGCATGGTGATGCTCGGCAACGCGAAGGAGGAGATCGGCGTCGCGACGCAGCCGTTCGACGTTCTCGAGCTCGCGCGCCGGGCGATGGCCTAGACTCGGGCCTCGCCGCTTCCGAGAACCCGCTCGATGCGCCGGTCCGGCACGAGCCAGATCAGCGCGACGGCGACGTAGAGCGCCTCCGCGGCGGCGGGCGACCAGAACGAGATCGGGATCGCGACGAGGTAGGCGATCGGGGAGAGCTTCCCCTTCCAGTCCGATCCGACGGCCTTTCGCAGCAGCGAGTCCTCTCCCTGCGACGCGATGATGCGCTGCTGCAGAACCCAGTAGGCGATGGCGGACATGAGCAGGACCGCGCCGTACAGCGCGGACGGGCCCGGCGCGAAGTGGTTCTCGCCCATCCAGGCCGTCGTGAACGGGATGAGCGACAGCCAGAAGAGCAGGTGCAGGTTCGCCCAGAGGATCGGTCCCGTCACCCGGCGGACGGTGTGCAGCATGTGATGGTGGTTGTTCCAGTAGATCCCGAGGTAGATGAAGCTGAGGACGTAGGACAGGAACACCGGGAGGACCGGCGCCAGCGCCGCCAGCGCTTCGCCCCGAGGCACCTTCAGCTCGAGCACCATGATGGTGATGAGGATGGCGATGACGCCGTCGCTGAAGGCTTCGAGGCGGCTCTTACCCATCTTCGAGCTCTCAGCCTCTCCGCCGGCGCGGCGTCGGCGGTCCCTGAAAGGCGTCGCGGAGGATCTCGAGCGCCGGCTTCTCGCCGGGCCTCTCGAGGATCGCGACGACGTCGAACCGGCAGACGGGCGCCGGCGCGTTGCGCCCGGCGAGATAGGCCTCCGCGGCTCGGAAGATCCGCCGCTGCTTCTCCGCGGTGACCGCGGCGGCCGGTGAGCCGAAGCCCTCGCCGCTTCGTCCCTTCACTTCGACGAAGCAGAGCGTGCCGCGATCCTCGGCCACGAAGTCGATCTCGCCCATCCGCGTCCGGAAATTGCGCGACAGGATCCGATAGCCCTCGGACTCGAGCGCCTTCTCGGCCGCGCGCTCCCAGTCCCATCCGGCGCCGCGCGATCCGCCCGGACGCGGCGGCAGGCCGCGCAGGCGCTCCGCGATGCGGCGCGCCCACGACAGTGGAATCATCCGGCGATCCTAACCAACTCCTCTGGCCGCGCGGCGGCGCGTGTTAGAATCGTCCGAACTCGTCACAGGAGAGCGGTTTGAGCGAAACGGACCTGCGGTACACGTTTACGTGCCCGAACTGCTCCGGCAATTACGCCATTCTTCTCGAGCGTATACCGCCGGTACAGGCGCGTTTTCGCTGTCCGCATTGTCAGCAGCCCATGGATTTCCCGTCCCGCGACGAGGCCCGGGTGTACGCGCGCCTGCAGTCTCAGAGCGAGCCGGCCGAGGCGTTGGCGGCCGGGATGATGGTCGCCGACGCGCCCCCGGCCCCCGCCGCGACGACTCCGGCCCCGAAGCCCCGCCCCTGGACGCCGCCGGCTCCCGGGTCGCTCGCGCCCGATCCCGGCGAGAACGGCGCGGACCAGCGATTCCGCGTGGAGAAGCAGGGATTCGAGAACGACGTCTTCGACCGGCGCGGCATCCGCAACCTGATCCGTACCGGCGAGGTGTCCGCGGAGGATTTCGTGTCGGTCAACGAGACGGCGCCGGTCGCGGCCGGTGAAGTGCCGTTTCTGAAGTCGCTCTTCAAGCTGCGCGCGACGTCGAACGTCACGCCGCCGGCGCGATGCCGCGCGCACACGGACCTCGTCGCCCACTACAAGTGCCAGGACACCGCCCGCCCGCTCTGCGAGGAGTGCGCGCCCGAGAGGAAGTTCGGCAACGCGACCGCGCGCGTCTGCTCTCACTGCGGCGGAACCGCCGTCGAGCTCGCTCCGGCCGTCGAGGCCTGACCCCCGCCGTCGTCGATTCCCGATCCCGCGGAGGAATGCCGCCCCGCGGCGACGTCATGGCTCCGTGGCCGCCCTGCGGCGAAGGCTCTCCAGATGTCGGCCGAGAGCCGTCGCGGCCGCCGCGTGGGCGGCGAGAACCCGGTCGCTGGCCGGGTCGCCCGGCGTGAGCCCCTCGACGAAGTCCTGGATCCGGCTCCGGCGGGAGACGAGGTCGGTGAAGGTCGCGAGCCAGGTGGCTGTCGGCGCGACGGTGCGGCCGCTCTCGTACTCGACCACGGGCAGGTCGTCGGTGTGCGGGGACGTCCTCGCGACCCATCGCTCAACGTCGCGCGGGGCGAGGAGCAGGTTCGACAGCAGCTCGGCCGGGTCGGCTTCACCGATTGTCGCGAGATCCGTGGAAACCGCGGCCGCGGAGAGGCTGGCTCGGACGTCGTCCCATCGCACCGTCGGCCCCGGCGTGGCGAGCACGATCGTGAAGGGATTCTCGACCGAATGCGGGTACCAGATGCTCACGTTTGGAAAGACGTCCTGGAACGCCCGCACGATCGCCCGGAAGTTGTCCGGCAGCACGGAATACATGGGCAGCCACATCGAGATCACGCCGCCCGGCGCCAGACGGCGCGCGCAGAGACGGAAGTAGTCCTCCGTGTACAGCGAGCCGTTGCCCGCGTAGCGGGGGTGGATCGAGTCGGACAGGATCGCGTCGAACTGCCCGGTCGCGGCGAGGATGTAGTTGCGGCCGTCGTTGATCGTCAGGTGCACGCGGACGTCGGAGAGCACGCCGTGGTTGATCCCGGCGAAGTAGCGCGCGGACTCTCCAACCACCTCCGGCGAGATCTCGACGATCCGGATGTCGGAGACCGGGTGCAGCGAGACACTGTAGGCAGTGTCGCCCGATCCGAATCCGATGTGGAGGACACGCTTCGGGTTCCGGCAGAAGGCCAGCGGCAGGTGGGCCTGGAGCTTCTGGATCGTGACGAGATCCGGCGCCGTGCCGGCGACGTTGACGCCGTTGAGCTCGAGCGACAGCGAGGGCGAGGGGAGGCCATATCGCTTGACCGCGACCGTCGCGGTCGTGTCTTCCTCGTAGTGGATCAGATCCTTGCGCGCGACGTCGGAGAGCGTTCCGGCCGAGAGAATGACCCCGTCGCTCTTCAACGGCACCGTGAAGAGGAGGAACACGACCGGAGCGCTCCAGGCGATCCGCGAGCGCGGACGAAGCACGAGCGCGACGGCCAGGCCCACGAGGCCCGTGGCGAGCAGTCCTCTCTGCGAGCCCACGAGCGGGATCGCGATGAACCCCGCCGCGAGCGCGCCGAGGATCCCGCCCACGGTATTGCTCGAGTAAATGACCCCAACACCCCGCGGCGCCGCGTCCGACGAAGGGCTCGCCGCCCGAACGACGATCCCGAACGTGAGGCCCATCAGGATCGTCGGCGGCAGGAGGAAGAGGGCCGTCGTGATCGTCTCCGCCGCGACGAGGCCGCCCCAGCCCGCCGCGTGGAGAATCCCGGTGGCCGTCGAGACCAGGATCCTCGTGTAAAAAGCGAACGCCGCCACCTGGGCGAGGAGCACGAAGGCGAGCGCCGTCTGGGTCGTCGAAAGGACAAGCCTCGTGTCACGCGGCCGAAGCGCGGCGGCCGCGGCGCTGCCGGCGACGAGGCCGGTGAGATACACCCCGAGCATGAGCGAAAACGCGTAGACCGACGAGCCGATGTACAGGACGAGAATGCGGGTCCACAGGACCTCGTCCGCCATCGCCGCGGCTCCCGCCAGGAACGCCACGGCGATCCAGAGCATCGGCACCGGAGACGTCGGAATCCGCACGGCGGCCGGCGGGGCCGTCGCCGGCGCCCGCAGCATCAGCCCCAGCAATGCGGCTCCGAGGCTCGTGCAGGCGGAGGCAACGAGCGTCGCCCAGAAGCCGAACACGGGAATCAGGACGAATCCCGCGAGGGCCACGCCGGCGACGGCCCCGGCCGTATTGACGGCGTAGAGGGTCGTGGAGGGGCGTCCCGGCATGTCGCCTCGTTCGGCGGCGCGCGCCAGAACCGGGAGACTTGCCCCCATCAGGATCGTCGGCGCCAGCAACACCGCGGCGGCGAGCCCGAATCGGACGGCCAGCAGGCCCGCCGGGCTCCCGGAAACGTGCGGGTAGGCGGCCACGTAGCCCCGGTCCACGGCTTCGAAGAGCGACGGCGTCGCGAGCGCGAAGAGCGCCACGCCCGTCTCGAGCAACGCATACACGCGCGCCGGATTCCGCAGCCGCGCGGCCGCCTTACCGGCGAGAGCGCTCCCGAGCGCAAGTCCCCCCATGAACACCGCCACGAGCGTCGCGGCCGCCGCTGTCGTCGCGCCGAACGTGAGCGTCAGGTACTTGAACCAGACGATCTCGTCGGCGAGCGAGGCCAGGCCGGAAAGGAAGAAGACGACGTAGGGGACCCAGAAGCGAAGCCCGCGTTCAGGCATCTGGAGACAGTGTACCGGCGCGAAAATAAACGGGGGATAACTTCGGCCGGGAAACCGCTCTTCTTCAGAAAATCCCGAACCCGTCGCGCAATCTCTTCGGCCGCGGCGTCGAGGGCGAAGTGGCCGCCGTCGAGTATGTGGACCTCCGCGGCCGGCACGTCGCGGAGGTGGGCCTCCGAGCGGTCGAAGGAGAGCTCGTACTGGCCCCACGCGGCAATGCGGACTCCGGTCCTGACCGATATCATTCGCGATCCTTACTCCAGGGAGGGGCAACGCATCTCTTCGTCCTGAAATCGGTCGGATCGGGAATCCTCGCGGCAGGAGTGTTCCTGGGAGGAGCCGTCGTTGCTCGTGGCCAATCCGGGGCACCCGGCCCGGAGGCTCCTGCCGACCAGCCGAAGCCTCTTCGGCTCCCGTTTTTGGCGGACGAGGCCAGAAAGCGCGGCGTGGATCTGCCGCTCCCGTTCGGCGTGGGTCTCGTCTATTTCTTCCTGCATCGGGACATCGAGATCCGGGACCTCCGTGTCGGGCGCAACGGCGCTCCGCCGACTTCCGTCAGCCAATTTGCGCAACTCGCCTCGGTCGCCAACGTGAACAACCTCAACCTGCGAATGGACGTCTGGATCTTTCCCTTCCTCAACCTCCACGCGATCGTCGGCGGGATCTGGAACCGGTCCACGACCAACGTCGAGGTAACGTTGCCGCCGATCACTGCCGGAGGCGAGCCTCGGCAGTTCCTCTTCGCGGTGCCTACCGAGCTCAACGGATCGGTGGGAGGCCTCGGACTCACGCTGGCTGCCGGCTTCGGCTCCTTCTTCGCCGCGGCCGATCTCAACGCGGCCCGCGCGGACATGGGATTCAGCGACCGCTACAAGACGTTCCTTCCCGCACTGCGCATCGGCTGGAAAGGGCAGTTGGGCTCGCATCCCGCGCGGGTGTGGCTGAACGGGACGTACTGGCACACCACTGCCGTTGCGAAGGGGACCGTCGGCGATCCGGACGGAGGGACGCTCTCGTTCGAGGTCGATCAGGGCCCGCTCCATCCCCTCATGTACGGAGTGGGTTTTTCCTACGGATTTTCCCGCCGTGTCGAATTCGTCGCCGATTTCGCGAACGATTTCCACGGCGGCTGGTCCGTGACGGCGGCTCCGGTCTTCCGTTTCTGAGATCCGGGAATCCTCACCGCCAGGAACGGAGAAAGCCTCGGACGAGGGCCGAGATCTCTTCGGCCGCGGTGTCGAGGGCGAAGTGGCCGCCGTCGATGATGTGGACCTCCGCGGCCGGCACGTCGCGGAGGTAGGCCTCCGGCTCCGAGCGGTCGAAGGAGATCTCGTACTGGCCCCAGAGCACGAGCAGGCGCGGCTGCTTCTCCCGCATCCAGGCCTGCCACTTCGGATAGGACGCCACGTTCGAGCGGTAGTCGTAGAAGAGGTCGCTCTGGATGTCGGCCTGGCCGGGCGCGTTGAGGAACCGGAATTCGTCGGTCCACAGGTCCGGGTCGTAGCGCGCGACGTTCGGGTCGTTCCCCACGTGGCGGGTCCGCGTCGTCTCGAGCGACAGGAGGTTCGTGCGCAGCGCGGCCTCGTTGGCCGCGCGGTCCGCCCAGAACGCCCGGCGCGTCGCCCAGTTCGCGCCGAGACCGGTGTCGTGCGCCACCGCGTCCTGCACGATCAGCGCCTCGACGCGGTCGGGATGGGCCAGGGCCATTCGGAAGCCGACGGGGCCGCCGTAGTCCTGCATGTAGAGCGCGTAGCGCGAGAGCTCGAGGGCTTCCGTGAACCGATTCATGATGTCGGCGATGTGATCGAAGGTGTACGCGAACTGCTTCGGGTCCGGCCAGTCGCTGTGCCCGAAGCCAGGGTAATCGGGTGCGACGAGGTGATAGCGGTCGGACAGTCGCGCGAAGAGCGGCTCGAACATGCGCGAAGAGGAGGGAAGACCGTGGAGCAGGAGAAGCGCCGGGGCGTTCTTCGGTCCCGCCTCCCGATAGAAGATCGAGAGTCCGTCGATGGCGGTCGTGCGATAGAGGGTCATGCGCTCCGAGTTCCCCGGTACTCCTCGTCGGTGACCTTCTCCATCCAGTCGACGGTCTTACCGTCGAGCGCCTCCAGGATCGCGATGTGCGACATCGCGGTCGCCGGCGCGGCGCCGTGCCAGTGCTTTTCGCCCGGAGGGCACCAGACGACGTCGCCCGGCCGGATCTCCTCGACCGGCCCGCCCCAGCTCTGAACGCGGCCGCAGCCGTCGGTCACGATCAGTGTCTGACCCAGGGGATGGGTGTGCCAAGCCGTGCGCGCGCCGGGCTCGAACGTGACGCGCACGGCGATCATCCGCGCCGGCGGGCCCGCCTGGTTGAGCGGATCGAGCCGCACCGTCCCCGTGAAGTTCTCGGCCGGTGCTTTGCCCGAGGGCTGGGAGCCGACTCTCTTGATGTCCATTTCTGCGATCTCCTCCGCTGTCCTATTTCCCGTATCGTTCGAAACGGTAGGCGAGCTCCGGGCCGCGGCGTCCTTCGTACGCGAGCCGCGCCACGAGCAGCGCGAACGGCTCGGTGTAGCGGGCGGTCGTCAGAGGACCGGCGTCCACCGGATCGAAGCCGCAGTCCCGAATCAGCCCGGCGGCCACGCGCTTGGCCTTCGCGTCGTCTCCGCAGTACGCGAGACTCGGCCGGCGCGCGCGGCGCCGGGCCTCGTAGACGCCGAAGAGCACCTCGCTCGGCACGGTGTTGAACGCGGAAACGACCCGCGCCCTCGGAAGCTTCTTTGCGAGCCGCTCCGCGCCGGAAGAGGTGTGCGCGACGACGAGGTCGGTATCGTCGGCGTTCATGGGCAGCGAGCAGCTCACCACGAGCTTGCCCGACAGATCGCCGGCCTTCTTGCGCACGTCGTCGACCCTCGACCAGTGCACCGCGAGGAGGAGCGCGTCGGCTTCCTTCGTGGCTTCGGCCGGCGTGCCCGCCCGGGCTTTTCCCCGCGCCTCCCGCGCCAGCCGCCGGAGCTTCGCCTCGTCGCGCGCGTAGCTGAAGACGACCTCGTGGCCGGCGCGGGCGAAGATCGTCCCGAGCTTGGATCCCATCAATCCCGACCCCAGGATGCCGATACGCATGACCCCTCCCTCGCGACGCTTCCCGAGCCACCGGCGCTTGACCGCCGGCGAGCCGTCCGTTATTCTCCGCTGTCCCTGCGGGAATAGCTCAGTGGTAGAGCGCCACCTTGCCAAGGTGGATGTCGCGGGTTCGACCCCCGTTTCCCGCTCCACACTAATTCACCCACATCGCGCGAGTTGGTCGCGCACTTCGCGCACGCGGCGGAGCCCTGCGACCCTCGCGAGTTCAAAGACGAGTTCAAGGGGTTCGTTCTCCACGCTCTCAGAATCTCCATTCCTACATCCGGGAGCATCCATTGGCTCGCCGCTACGCATGATAATATAGTGGGGTATACTATTAGCCCTCATGGCCCATACGATCAAGAACAAGCAAAAGCTGTTGGACCGCACGAAAAGGATCGCCGGTCAGGTCGACGCCATCACGCGTGCGCTTGAAGGCGAACAAGAATGCGGCGAAGTCCTTCGTCTGATCGCCTCCACGCGAGGCGCGATGAACAGCCTCATGGCCGAGGTTCTCGAGGGGCACGTGCGCAGTCATGCGTTTGCCCGGGCAACTCGGGGCTCGAAGGACGCCGAGGCGGCCGAGGACGTGATCGGGGTGATCAGGGCCTATCTCAAGTAGGCGCCGAGGAATAGAGGTTGGCCCGTGACCGGAAATCCGGCAGAAGGGGACGAACGCCGCGGCGTGGCCCGAACCGACCTCCTGCGGATCGGGTTTGTGGCACTGGCGGCGTCGGCGGTGTGGCTGCGCCTTTGGGAGCCGCTGCCGCGGGTCAGCGTCATCGGGCTCCTCGCCACAATCATGGGCGGCTGGCCAATTTTTCGCGAGGCGTTCGAAAACCTCTCCGAACGCAGGATGACGATGGAGCTGTCCATGACGATCGCGCTGGTGGCGGCGCTTGCGATCGGGGAGGCCTTCACAGCGCTCGTCATCACCCTCTTCGTGCTGGTGGCTGAGATCCTCGAAGGCCTTACGGTCTCGCGCGGACGCCGGGCAATCGAAGATCTCCTGAGCTACCTCCCGCGCACGGCCCGTGTCCGTCGCGGCCCCGAGATCCGAGAGATCCCGCTCGACGGGGTTCGCGTCGGCGACCTCGTCCTGGTGGACCCCGGCGGCCGCCTCGCGGTAGATGGCATCGTGGCGGGAGGCCACTCCTTCGTGGATGAAGCGACGATCACCGGGGAGTCGATGCCTGTCGAGAAGCTCACGGGAAGCCCGGTCTTTGCAGGCACCATCAATCAGTCGGGGGCGCTCGAGGTCCGCGCCGGGCGGCTCGGCCGCGACACGACCTTCGGCAAGATCATCGTGGCTGTCGAGCAAGCGGAGCGGTCGCGCGCTCCGGTCCAGAAGACCGCCGACCGCCTGGCGGGCTACCTCGTCTATTTCGCCATCGGCGCCGCGGTCCTGACATTCGCGATCACGCGCGATGCGCGGGCGACCATCTCGGTCGTGATCGTCGCGGGAGCGTGCGGAATCGCGGCGGGCACTCCCCTTGCGATCCTCGGAGCGATCGGTCGTTCGGCGAAGCAGGGCTCCATCGTCAAGGGGGGGCTGCACCTGGAGACGCTGGCCAGGGTCGATACCGTCGTGCTCGACAAGACAGGCACTCTCACCTTCGGCACTCCGGAAGTCCGTCAGCTCGCGCCCGCGGATGGCGTGTCGGAGCCGACCCTGATGGAGACAGCCGCCATCGCAGAGAGCCGCTCTGAGCACCCTCTCGGCAGGGCAGTCCTCGCGCGAGCGCGCGAGATGGGTCTCCGAGCAGTCGAGCCCGAGCGCTTCGCCTACACCCCGGGAAAGGGCATCGTGGCCGCGCTGGAGGATGAGGAGATACTCGTCGGCAACCGCTCTCTGCTGGCCGAACATGGAGTGGCCACGGAACACGCCCCGGCGTCGGCGTCGGCGTCCGAGGTCTGGGTCGCTCGGAGCGGTCGGTTCCTCGGCGTCATTCGCATCGCGGACACGCTGCGTCCGACGTCCCGGCAGGCCGTGGCCGCCCTCAGGCGCCTGGGGATCGAGACGATCCTCCTCACCGGAGACCAGCGGAGCGTCGCCGAAGCCGTGGCGCGTGAGCTCGAGGTCGACAAGTCGGCCGCCGACCTCCTCCCCGACGGGAAGGTCGCCGCGGTGAGGACGCTGGTCGCCGAAGGTCGAATCGTCGCGATGGTGGGCGACGGGGTGAACGACGCTCCCGCCCTCGCGTCCGCGAGCGTGGGAATCGCGATGGGCTCGGGAACGGATGTGGCGCGCGAGAGCGCGGGGATCGTTCTGCTGGGCAACGACCTCTCGAAGCTGGTCGAGACCATCCGCGTCGCCCGGCGGGCGCGGCTCATAATCATGCAGAACTTCGCGGGCACCCTCCTCGTCGACGGAATCGGCATCGTCCTCGCGGCCTTCGGGCTCCTGAGCCCGCTCTTCGCGGCCTTCATACACGTCGCGTCAGAGCTGAGCTTCATTCTCAACTCGGCCCGGCTGCTGCCCGCGGATGAGATTCGGCCCCGGCAGCAAGTCACGGTTTCCTGAAAGCGGGTATGGGGGGAGAGTTCAAAACGAGTTCAAACGGCGTTCAGAGGACGCTCGAGAACCGCTTCGGGACGCTTGATGACGGTCTCTAACGTCTTTGTCCGCAAGCGTCCTCAAACGTCCGGAAGCGGAGCTTCTCCTTGCCAAGGTGGATGTCGCGGGTTCGACCCCCGTTTCCCGCTCGAAATCGCACCCTTCCTGCCGGTCTGAGGTGTTCCGCCGCGACCGTCGTAGAATGCCGCGACAGCAGGGCAGCTCCGTGTCACGTTTCTCGGCTCTCCGGATCCTGGCCGCAACAGCGGCCCTGGGAGCTCTGCCCGCTACCGGGCTCGCGCAGTCCGCCGGCGGCCACTGGGTGAGCATCAGTCCGGAAGGCGGCACGGTGCTGGCTCTTGCTGTCGATCCTCGCTTCCCAACGACGATCTATGCGGGAGGCATCGGCACCGGCGTCTTCAAGAGCTTCGATGGCGGGGAGAGCTGGAGTTTCTCCGGCATCGCCGGAGCCAATGTCTTCGCGCTGGCGATCGATCCGGTCCAGACATCGACTCTCTATGCCGGAACCAACCGCGGAGTCTTCAAGAGTAACGACAGCGCCGCGAGCTGGACTCAAATGAGCGCGGGGATTTCGGCGAAACCCATCAAGGCCGTCGTCGTTGATCCACTCACCCCCACGACGGTTTACGCTGGAACCCCCGGCGGCGTCTTCAAGAGCACCGACGGCGCGACGACCTGGACGAGCGCGAGCAACGGTCTCGGCGCACAGCCCGTCAACGCTCTGGCGCTTGACCCGCAATCACCCTCGACGATCTACGCGGGCACGGCGAACGCCGGCCTCTTTCGATCCACCGACGCGGCCGCGAGCTGGACGGCGGCGGCGAACGGCCTGACCCCCACGCTCATCCATTCCCTCGCGGTCGATCCGAAGACGTCCTCGACGATCTACGCCGGTTCGGGGGCCGGACTCTTCAAGAGCACCGACGGCGCGGCGAGCTGGACGGCCGTCGGTGGTCAGCCGTCCAATTTCTTCGCCCTCGCGATCGACCCGGCGACGCCTTCGACGGTCTACGGCGGCACAGGCGGCCAGGTCCTGAAGAGCGTCAACGGCGTCGGGCGCTGGGAGAGAGCGATGACGGGCCTGCCGGTGCAGATCGTCTGGGCCCTGGCCGTCGACCCGGTCAACCCGTCGAATCTCTACGTCGGGACGCAGAACGGCCTCTTCAAGAGCATCGACGGGGGAGTGAGCTGCGCGGCAGCGAACTCCGGCTTCACGCCGCTGCTCGCCTACGCTCTCGCCGTCGATCCCGCGGCGCCCTCGACGGTCTACGTGGGCGTGCCGACCGGCATCTTCAAGAGCGTGGACGGCGGGATGAGCTGGACGCCCACGACAAACAATTTGCCTGCGGTACCGGTCTGGTCGCTTCTCGTTCTTCCGGGGTCCTCGGAGATTCTCGCGGGCACGGATGTCGGGATCTACCGGAGCACCGACGGAGGAACGACCTGGACTTCGGTCGGTCCGCCCGCTCCCACCTACGGGTTCGCGATCGACCCCGATTCACCCTCGAAAGTCTACGCGGTCGGCGTCGGCGGAACGCTGCCGTCCGGCCAACAGCTGGGCTCCGTGGGCCGGAGCACCGACGGTGGAATGACGTGGACGCTCTTCGTCGGGGATACGGGTACCTCCCCGCCCGTCTTTTACGCCGCCGTGGTCAATCCTTCCTCGTCAGCTTCTCCGCTCATCATCGGTACCGACGCGGGAATCTGGGGAACGCGGGTCGGTGGACAAGGCGGGTTGCACTTGATCACCAACGGAGCGCTGGCTTCCCGGATCGTCGTTGCGCTCGCCGAGGATCCGGTCTCCCGTTCGACGGTGTATGCGGGTACGGACGACGGCCTCTTCCGATCGACAGACGGCGGCATGAGCTTTCCGACGCAGATGACCAACGGCCTGACGCCCACGGGGATCTTCGCTCTTCTCTTCGATCCGGATTCGG
>Ga0335077_10002283_pt1 | contig 22852 bp, 26 predicted proteins | sample Lox_Sample_31_FD_207151 | JGI IMG/M metagenome (GOLD analysis project Ga0335077, IMG submission 207151) | Soil microbial communities from Loxahatchee National Wildlife Refuge, Florida, United States - Lox_Sample_3.1 | ecosystem: Environmental > Terrestrial > Soil > Wetlands | place: USA...
GTTGCTCACTTCTCCGCGTCCGCGCATGGGGAACCGAGAAGCGCCTGAGCCTTCCTTTATCCCTCGATTTCTTTCAGAAACCAAGTCCGAGAAGCTCGTCAGTTATTTATGAGACCGGTTCTAATGTTCCCAGTGACAAAGTCTGTTGGAAGCTTCCGCCGTTTGCTGAAACGGATTCCTTTCTCCTACTTGCGCTCCCGGTACTTCCGCGCCGGGATTCTCCGACCGCAGCTACGCGGCAAGAGCGCCGAATCGTTCCAGTGACTGCACCTGGCATCGATTCGTCACAGGCTCTAAGAGATGGATCGAAGGGGAGGGCGATTCTTGAAGGGAAAATTTGGCTTGTCGTTATCACGTGTGCCTAACGCCGGGCAGTCAAGCGGCCAGAAACTTCCGGCCCTCGGATCCTTCGACTTTGCTTCTCGAACCTCCCACGCCCCGCAAATTCGGTGAGACATGGGGCACCCCGGGTTCACCTACTTTGGCGGACCTCAGGTCCATGGCTACGAGGGGCAAAACTGGCCGATGGGGTGTCCCAAGACTGTTTGGCCAACTTGCTTGACTGCAGTAGGGAAATGCGAGACGCTTTTGCGCCATGGGGGCGGGAGATCCTGGGAGTGTGCGGGATTCCATTGCATCGCTGATCGAGGCTTCCGAGAGGGGAGATCGGGCGGCGAACGAAGCGCTGTTCGCCGCACTCTATTCCGAGTTGCACCGCGTGGCCGAGCGTGAACTTGCGCGGCGCAATGGAGCGGTGAGCATCAGTGCTACGACTCTGCTGCATGAGGCCTATCTAGCGATGAGCAAGCGCGCAGCCGGGTCCTTTCCTGAACAAGGGCGGTTTATGGGATATGCGGCGAAGGTGATGCGACGGCTGATCATCGACCACGCCAGGGAACGGCGCGCACACAAACGGGGTGGACTGTTCGAGATCACGGTGCTTGATCCGGAGTCGGTGGACAGTCCCGTCGACCATCGGGAAGTGGCGGAGATTGGCGGCGCCCTGGATGAACTGGGCAAGGTCGATCCGGCGCTGGCCGAGGTGGTCGACTTGAAGTTCTTTTGCGGACTTTCCTTTGCCGAAATTGCCGCCTTGCGCGACACGTCGGAACGTACAGTGCAGCGCAGCTGGGAACGGGCACGCCTCTATCTGTATCGCAAAATCAGTGCGGAGTTGCCCTTATAAAGACCATGTTGACGCTTAGTCCTGAGCAGTGGCGGGCGCTGGCTCCCTATCTCGATCAGGCACTGGAGATGGGAGACGACGAGCGTGCGTCGTGGATTGCGGGGCTGGGGGCGAAGGATCCTGCCTTGGCGGCTCAGCTAGCCGTGCTGCTGCAACAGCATAACGAACTGGCAAAGATCGGATTCATGGAGACCTCGGCGACCCTGACAGAAGGCACGCCCAAACTGGCCGCGCAAACGGCAGGCCCATACAAGCTAGTTTCATTGCTAGGGCAAGGGGGAATGGGCAGTGTGTGGGTGGCGGAGCGGAGTGACGGGCGCTTCGAGCGGCGAGTGGCCGTGAAGCTCGTCAACATCGCACTTGCGGGGAAGGGGAACGAAGCGCGATTCAAGCGGGAGGGCGCCATCGTGGGACGACTCTCGCATCCGCATATTGCGGAACTGATGGATGCGGGAGTCACGGAGAACGGGGTTCCGTACCTGGTACTGGAGTACGTCGAGGGAGTACCCATCGATCAATATTGTGACGAGCACAATCTCGATATTCCGGGGCGGTTGCGGCTCTTCCTGGATGTCGCAAGCGCGGTGGCCCATGCCCATGCAAGCCTGATTGTGCATCGCGATATCAAGCCCTCGAATGTGTTTGTAAGCAAAGAGGGAAAGGTCAAGTTACTGGATTTTGGGATTGCCAAACTGCTGGAAGGCGAGGGCGAGAGCGGTGCAGAGACATTGCTGACCATGCAGGCTGGGCGAGCCATGACTCCGCGATGTGCGGCTCCGGAGCAAATGACGGGGGGAGCGATTACGACGGCGACGGACGTTTATGCGCTGGGCGTGATGCTGTACGAGTTGCTGACCGGGCAACATCCCGCGGGGAAGAACCTGAGTTCGGCCGCGGATCTGGTGAAAGCGATCGTATATACGGAACCGCGCAGGCCCTCGGAGATGGTTACGGCGGTGCGAGCCGAGAATGAGACGGCCAGCGCAAATGCGGCACACCGCACTACGACACCGGAGAAACTGAGCCGGTTGCTGCGTGGGGATCTCGACACAATTGTGTCGAAGGCTCTGAAGAAGAATGCGGGAGAGCGATATTCCTCGGTAACGGCGATGGCCGACGACGTGCAGCGCTATCTGAAACACCAGCCGATCAGCGCCCGTGCAGAGAGCTTTGCATATCGCGCCACGAAATTTGTGCGGCGCAACCGGACGCCAGTAGCGCTGGCAACCGTGGCGGTGGTTGCGATTGTAGCGGGCGCGGTGGGGACGTGGATTCAGGCCCGCACGGCGCGCGCCCAGCGTGACTTTGCGTTCCGGCAACTCGAGCAATCCGAGGCAGTCAATGATCTCAATTCTTTCCTGTTATCCGATGCGGCTCCTTCCGGAAAGCCATTCACGGTTAATGAGCTTCTGGCACGGGCTCAACACATCGTGGAACGGCAACATGGCAACGACGCGGGCCGGGTAGAACTTCTGATTTCGATTGCTGAGCAATACGACACGCAAGATGAAGATGCGAAAGCGCGCCCGGTGATCGAAGAAGCCTATCGTCTATCGCGAGCTCTTGCCGACCACTCGACTCGCGCGCAAGCCTCCTGTGCGATGGGACATGTGCTATCGCAGTCAGACGATACCAAGCGTGCCGAGCCGCTGATTCAAGAGGGGCTCGGCGAGCTGACGGATGAGCCGCAATATGCTCTCGACCGGGTCTCATGCTTGTTGCATGGCAGTTCGGTAGCCCGCAATACAGGAGATGTTCAGCAGGGTATCGCGCGCGTTGAGGAGGCGCAGCGCACGCTGCAGAAGGCTCCATTCGATCCTGAAATGCGCAGGCTGAGAGTCTCGATGGATCTGGCGGAGGCGTATCGTGAAGCCGCACAGTTGCCCCAGGCGATCAGGGCGTTTGAGGAGGCGTCGGTCCGCCTGACGGCACTGGGACGGGACGATACCGAAACCGCCGGCACGCTTTTCAATAACTGGGCCCTGGCGGTAAAGCAAATGGGCAGGCCTCTGGAGGCGGAACGGCTTTTCCGGCGCGCGATTGACATCAGCCGCGCTGATCAGGCTCACCAGGGTGTTTCGCCGATGTTGCTGAACAACTATGCCTCGGCCCTGGAGGATCTGGCCCGTTTCCAAGAAGCCGCCAGCTATGCCGAGCTGGCCTACACGCGAGCGCAGGAGGCAGGCGATGAGGTCGTGATCAATCAAGCTTTGTTGACGCGAGCGAGACTCTACCGCGCACTGCACGACGTGGGCCGCGCGGAAGCCGCACTGGCCGAGGTAGAACCCCGCTTGCGCAAGGCTCTTCCTCCCGGGCATTATGCGTTTGCTGCACTCACATCAGATCGTTCGCTGGTAGCCCTGGAACGGGGAGATGTTGTCTCGGCGGAACGGCTCGCCAACGATGCCATCAGGGCATTACAGGCGAGCATCAAAGCCGGGAAGTCGGGAATCAACGTGTTGCCGCTTTTGTATCAACGGCGGGCCATAGTGGAGCTGCAGGCCGGACGCCCGGATGACGCGGCGTCCGATGTGGACAAGGCGTTAGAACTCCTCCAGAGCAATACAACTGCGGGAACATTCTCTTACCGGACCGGGCGCGCCTACCTGTACTTAGCCCGGGCGCGCAAAGCGCAGGGCAGGGAGGCCGACGCCCAGGCTGCCGCCCGTACTGCCGCCGAACACCTCGCCGATGCCGTGGGATCCGACCACCCCGATACGATCGCCGCCCGGCAACTGGCAGGACTCGACCCTCTTATCCCCTAGCCTCAATCTCTTTTCTTGCCTGCTTCGTGTCGGGTTTTCCCTCCAGCCTCCGTTTATCCCACTAGAGAAGATAGCGGCGACACGGCATTTGCGCCTATTTGAATAGTGGATGAGGCAGGCGGAGCCGTGCAGGGATATTCAAGCCAAGGAGGAATGCGCCATGAGAAATCGAAAAACAAAAAGTCTTGTTGTCATGCTGGCTTTTGTTGTAGCCATGCTGTCGTCACGATCGACGCAAGCGCAAACCTTTAAGAAGGTGAACGTCCAGCACAGAGCCAAGATGGCTCAAATCGCCTCGGGAGGCGCAAGCGTCTGGGGGCTGGATACGAATGGCCACCCGTACATCTTTAAGGGCGCGAGTTTTGTGCAGGCCAGCACGATTTCTCTTGCCCAAATCGCGGTCGGCGGCGGTAGTACGCGCCAGCCCGACGCGGTTTGGGCTGTGGACTGGGCCTACAACATCTACCACGTGGTCAAGAGCGGCACGACCTATTTATTCAACCAGATTCCGGGAAGTCTCGACACGATCGCCGTGGGCATCGGCTACCAGGATGGTTGTCATCCCTATGAAGTCTGGGGTCTCAACTATGCCGCAGAGATTTGGCGATTCGACTTCTGCAAGAACAACTGGGATCAGATCTGGGGATCGCTCCAGACGCTGGCTGTAAGCGGTGGCGACGTGTGGGGCATCAACGGCAATGGGGACCTATATGTATTTGACTACGGAACGCTGGGCTTTCAACAAGCGAACTCCGGCGCGTTGCAGGTTGCAGTGGAGCCGCAGGGCGTCTGGATGCTTTCGCAGGAATCAGGCCATACCTATGTCGAGCAGATAGGTGGGAATGGTTATAGCGCCCGTGCGTGCTGCGGGGCTTCATCGCTAACGCAGATCCAAGCTGGCGATGGCGTGTGGGGTGTCAACGCAAGTGGAGAAGTGTTTGTCTTGCGGTATGCACAGTTCGAGTTTGTGCAGATTCCGGGTGCCGTACTTGCCTCTGTCAGCGTGGGCGCCGGCACTGGCGTGTGGGGGATCGATTTCAGCGGGCAGGTTTGGGCGTTCTCGACGCCATAGGGAACCATGGACGCTAATGTAGCAGGGCCGATCGCTATTTGTGCTCGTCACAACGATCGATGATGCGAGCGTCTCGTGTGTGCTCAGCATCACGCGCAGCGCTGGGTTCGAGCTTTTGAAACTGCGGGTACGGTGCGATGCGCACTCAGCCACAGCACGAAAACGATGTTCAAGGAGGAGTTTTCCATGAGTGATGGAAACGTGAGCTACAAGAATGTGGACGAGGCCATTGTGGAGTTGCAGAGGATGGCTGACGTCCTCGACACGCTGATTAAGAGGGGTAACTTCACAAACGATGACATCGTCGCGCTGATCAAGGCGTGGTCGAGGGTGAACTTGTTGTCGGGCCTGAACGTCGACAGCTGGGGATACTGGATCTTCAAGCGGGAGCCTTCGCCATCGGTCGGGAACGAGAAGCGATCGCACATACTGGCACGATCCCTGGATATCTACCTGCACACGTTGAAGCCGGGCAAGGAGTCCGGCGACGATTATCGGCGGGCAGAGCGGGCTTTGCTGGATCTGGTTTATGAATACCGCAATCGGATTGCCGGCAACGTGAACCGGGAAACGGATTTCGTGCAACAGCTTCTGCAACTGAGATCGGAAGGCCGGCGGGGACTGATGGAAGAAGCCATGCAATCTCCGTAGCGGGGGCGGAGGATTCTTTTGCTTTTTGCGCGGTGGTGACGGTGCCCTGGCTTCGGGTTCTAACTCTGCCGGAAGAGGCATTGCGCTTCGCGCAACCCCGGACGAGGGCGTCCGGGGCTACATTATTTCCGCGGCTGCATTCTTACAGGTATCTGAGCCACCAGGCGGTGCTGGTGGCTTTTATGTTGGCGAACTGGCGGCAGGGGAAGTAGAGAATCACTATTGCGATAGCCCAGACCAGGTACAGAAGTGGGAGGCTCCAAATATATCCGTCGGGAGGTTCGGGATTGCCCATGGGGTGATTGGTGAACAGCCACGGACTGACGTAGCCCAAGCGGATCTTGGACACTACCAATGCGAGCGCGTGGATCAATGGGATATGCAAGACGTAGAAGAAGAATGGCACGCGTCCGAAGAGGGCGACTCCGCTTGCCACCGCGCCACGGGCGTTTTCGAGCAAAGGCATCAGCGCGATGATGGGGCCTAGCGTCATCAGGAGGAAATCCAGGGAAGCGGGATACTTGGTGCAGTTGAAGAACGAAAGGAGAGCGGGCATCCCGGGGGAACGGTCGGGCCGGGTGACGCTCATGTGCCAAGGGCGGGGATCGCCGTAGAGATTGAAGTCGCGAAGGACTACAAATAGAGCGATCGCGCACAGACCTATCGTCAGGCACAGGCGCATGCGGCGGGCGGGATCAAGCGACAGAATTTTGCCAAAGGCATAGCCTGCGGCCATCACGCCGATCCACGGAATGATGGAGTAGAGGACGATCAGGTTGGGGCCGTTTTGGCCAAACTGGACTGGTCCTGCGTAAAAGCCGATGTAGAGAATTTTCCAAAGGCCGGAGAGCTTTTGGGCGCTCAGTCCTTCGACGATCTGCCATAGGCGGGAGTCGATCAGGTTATGAGCGGCGATGATGATGACGCCGATCGTGCCTGTCACGGAGAGAGGCAGCTTCACCAGGCCCGCCATGAGAATCATGCAGCAGCCGATCACCCAGATTACGCCAGCCATTTCATAGTGAAGGAAATCGAAGTTGAAGGTCCAGGCTAGGCGAAGGACCGTGAGTTCGAGGAAGATGAGCCAGAGGCCGCGGACTAGAAGGAAGCGTGAGACATCGGTGTGTCTGCGGGCGTAGAAGAAGATGCTGGTTCCGGCGAGGAAGATGAAGGCGGGAGCGCAGAAGTGGGTGATCCAGCGGGTGAAGAAAATACCCGGCGTAGGGCCGCCTGCGGGGAGGCCGGAGTAGACGCGCACGTGGTCGATGGCCATGAGGACCATGACGGCGCCGCGGATCAGGTCGACGGAGGCGATGCGTTGGATCGAAGCTGGAGTGATCACAGCTGGGGCGGCTTGAACGGTGGTGCTCATTCAGTTCCTCCCGGGTGGGCGTTTCTGTGCTTGCGTATCTTAGTTCAGCGATTTGATCTAGACCATGGTTCGACGGCGAAGGGAAGGAAAGGTTTGCGCCTGGGGATCGACGTGAAGTGCGTAGAGTTAACCGCAGAGGTCGCAGAGAACGGCCGCGGAGAGCGCAGAGAGAGAGGGTGATCCCGGTTCAACTGTAGAGACCCACTTCTGGCAAAGTCGGCCACACCCTTCGACGTCGCACAGGGAAAGAGTGGGGCACCCATTGTTGCAGGGCAAGAGTGGCACCCGGCAACATTTCAGTTTTGCGGTGGGGGCGCGGCGGCGTGCATGCCTTGGGCGTCGAAAATTAGCGTTTTGGCTTCGGCTTCGCCACCTTGGGGGGGAATCTCTTCGCCGTTCCAGAGGAAGCTGACGCCGGCGGCGTTGCCGACTCTCACGACGAATTCGCGCGTGGCGTGGAAACTTGTGGCGGCGGGGGCGATCAGGGTTTCCTGCGTGAGGGGTTGTCCATCGGAGGTGACGGAGACCCAGGAATTTTCGCTAGCGCGCACGACCAGGGTAAGCCTGGTGGCAGATTGTTCGGCCGGCTTTGCGGCGGTCGCGCCGAAGGAGCGGATGGTCACGTCTCCTTTTTTCTGAACCTTGACCGCGTCTGGATCAGTGCTGGCCGTTGTGGCCGGGGTCGCCGCCGGGGCCGGTGTGCTCTTGGGTGCGTCCGCTCGGGGCGTGGGTTGCGCCGTCTGAGTTGTGGCTTGCGCTACAGGAGCGGGCACTGCAAGCGGTGGGGCAAGAGGGGACGAACTCGGAGCGGCTTGCGGCGGCGCGGCGGCTGCTACTGTGACGGGTGTCTGCGCCGCGGGTGCGCTGATTGAAGCCGGTGTTGCCCGCGCGGCTTTGATGCTGCGGGAGTGGCGGGTCCAGAGCAAGAGGGCTGCGATCAGAAGGCAGACGGCGGCGGCGATGCGAAGCCAGGGAATTTCCTGCGAAGGGCCACGGAGATATTCCTTTTTGGGCGGGCGCACATCCTGAATACGCGGTAGCTGGAGTTCGGGGAGTTCTTCGACCTGGACGGGCGGTTGAGCTACCGGCTTGAAGGGGCGAGGCACAGGGGGGGTGGGTGCCTGCGACTCGTGCCTGTCGGGTTGCTTAGGTGTGTCCCAGCCCAGGTGCGAGTCGATCTGCGCCTGACGCAGACACGCGAGGTAGTCGTTAACGGCATCTTCGGAATTCATGCCGAGGTGCTTGGCGTAGGCGCGGATGAATCCGCGATTGAAGACCCCACCGGGCAATTGATCGAAGTGCTCCTCTTCGATGGCCTGCAGCATGCGAGGGCTGATCTTGGTGACGTTCGACACGTCATCGAACGAGAGCTCTCTCTTCTCGCGTGCCTTGCGAAATTTATCTCCGAACTCGCTCACTTGGAAAGACCCTTTGGTGTGTTGGCAACATAATAGGACAACAGTGAAGAGGGTGCTACTAGACGGATGTTCAGGGGGTAGGTAACGTCGGGTTTCGGCTCTGGGGTTCCCGTGGAGCGCAGCTTGGAGGAGGCAGGGCATGGGGCCCCCGACGCGCCAAAAAAGCGCGTCTCAGGATGACAAATTCCGTTATGGGGCGGGAGCGGCGGTTGATTTGCGGAGAGTGATGGGGAACTGGGCCTGGCAGGTTTTGGAAGGCTCGTCGAAGGCGTTTCCGGTGCGGTCGCCTTCGCTGGCCTCAAAGAAGAGTCCGCGCTTGACGCGGTCGGGCAGGCCGGTGAAGCGGGCTTTGCCGTCGACGTTGGTGCTGACTTCCAGGTCGAGCTTGTGGGTGCTCATCAATCCGTAGGCGATGTGGACTTTGATTTTGGCGAGGTAGACGGGTTTGCTGTCGGTATCGGTGATGGTGAAATCGGCGGTGCAGGGGCCGATGCCGCCGTCGATAACCGGGATGGATTTTGGGTCGGGCTTTTGGGCTTGGGCAGCGGCGGCCAACAGGAAAGTGAGGAGGATCGTTTTCATCGGGAGTGATTATAAGGGCATTTCACCACAGGGGCACGGGGGGCCCCAGAGAGTGCTGATTACAGGCCCGGGTCCGGTGGGCACACTCGCTTTGCACGCGGGGCGGACGATGGCGTCCGCCGCCCCTAGATAGTGCTTGATCTGGTTGGCGTTACGGGTACGGGTTACTATCGTTCATTGCCCCTGTACGAAAGTGACCCGTATAATTTTTCAACGCCACCTACCCGTGAGGACTGACGCATTTCCATGCCTGAGGCCGGTACGCAATTGACTCGGCAGAGCCAAGAGTTGACGATTTTTCATGACGTGGCCAAGGCGCTCACGTCATCGCTCGACCTTGATTCGATCCTGCAGACGATTATGGAGAAGATGGCGGAATATTTCCGTCCGGACACCTGGTCGCTGCTGATGGTGGATGAAGGGCATGAAGAGCTTTACTTTGCGATTGCGGTGGGGGATAAGGCCGAGGCGCTGAAGAACGTCCGCCTCAAAGTGGGCGAGGGGATTGCCGGCTGGGTGGCGAAACATGGCGAGTCGCGCATTGTGCCGGATGTGCGCAATGATCCGAACTTTGCGAGCCGTGTCGATGATGCGACGCAGTGGGAAACGCGGTCGGTGATCTGTGTGCCGCTGCGGTCGAAGCTGCGGGTGCTGGGCGTGATCCAGTTGGTGAACGTGGACATGGAGCGGTTCAAGGAGCCGGAACTGTTTTTTCTCCAGGCATTGTGCGACTACGCGGCCATCGCGATCGAGAATGCCCGGTGGGTGGAGAAGATCCAGGAACTGACCATCACGGACGACTGCACGGGGTTGTATAACGCGCGACATCTTTATAAGACGCTGGAGACGGAGGTGTACCGGTCTTCGCGCTTTGGGTATGAGTTCAGCATTCTTTTTATTGACCTGGATCATTTCAAGACGGTGAACGATACTTACGGACACCTTGTAGGCAGCAAGTTGCTGGCCGAGATTGGGTATCTGATCAAGGCGCAGCTGCGGCTGATTGATTTTGCGTTCCGCTATGGCGGGGATGAGTTTGTGGTGCTGCTGCCGCAGACCAGTAAAGATCAGGCGCTGGTGGTGGCGAAGCGGTTGCGCGACGGGTTGCGCGCGAGTTCGTTCTGCCGGGAAGAAGGATTGAATCTGAATGTGCGGGCGTCGATTGGGGTGGCGACTTATCCGCATGATGCGCGGTCGGCGCACGATGTGATCCGGCAGGCTGATGGGATGATGTATATGGTGAAGAACTCTACGCGGGATAATATTGGGGTGGCGCAGCGGGGGATGCTGGAGGAGTAGGGGTTTCGCGTTTTAGAGATTTGCAGGGTGGATCGGTGCTAGGCGTCCTTCGGGGCGCCTTTTTGCTGGGTGATTTTGCGAGAAGAATCTTGCACGCTGGGGTTCTGGGACTATCTGCTGTCGCACTGCGCTTCGCGCAAGCCCGGACCCTTCGACTTCGCTCAGGGCAAGCTGCGTCCGGGCCTACACAATCACTTGGCGTCTGGCTTCCAGGGATTGGGGTTTTGGGGGGCTTTGGGGTTTACGCCGAAATCCCAGACGTAGAGGTTCATGGCGCCGTTATCGGCCATTTCCACCAAGGCGTATTCACCGGGGGCGAGGGTTTCCGTGGGGGTGACGCGAAGCCAGCCACCGTTGAGCCTGCTGGCGCTGGTCTTGATGGCGTGCTCCTCGTGGCTGATCTTGCCTGTCAGCTGGCGCTTGACGTCGCCGACGATGCGCTTGTTGCCTTTGACTTCCACATGAAGGATGCGGAATGTGTCGGAGGGCGCGGGTTGCTGCGGCTTTTGCGGATCGCTTGATTTGTTGGAATCGGACGTATTTGCCGGTTGCGGCGGAGTGTCTTCGAGCTTGATGTAGAGGGCGGGGACATCTACGTGAGACTGGATGGCGGCATGCGCTCCCGGAAGTTCGATGGTCTGCTTGAGTCCGGCAACGGGATTGATGGTGCCTTTCAAGATGTTGACCTTGGTGTTGCGGTTGATGTCGCCGGCAGTTTGATTGATCTCGAGGAGCTGGGGTTCTCCCAGGAAATTGTCGAGTAGGAAAACGCCGGTATCCTCGGGAATGCGCAGGCCGGGAGCGACTTCGGGGAGCGGAGCTTCAACGTGTTCGAGTTCTTTGTCGAGTTCGGCGGCTTCGGGCGGGGGAGTAGCGCGGTCGCTCTCATATTTCTCGGTGGCGGGCCAGTCGACGAGGGAGTTGGGAAGTTCTTCCCAGTCTTCGCGCTCGGAGCTGTAGTAGCGGACGCGGTCGCCTTTGACTTCGTATTTCGTGACGAGCTGGTAGGAGCCGTCTTTGAGGATGAGACGATGCGGGGGGGACTGCTGTGCCCGCGAATGGAGGGCTAACAACGCGAGGGCGAAGGTCATAAGAGGTCTGAATCGGAAGCGCATTGGTTTCATTATCACGCCGGTTGAGAGTGGAGTCGAATGGGTTGAAGCGGACGATCGGATTTTGCCTATGCCTCGTGCAGGAATGCAGCACCCCTCCTGGCCGTTGCGACGTTGTGACGCTTCGAATATTCCATTGTGGGAGATTTCGTGATTGCGCTTTGCGCAACCCCGGCGAGGCGCCGGGGGTACAGGATCGGTGGGGGGTTTACCCGATGACGGGTACGCAGGGGCTTGTAGTATGCTGAGGGGTAACCAGCGTGCCAATGAAACGACACCTTTTGCTCTCTCCCGGTTTGTATTTCACATGCATCGTAGCTGCACTGGCGCAATCGGGGCCGGTTGCGGTTGCGAGTCCGTCGAACGGCGGTCAGGGCCAGCCTGTTTCTTATGCCTCGGTGACGCAGTTGAATGGGCTGCTGTCGCAGATCGAAGCGACCTCGAAAAACACGCAGGACGATCTGAGCAAGCTGCGGATCGAGAAATGGAAAGCAAGCGGGTCCGATAAGAAGCAGGCGCTGGGGTATGTGGATTCGATTCAACGAAATTTACAGGGAGCCCTACCGGAAATCATCACGCAACTGAGGAACTCACCCGAGGATGTGTCGGCGACGTTCAAGTTATATCGGAACCTGGATGCCCTTTATGACGTGATGAATAACGTTGCGGAACTGACAGGCGCATTTGGGTCCAAAGATGATCTTCAATCTGTATCGAATGACATCAATGGTTTTGAGAACACGCGAAAGCAGCTGGCGGAGCGGATTGAGACTCTGGCGTCTTCGAAAGAGCAGGAACTAACGCGGTTGCGGACGCAGGTGAAGACGCTGCAGGCGCAGGCCGAGACGCCCGTGCCGCCGAAGAAGATCGTGGTGGACGATACGGAGCCGGCAAAGAAGCCAGCGAAGAAGAAGGCGACAACTACAAAGAAGCCGGCGGATGCGACGAAGCCTTCGACGGGAACGGCTACGAATCCGCCAGCGCAGCAGCAGGGGCAGACGAAGCCGCAGTAGAGTCGGCTTCCGGTTGCCGGAACTCACGCACACATTCCGGGTCTTTCGAGTCGACTCGATTTTTCATCCTACGTCTCGCAAGTTCGGCGAGACCTTGGGTACGCCAGCTTCTGACGGTCGAGCGGAAGCCAGAGGCCGAATCTGGTAGTCTTTCCGTCGCATCTACATCGCACGTCTTTCTGATCGTCTGATGGGTTCTCACGTACATGTCGTCGCGATTGTGTTTGGCGTGGCGATCATCTGGGTGGTGTTGCTGGATGCGTTCGAGACCGTGGTGCTGCCGCGGCGGGTACTGCGAAATTTCAGGCTGACGGCTTATTTTTACCGGCGTACATGGATCCCGTGGCGGAGTATTGCGCGGCGTATCAAGAAGGCATCACGGCAGCACAATTTTCTGGCGTACTTTGGGCCGTTGTCGTTGTTTCTGCTGCTGGTTGTCTGGGCGGCGGGATTAATTTTCGGATTTGCGCTTCTGCAATACGGAATCGGGGGGCACGAGCAACTCAGCGGAGAGCCGATCAACTTCGGCAAGCTGCTTTATCACAGCGGAGAGACGTTCTTCACGCTGGGGTACGGCGACATTGTGCCGACGACGCCGGCGTCGCGGGCGTTGTCGGTGGTCGAAGCGGGGATGGGGTTTGCGTTCCTGGGCGTAGTCATTGGGTATCTCCCGGTGGTGTATTCGGCATTTTCGCGGCGAGAAATTCAGATTTCGGTGCTGGATGCGCGGGCGGGGTCGCCACCGTCGGCGGCGGAGTTGCTGATACGACTGGCGGGGCGGACAGAGGATCCGGGAGTCGAGCAGTTGGTGCTGGACGAAGTGCTGCGCGATTGGGAGCGGTGGTCGGCGGAGGTGCTGGAGGCGCAGATTTCGTATCCGGTGCTGGCTTATTTTCGGTCGCAGCATAGCAATCAATCGTGGCTGGGGGCACTGACGACGATGCTGGACGTGTCGGCTCTGGTGCTGACGGGGATTGAAGGGGTGCATCCGGGGCAGGCGAAAGTGACATTTGCCATGGCGCGCCATGCGGCGGTCGATCTGGCGCAGGTGGTAAATGCGAAGTACGATCCGGTATGGCCGGATCGACTGGCCGATGAGGGGTTTGAACGGTTGCGCGCCGCATTGGAAGAAGCCGGATTGCGGCTGAAAAGTGATGAGGCAGCGCGCGCGAAGTTGGCACGCCTGCGCAACCTGTATGAAGCGTATGTGCAGGCGACAGCGCGGCAGTTGATGTTGACCTTGCCACCGTGGAAGCATCCGGAGAAAGTGCGCGATAACTGGCAGGCGGGACCGTGGGATCAACTGATTCAGGCGCGCGGATTGGCAGGGGCAGGGCAGAAGATGGTGACGCCCCGCGTGGATGGGGATCACTTCTAGAGTTGCAGAGTTTCAACAGCGGTTGTTGGTCCTGGAATCCGTCGACAACGGCTATGACCGATGTGGGCCATCAGCGCAGCGGGTTGAGGCAATTCCGTTCTCAAACCGGGTCAGCCTTTGAAGGGTACTTCCGCTCCCTTTTGCCTCCATTTAGGAGTGTCGTGGTGGTTCTACGCCTGCCCTTCGCTTCGCTCAGGGTTCGGCGGGGCGGACCAATGGGGCCGCCCCTACATGAGACTGGTCAGGATTTTGTGGCGAGATACTGGCAGACGCGCTGGATGGTGTCGCGCTGATTGTCGTTGAGGGTGAGAAACTCAAAACCGTAGCGCAGGCCTTGACGATAGCGGACTATGGCGCGGACCTTGATGGGATAGGGGGTCAGGGGGAGCGGAATTTCGAGGGTGACGATCTCGCCGGGCTCGAGGCTTCCGGTAAGGGTGGCGCCGATGCCGTCCTGGCCCATTTCGGTGGAGCGTCCCCAGCAGGTGCGGAATTCGCCAGCCTGAAACATTTTGACCTGCAGGCGAACGTCAATGGCAAAGCGAGGAAAGCGGCGGGTAAAGTTGTGTTTGGCCGGAGCGGGTTGGCTCGAGGAAGTGCTGGAGGCGTTTCCGACACCTGCGGCGGCCGCTTGCGCTTTCTTCTCGATTGACATAACATCGCGAGACTCGAGGCAGTCCTCGCTAAATCCTCAGTTTCCGTGCAATAAGTAACCGGGCTCAAGCGGAAGCTTGCCGGCGAGTTTTACCACTGCAACACTGCTGTTGATGGCGTAGACATCGACGATTCCCACGGCTCCGGGAATCGATGCTACTTTGTTGACGAGTTCCTCATCCGAATCGGCGATCATGATGGCGGGATGATTGGCACGTCCGTGATTGGCGGTGGCGATCAGATCTTGTACTTGTGCTTCGGGAAGTTCGTAGACTTTTTCCAGAAAGAGTTTCATTTCCGGAGCAGAAGGAGCACGCATGATCAGGGTGACGGGTTTGCCATCCGGCCAGCGATTGGTCTGGGCTTTGCACACTTTGACCAGGTCGGCTACGGAAATGGTGGCGACAGAATTGGCCTTGTTGGAAACAACGGCAAGATCGCGCGCGGCTGCCAGAGAAACGGTGAGTGCGACAAACAGCGAAGTACTTATGATTCTGCGACAAAACACGCTCGCTCCCCTGAAGGCAAGACGGTCCACGGGGCGATTTTCAAGGATTTTGGTCATCGGCTCAACATAACCAAGGTCATGTCCCTCTTGGAAATCAACGAAAAAATGGCGAGGCGCGGCCGGATCGTGAAGAGGGCAAAGGGGATAGAAGTCAGGCAGAGAGGGATTGGCAATTTTGCCCGAGATCAGATAGGCTATCGCTTCCAATTCAAGGAACAGATTCTCCTATGACTAGCCGAGTCTCCTACGCTCCACAAGATGTCGCGAAGATGTGCAAACAGGCTGAAAGAGATCACGAAAGCAAGAAGCTGGTTTTCTTGATGGAACGGTTGAAGCGCCAGATGGCCGAGCGCTCTAACGAAGGAACGAAGGTGGAGAGCGGCAAGCGTGGTCCGACGGCAGTGGCAGAATCTGGCGTGGTCAGGCTGCCCATTCGCTCTGTGCCGCTCGAACGATAGCCCCAGATCAGCGAATTGGTTGTTCTGCATCTCATCTGTGATTTCAATCCCTACGAAGAAAAACTTTTCTCGTTGCACAAGTTTGTTTTGAGCTAGAATCGCCATACTTTGGGGCGTCCTGAGCGCTGGCGGGATGAGAGTGGATTCCAGCGGTGCCTTCCCCCAGGAGGATGTAGATGTATCGGGAATACGCAAGCCCCCAAACGGATTTGCGTCCGTTTCGGGATGTTGAGTCCCAGCTGCGGAACCAGACTCAAGATTTTGCAACCTCATTCAACACAGGCAACTACGATCAGGCGGCCGGACTGTTTGCGAACGACGGCGCGCTGATGGCGCCCCAACACGAGGGGGCGTATGGGCAAAAGCAGGTGGAGCGTTTGTTGCGGCAGCTGGGGGAATCCGGCTACGGCGACTTGCGCATGGAGACCCTGCGAGTGGATCACTCCGGGGACATGGCGATGGAATTGGGTCGCTTCTCGCTGGTGATGCGTGAGGGCGATGGCGTCATGGTCCAGGAGCGAGGGAAATACGTCCGCGTGTGGCGACGGTTAGGTGCCTGGCTGCTGATCGCAGACTGCTGGAACTGGACATCGCAGGCGGCGAACGATCGCGCTGCATAAATGGAAAGAGACGAAGAGAGACCCTCAACCCGGAAGCGCGGAGATGATTCGCGAGCCGTGGCCGCGGATCCGGGACAGTATTGTCCGAACTGTTCGGCAAAGCTGCGGGAGAGCCGCTGCAAACTGAAATGTCCGCAGTGCGGATTTTATTTGAGCTGTTCGGATTTTTACTGAAGCCGTCGTTGGTGGTTCGTCGTTGGCTACGGTGCGTTGGCGAACGTTCCGTGGGGTTTTCATTGTTATTTGTTGAAGGTTCAGCAGAAGAGTCTTCCGGGTTCGTTTCGGTTGTATCCCCTTAAAATCTGCGCGTTGCGTCCCTGTCGCTCGCCGGGCTCGCTCAGGCGACCGCCGAGGCGGCTGTCCCTACACCCGCACTCAGGGAACCGCCGCGGTGGCGTCCTACGCATGCCTGGGGGGATTCCGTCTACAATGGCTGGGCGACAGCATCTACATCTGCAAGGAGAACTTCATGCAACGGAAGGCTAGTGCGGTTTGGAAGGGTGGTTTGAAGGATGGCAACGGGATAATATCGGCGCCGGGCGGGGTGCTGAACAATACGCCATATTCGTTTACGACGAGATTTGAGAATGCTCCGGGAACAAACCCTGAAGAACTGATTGCGGCCGCGCATGCGGGATGCTTTTCGATGGCGCTATCGGCCCAGTTGGGTGGGGCTAACCTTACCCCCGAGAGCATTGCAACGACGGTGACGTTGTCGCTGGAGAAACTGGATTCGGGGTGGACGATTACGGCGAGCCATATCGATGTGGTGGGCAAAGTACCGGGGGCGGACGCCGCGACCTTCCAGAAGTATGCCGAGGCTGCGGAGAAGGGATGCCCGGTGTCGAAGGTACTCAACGCGAAGATTACGATGAACGCGAAGCTGGAATAATGGCGAGCTGAATCGAAAATCGCTAACGACGAAGGGCACGGAGGTCAGTGAAGGAAGCGACACTGTTTGACACACGGAGTCGCGCCTGTAGAATAGAAGAGCAGGTCTTCCTGATGCGGCGGCGGTCTGGCTGCTGCAGTTGAAGTCCACTTGCCATCGTGGCGGAATTGGCAGACGCGCATGGTTCAGGTCCATGTACCGGCAACGGTGTGGGGGTTCGAGTCCCTTCGATGGCACCAACGAGATTCTTGAATTTGATGGTTGGGTTGTGGAAAAAAGGTGCCCGGATCGGGCGCCCTTTCCTTTTGCGTGAAGCATGTGTCTGGGGCAGAGGGCAACGCGCCCGGGCCTTCGACTTTGCTCGCTCGAAAAACCCCACTTCTGGCAAAGTCGGCCAGAAGTGGGGCACCCAGATTTATTTTGTTTGCCGGGCGCTGGGCTCAGTGTGCACCTTTCGTAGTTCTAGGCAAAGGGAGGGAAATGCGGCACAATCATGCGGGGCAGGAGGTCAGGGCCGCGTGAAGATTTCGCAGAAAGGGCTGTACGCGTTGCAGGCGATGATGACGCTGGCGCGGCGGCACCAGCAAGGCGCCATCAAGATTCGAGACATTGCGGCGGAGAGCGATCTGCCGGAGAAGTTTCTGGAACTGATCCTGCTTGAACTGAAGAATGCGCGCATTGTGGATAGCGTGCGGGGAGCACGTGGTGGGTATCAGTTGCGGCGAGCTCCCTCCGAAATCCCGTTGAGCGACATTATCCGGCTGGTGGATGGGCCGTTGGCGCCGATGGGAGATGCGGAGCAGTTGCGCGGGCTGATCGCGAAAGATTCGGATCACCGTGCTTTGTACGAGGTGTTTCTCGAAGTGCGGGACGCTGCGGCGAAAATTCTTGAGAACACTACCGTCGCGGACCTGGTGGCGGATAAAGGGCGGAAGGGATCCGGTACAAAGGGCGGACCGGGAGCGGCGAAGAAGAAAGCGACAGGAGCATAGGTTCGACCGTCGAAGACGGATAAGACTAAATGCTCAGAGCGGAAGCGCGATTTCTGTTCTGCGCGAGCGATGCAGGGACACGCATAGTTCCAGCGCCGGAAGGCGGCAGCCATTACGTGCGCTCATAAAAGATCCGGTGCCCGTTGCCACTGATCAACCTGTTTGAAAATGGCCTCCTGCTTCGGGCACCAGCTCTTTTCACAGGTGAGAAGGATACCGCCCCGAACTTCTTCCTCTGCGCCCATGTCGGACCTTGGCGGGCCTGTCGTTTCGCTGCGGCCGCCCGCCTTGAGCCAGTTGACTTGATAAACAATGTCGGCTTGGTTCGGCTCTGGCGGCGGGCGTTCCCCGACCGGCAGCATCACATAGGAGACGGTTTCTTGATCGTTTTCCCGGGCCCACCAGCGGCGGCAGGATGTGGTGTACAGAGCAACCTGCACACTTTGGTCCGGAGAGTGGGTGGTCGGTTGATCCGAAGCCAATTGCGAAGTCTCACAAGTTCTCCACTGCGCCAGCGTCACGCCCATGGAAGCTCCGGCGATTATGATCACCATGATGATGATTTGCCTGCCATGCAGTTCAATCCTCCGGGGGGATTCGCGCACGATTGCACACTAGCGTAACTTCTCCGCGATCTCGAGGCAATGCTACGCTGATAATGCTTACGCTAGCTGCATCTGATGCGCTACCTGATTCCTTTCTTCGCCGCAGTTGTGATCACTGCGATCGTGGTGGTTGCAGTTGGCAGATCCCGGGAACAACTCCATGACGGCAAACTACCCCTGCGCTTGGGTCTGTTCCAGAGTTGCGCTACCGAGATTCCACCGCAACCCCCGGGTTGGGAAATCAGAAACCGCATGGCCACCAATCTTGACGGTACCGTGCGGGTTATTGTCATGGCAGATATTTGCCGAAATCCCTGGTCGGGCACAACCACGATCTCGGCTTTTCACATCGTTGCCAGCGATGAACACCGCGATTGGCTGCCAACATGACCGCTGCGGAGTTGAAGCGGTTACTTCAGGAGAATACGCTGATCGACCTCCACACGACGAGCTTGGACGAGATTCGCCCCGCCCTGGTCATGCTGTACCAACTGCCTCCAGGGACGGTTCAATACGACGTCCGTGACCGAGTTGCAATGCGGCGCGATCTGGGGATCAAATTTTTCTGCAGCCAGCGATGCGATCCGGCAAAAATTCATATCCGGAATCGCACCGTCCTGGGCTCAACTTTTTATTACGTGCTCTTCAATCCTGATCCGGCGACTCTTTAGAGCCGGACCTGCACAGGTTCCAGGCGGAGATCATTGATCGACCGCACACGGAGAGTTCTGCTCAGCTTCTCGCCAAAGGCTCTCCAGGCGAACGTAGCTGTCTTCCATTCCACGTTCCATGCCCGTGGCGAGCATTGCTGCTCTGGTTTGCGCATCGGGCAAGGTCATGCGCATCGTCATCAACGTACCAGAGCCGTCGGGCGCGAATGTAGTTTCAATGTGGTTGTCGGGAGTGGGCTCGGGCAGGTGCATGCGCTCGATATGAACAATCTTGCTGTAGGGTTTCAATTCTACGAACTCGCCTGTCAGATAGAATCCGCCTTTGTTGGGATGCTTCCACTCGTAGCGAATTTTGCCCCCGGGACGCGGGTCGCTTTGGCAGACGGGCATGGTCCAGCCTTCGGGCCCCAGCATCCATTGTTGAACGATTTTCGGATCGGTGTGTGCGTGGTACACCGCTTCGGGCGGCGCGTCGAAACGCCGGGTTATGAGAATGTGTGTGTCGCCTTCAGTCTTCAGAGTCAGTTTACTCATCGCATTTTCCCCTTCTGATTTGATTGCATTGCGGCCAGAACCCCGTCGAGCCTGTCGTAATTCTTCTCCAGAGCCTTGCGCAGCATGGCCAGCCATTGGTCGAGAGCGGCGATGCCGGCCTTGGCGAGACGGCGCGGGCGCCTGGTGCCGTCCACGCGGCTGACGATGAGACCCGCGTCTTCGAGCACTTTGAGATGCTGGGAGATAGCGGGTTGTGTCATCTGAAATGGCCGAGCAAGTTCATTGACCGTGGCTTCTCCCAGAGCCAGGCGGGCGAGAATCGCACGGCGCGTGGGATCTGCCAGAGCTGCGAAGGAGGCATCCAGATTGGATGTAGTGTGCATTAGTTATAGATTATATAAGCAAATTGTTATGGTCAAGCCAAAAGGATGTTGTCGGCTATTACCGTTTAGAACACGTGGTGGCTGTTAGTACCTATCGGTGTCTCATGAATGGTTATAGAGAGGAAAAGAGCGAACCTCAGGGGCTAAAGCCCGCATTTTTTGAAGGTACCACGGCACGGCTAAAGCCGTGCCCTTCCCAAACTAATTCGTGACTAGCAACGGCAGGGTTGAAGGCGTGGCCTACTCAAACCAATTCATGACCGGCAACGGCAGGCTGAAGGCGCGCCTTCCCAAACGTATTTATGAGACCAGTTCTAGCGAAGCGGGACGCGGAATACGCTCACTGAATAAGGAGGCAACTGCACGGCGATTTTGCCGGAACTCACTTCCATGGTGGAGTACTTCGGCGAGACGTTCTTGGGATGTTCAAAACCGTTCTCGGCAGTCAGGTCGGTATTTGCCAGAGTAGTCACCTTTGCGGCTCCAGACGGATTTATCCCTTTGAGGTCGAGTTCCACGGGTTTGGCGTTTCCGCCGACATTGATTGCTTTCACAATCAACTCATGCGTGCGTTCATCGAGGGAGGCGCTGGTGTAGAGACTGTCTTGGGCTTGAGGCGTGATGGGGATAATGCGCGTGCCGAGATTGTTAGCGAAGAGGCTCTGCACGTAATAATTGGGAGTGCCGTAGGAGCGAAGGTTGTCGAACCAGATGGCGTCGGGGGTCCACTGCCAAGCGTCGATGTGAGCGAGCAAGGGGGCGTAGGAAGCCATGCGCACGACGTCGCCGTTGCGTTCCAGGCCGGTCATGAAGGCGGCCTCGGAGATTGCGGCATTCCAGTTGTTGTGATTGTCAGGTCTTGCCACGCCTGAGGTTTGGGCCGCGTACTCGCCTGCGAAGACCTTGGGTCCCGAGCGATCGTAGTGATCATAGCGGCCGGTATTTTTCAGGAACCACTCGGGGCTCATGTAGTAATGCTCATCGACGATGTCCGCTTTCAACGTGCGCCAGTTGGACCAGAGAAATTCGAATTGATCTCCGGATGGGGCAGGGCCAGCGGCGACGACGAGGTTGATTTCCGGATATTTGGCTTTGAGCGCGGCAGCAAACAGCTTGTAGCGGTCGACGTAGGGCTGTCCCCACTGCTCGTTGCCGATGCCGATCATGGTGAGGTGGAATGGTTTGGGGTGTCCCATTTGTGCGCGGACTTTCCCCCAAGGCGAGGTCGCCGGACCGTTGGCGAATTCGATCAAGTCGAGGGCGTCCTGAATGTATCCCTTCGTGTCGCTGATTTGCGCGAGTTCACTGGTGTTGAACTGGCAGGCCATGCCGCAGTTAAGGATAGGCAGAGACGCGGCGCCGATGTCTTCTGCGAGCTGGAAATATTCATAGAAGCCCAGGCCGAAGGACTGGAAATAGTCCGGAGTGGGACGATGATCGAACTCGTCGTACCAGCGGTTCACGATGGTTTCGCGGGTTTCGATGTCGCCGACGGTTTTCTTCCATTGATATCGAGTGGCGAGCCGGCGGCCTTCGACGATGCAGCCTCCGGGGAAGCGGATGAATCCGGGATGCATATCGGCCAGTAACTGAACGAGATCTTTGCGCAGGCCGTTTGGACGGCGTCCCCAGGTTTCCACGGGGAAAAGAGAGACCATGTCGAGGTCGACGTAGCCGGGTTCGTCGAGGAAGAGATTGAATTGGGCGTGCTGAGCGGTGGCACTCGCGCGGACTACGGCTTCATATTTTTTCCACTGGCCATCAAAACCCGTCAGCGTGCCGCTGGCGATTTCATGATTATTCTCGTCGGTGATGTTGGCGCGGATGCTTTTCGGCCCGCCCGTTCTTACATAGGCCGAAAAGCGGTATTCGGCGCCACTCTCTACGCCGATGCCGCGAAAGCCGGAGTTCGACAGGCCAAAGCCGGGCTCATAGGCGCGCACGCGAAGGTAGTGTGGGTTGGAAGCATTGAGCGGGTCCTGGGTGCGAAGGTCGAGCTCTCCCCTGGAGCTGCCGAGTTCGCCCTTGGGAGTGATCGGCAGGATGGCACGCCAGCCTTTGAGAGGCTGATCGAATTCGAATGAGCGGTTCTTGATGAGCTCGGGGTAGAGGCCGCCATCGGCACCAAAGTTGATGTCCTCGAAGAAGACACCGAACATGGTGGGAGAGATGGCAGCGCCGGGATGAGCGGCATCGACCGCGATCACAGTCGAAGGTTGTTGACCCTGGCCTGACGAGAAGACGGAAAAGAGGATGAGAACAAGGGAAGGGAACGCGTATTCGTAGGGCATGGATGGCCAGCATTCTACTCGTTTTGGTCGAGCACAACCGGCAAAATCGATTTAGAGCATGTCGTTTGCGTGGCCGAAATCTTTGAAACACCTTGGACAGCGCGGGATTTGCAGGTTTTTCACAGAGGATGGAAAGGCAGACAGCGCCGCGGGGAGCAGGGACTCCAGACTTGATCATGCGAAAAGCCGCGACCAGCACGGGTTCTGCGAGAAACGGGATTGCGGGATTGCACCATTTCCGGTCATGGGGCTGTGAACGGCGTGCACGTGATTGAAAATACGTGTAGTTAGAAAGGCATAATTTTCGTTGACTGGAAAAATAGAAGGAGTACAACAGGATCGTTCTTTGACAGCTTCTTAAGTTTTTCCGGTTGGTGCGGCGTCCGGGGCTCAAGCCGAGTCACTGTTCAGGCCGAAAGGCAGGGACGGAGGGCA
>Ga0335077_10002284_pt1 | contig 22851 bp, 19 predicted proteins | sample Lox_Sample_31_FD_207151 | JGI IMG/M metagenome (GOLD analysis project Ga0335077, IMG submission 207151) | Soil microbial communities from Loxahatchee National Wildlife Refuge, Florida, United States - Lox_Sample_3.1 | ecosystem: Environmental > Terrestrial > Soil > Wetlands | place: USA...
GTCGCGGCAAAGCAGGCCGCGATCGACAATCTCAAGGCGCAGCTCGTCAATGCCGCGGTAACGCTGAAGCGCGCCCAGCTGCTCCTCACTACGCCCGCGGGTCAGCAATCGAACGTCGATGCCTCCCTGGCGACCCAGCAATCGCTCCAGGCGCAGATCGAGGGCGCCCAGGCGGCACTCAGGCAGTCGCAGATCAATCTCGACTACACCGAAATCCGCGCCCCGATCGACGGCAAGATCGGGCGCACGTCCGTGACCGTCGGCAATGTCGTGACTCCCACCTCCGGCATCCTTGCCACGATTGTGAGCCAGGATCCGATGTACGTGGTCTTTCCGGTCCCCGTCCGCACCGTGCTGACCCTGCGCCAGCGCTTTGCCGCGACCGGCGGGCTCGGAACGGCCGTCGTCAAGATTCGTCTGCCAAGCGGCGAGCTCTATAGCAGAACGGGCAAGCTCGACTTCATCGACAACACGGTGAGTGCCTCGACCGACACGATGACGCTCCGCGGCATCCTGCCCAACCCGCCGCTCGCGAACACGGCGCCGAACGTCCCGCCGCCGCGCGAGCTGGTCGATGGCGAGCTCGTCACGGTCGTGCTCGAGGAGGGAGAGCCGATCGAGGCGCTTGTTATCCCGCGTGCCGCCGTGCTCGCCGACCAGCGCGGCGACTACGTCTACGTCGTCGCCGCGGGCAACAAGGCCGAGCAGCGCCGCGTCACGCTCGGCCAATCGACGCCCACGACCGCGGTCGTGTCGAATGGCCTTATCGAGGGCGAGCAAGTGATCGTCGAGGGGGTGCAGCGCGTGCGCCCGGGTCAGGCGGTTTCGCCCGCGCCGGCCACGCCGACCACCCCTCCGAACGCAGGCACCGCCGAGCAGTCCTCGCCAGCAGACCCGCGATGATCTCCCGCATCTTCATCGCCCGGCCGCGCCTCGCGATCGTGATCGCCATCGTCATTACGCTTGGCGGCCTCCTCGCGCTCACGCGCATTCCGCTCTCGCAGCTTCCCGACATCGTGCCGCCGCGCGTCACTGTCTCTGCCAACTATCCAGGCGCTTCGGCCGCCGTGGTCGAGGCAAGCGTGGCGCAGCCCCTGGAGGCGCAGATCGTCGGCGTCGACAAGATGATCTACATGAAGTCGACGAGCGCCAATGACGGAAGTTACAACCTCACGGTGAGCTTCGCGCTCGGCAGCGATCCCGACGTCGATGCCGTCAACGTCAACAACCGCGTGCAGACGGCGCTGGCACAACTCCCCTCCCAGGTGCAGACGCAAGGCCTCACCGTGGCGAAGCGCTCGGCCGCCGTGCTGCAATTCGTCGTCTTCTACAGCGAGAATCCAAAGGAGCTGAGCCCGGTCTTCATCACGAGCTACGCCACCATCAACGTGCTCGACGAGCTGTCGCGCGTGTCCGGAGTGGGGCAGGTGCTGTTATTCGGGCGGCTCAACTATTCAATGCGCATCTGGTTCGACACCGCGCGCCTCACCAATCTCAATCTTTCGCCCTCCGACATCATCACCGCGATCCAGGCGCAGAACGTGCAGGCGCCGGTGGGCCGCGTTGGCGCGCGGCCCATCGCCAATGATCAGCAGTTTCAGATGAACGTCGAGACGCAAGGACGTCTAACGACGCCGCAGCAATTCGCCAACATCGTTCTGCGCGCCAATCCTGACGGTTCGCTCCTGCGCGTGGGCGATGTGGCGCGGGTCGAGATGGGAGCGCAGAACGAGGACAACGAGACGCGCATCAACGGCGAACCCGGCGTCGGCGTCGCGCTCTACCTCGCGCCGGGCGCCAACGCCGTCCAGACGTCGAAATTGGTGACCGCGACGCTCGCGAAGCTCGAGCGGCGCTTCCCCCCGGGCATGAAGGGGCTCATCGTCTACGATTCAACGCTCTTCGTGAGCGACACAATCAACGAGGTGTTGAAGACGCTGCTAGAGGCATTCGCGCTCGTCGTCTTCGTCGTGTTCGTCTTCCTCGGTAGTCTGCGTGCAACCGTCATCCCCGCTGTGGCGGTGCCGGTGAGCCTCATCGGCACGTTCGCGATCCTGCTGGCGCTCGGCTACTCCGCCAATACCGTCTCTCTCCTTGCCATGGTGCTGGCGATCGGAATCGTTGTCGACGACGCGATCGTCGTCGTGGAGAACGTCGAGCGCGTGCTCGAGGAGGAGCCGCATCTCTCCCCGTCCGAGGCGACGCTGAAGGCGATGCGCCAGATCACCGGTCCGATCATCGCAATCAGCCTCGTGCTGCTTTCCGTGTTCGTGCCGGTGGCCTTCATTCCGGGCATCTCCGGCGAACTCTTCCGGCAGTTCGCCGTGACGATCAGCGTCGCGATGCTGATCTCGGCGGTCAACGCGCTGACGCTCTCGCCCGCGCTCTGCGCCCTCGTCCTGCGTCCCGGCGATAAGCCCAAGGGCCTTGTCGGGCTTGCCCTCAAAGCGATCGGCCGGGCGCGCGACGGCTACGCGTTCGTGGTCTTTCGCCTCATCCGCGTCGCGTCGCTCTCCCTCGTGATCGTGCTTGCGATCGGTGGTGCCGTCGCGCTGCTGTGGCGCGCGACGCCTACGAGCTTCCTGCCCGAGGAGGATCAAGGCGCGTTCTTCGTCATGCTCCAGCTTCCTGACGGCGCCTCCGTTGCGCGCACGTCGCAGGCGACGAGCCAAGTCGAGCACATGCTGATGCAGATGCCGCAGGTCGATGGCGTCTTTTCCGTCATCGGCTTCTCCATTCTCGACAGCGCGAGCGAGGGGAACGCCGGTTTCGTCGTGGCAAAGCTCAAATCGTTCGCGGATCGTCCTTCGCCTAGCGATTCGGCGCAGGCCCTGATCGGCCGCGTCTTCGTGCAGGCCTCCCAGATCCGCGCCGCCACCATCATCGCCTTCAACCTGCCGCCGATCATCGGACTCTCGACGAGCGGCGGGTTCGAATATCAGCTCGAGGCGCTCGAGGGCCAGGATCCGGCAACCATCGGCAGCGCCATGCAAGGCGTCGTCGCCGCCGCGAACCAGGACCCCCGCCTCGCGCGCGTATTCTCGACCTTCACCGCGACCAATCCTTCCGTTTATCTCGATATCGACCGCGACAAGGCCCAGGCGCTCGGCCTCAACATGAATGACGTGTTCACCGCGCTCCAGGCGACGCTGGGCGGGTTCTACGTCAACAATTTCAACCTCTATGGCCGTACCTGGCAGGTCAACATCGAAGGCGAGGCCTATGACCGCCGCGACCTTTCAGACATTACCCAGATCAACGTGCGCAACCGCAACGGCGACATGGTGCCGATGCGCGCCATCGCCAACCTGCGCATCGTCACTGGCCCGCAGGTCATCACGCGCTACAACAACTACCGCTCGATCACCATCAACGGCGGTCCGAGCCCCGCTGCCTCGTCGGGCGATGCGCTCCAGGCGATGGAAGAGATTTCGGCGCGCACGCTTCCGCCCGGCTATTCGTTTGAGTGGACCGGCACCGCGTTTCAGGAGCGCCAGGCGACTGGGCAGACCGGCCCATTGCTCGCCATGGCGGTGGTGTTCGCGTTCCTTTTCCTGGTTGGGCTCTATGAAAGCTGGACCATTCCGCTGCCGGTGCTGCTCTCGGTCGTGGTGGGCGTCCTTGGCGCATTCCTCGGCATCGTCGTGGCGCATCTCACGCTCGATCTCTATGCCCAAATCGGCCTCGTCGTGCTGATCGCGCTCGCTGCCAAGAATGGCATCCTGATCGTCGAGTTCGCGCGCGAGGAGCGTGAGCGCGGCGTCGCCATCGAGGAAGCGGCCACGCGCGGCGCGCGCACGCGGTTCCGCGCGGTGATGATGACGTCCTTCGCCTTCGTCCTCGGATTGCTGCCGCTCGTCTTCGCGCATGGCGCGGCGCAGATCAGCCGGCGCGACGTCGGCACGGCCGTTTTCTCCGGCATGCTGCTCGCAAGCACGCTCGGCATTTTCCTCATCCCAATGCTCTACGTCACGTTTCAACGCGTGCGCGAATGGGGGCACGGCCGCCTGAAGCGGCCGCTTCCGGGAACGGCACCGCCGGGCACGGCGGACGACGGTTGACGCGGCGCCCCGCTTTTGCGCGGACGCCCCGGACTCCCTAAAGTGCAATCGAGGATTGCGCCAACCGGATCGGACGCGGCTTCCCAAGCGTTCCACTAGGATCATGGAGAATTGGCGATGACCCCTTTGCAGGCGCTCGCTGCGCATGGCCAGTCGGTGTGGCTCGATTTCCTCGCGCGCCGCTTCATCGCCGACGGCAGCCTCAAGGAACTCGTCGACCGCGACGGATTGACGGGCGTCACCTCCAATCCCTCGATCTTCGAGAAGGCGATCGAGGCCGGCGCCGACTATGACGAGGGCCTGCGGACGTCGCTCGGCACCCAGGATCGCGCGTCCGACGCGCTTTACGAAGAACTCGCGATCGCCGATATCCAAGCCGCTGCCGACGTGCTCGCGCCAGTTTATGCCGCGAGTGGGCGCCGCGATGGGTTTGTGAGTCTCGAAGTTTCGCCCTATCTCGCGCTCAACGCCGATGGCACGATCGCGGAGGCGCGCCAGCTGTGGCGGGCCGTGCGGCGCGACAACGTCATGATCAAAGTGCCGGCGACCGAGCCCGGCCTTGTCGCGATCCGGCGCCTCGTCGGCGAAGGCATCAACATCAACATCACGCTCCTCTTCTCGCAGTCGACGTACGAGAAGGTGGCGGAAGCCTATGTCGCCGGTTCGGAGCAGTACGCTGCCGATGGCGGCGATCTCAGCCGGCTTGCGAGCGTTGCAAGCTTCTTCGTGAGCCGCATCGACACAGTCGTCGATCGCCTCATCGCCGAACGGCGCGACAATTCGCTCAAAGCGTTTGAAGGCAAGATCGCCATCGCGAACGCCAAGCTTGCCTATCAGCGCTACAAGCGCATCTTCGGCGGCAAGCGCTGGGCGGCCTTGGCAGCGCGCGGCGCCCAGCCGCAACGTCTGCTCTGGGCCAGCACCGGCACCAAAAACAAGGCCTATAGCGACGTGCATTACATCGAGCCGCTGATCGGCCGCGACACCGTCAACACCATGCCGCCCGCCACGATGGACGCCTTCCGCGACCATGGCCGCGTTGCCGACGCGATCGAGCGCGACGTGGGCGAGGCCGAGGCGGCGCTGGCGGCGCTCGCACGCGGCGGCATCTCGCTCGAGGAAGTCTGCGCGCAGCTCGTGGTCGATGGCGTGCGGCTCTTCGCCGACGCCGCCGACGGGCTGCTGGGCGCGATCGCGAGGAAGCGCCTTGCGATTCTCGATGGCCGCCACGACGAGCAGCACATCTCCCTGCCCGATGGGCTCCAGCGCGAGCTTGCATCAACCCTCGATCTATGGCGCAGCAAGGGCAACGTCCGGCGCCTGTGGGCGCGCGATGCAACGCTGTGGACCGGGGGCGAGGAGGGTAAGTGGCTCGGCTGGCTCGACATAGCGGCGGCCGAGCGCGCCCATGTCGCGGCGCTCGAACAATTCGCGGCCGAGATCAGGCGCGACAAATTCGCGCACGTCCTCCTCCTCGGCATGGGCGGATCGAGCCTCGGGCCCGAGGTGATCGCCGAGACGTTCGGCCGGCAGAAGGACGCGCCCGAGCTGATCGTGCTCGATTCGACCGATCCGGCTCAAATCCGCGACTTCGAGAAGCGCGCCGACCCGGCGAGCACGCTCCACATCGTGTCGAGCAAGTCCGGCACGACGCTCGAGCCCAACATCCTCATGCAGTATTTCTTCGCGCGCGCCGAAGCGGCCCTCGGCGGTACCCGCGCTGGGCGCAATTTCGTCGCCGTCACGGATCCCGGCTCTAAGCTCGAGACTGAGGCGAAACGGCGCGGCTTCCGCCAGATCTTTTATGGCGTGCCGTCGATCGGCGGGCGCTATTCCGTTCTGTCGCAATTCGGCCTCGCCCCGGCCGTGGCGATGGGGCTCGATATCGCGCGGCTGCTCGACGGCGCTGAGCTCATGACTCGTTCATGTGGTGCGAGCGTGCCGCCGGCGGACAACCCGGGCGTAATGCTTGGCCTCGCGCTCGGCCTCGCCGCCAAGGCCGGACGCGACAAGGCGACGATCCTTGCTTCGCCTGGGCTCGCCGATTTCGGCGCCTGGCTCGAGCAGCTCCTTGCCGAATCGACCGGCAAGCACGGCAAGGGCATCATCCCGGTCGATGACGAGCCGCTGGGCCCGCCAGAGGTCTATGGCGGCGACCGCGTCTTGATCGACCTGCGCCTCGCGTCCGAGCGGGACCAGGGCGTGCTGCGGCGGCTCGAGGCGCTGGCGCATGCCGGTCATCCGGTGCTGCGCTTCATCGTCGCCGAACCTTACGCGATTGGGCAGGAGTTCGTACGCTGGGAGGTGGCGACCGCGGTCGCCGGTGCCATCCTCGGCATCGACCCGTTCGACCAGCCCGATGTCGAGGCGAGCAAGGTCAAGACGCGCGAGCTCACGGCCGCATACGAAAAGAGCGGGAAGCTGCCGGACGAGCGGCCGCTCTTCAGCGAGGGTGGAATAAAGCTGTTCGCCGATGCGCGGAACGCGAGGCAGCTCGCGGACGCCGCGCGCGGCGGCAAGACACTCGCCGATTGGCTTGGCGTCCATCTCGCGCGGCTCGGTGCTGGCGACTATTGCGCGTTCCTCGCCTATATCGAGCGCAGCCCACCCAACATCGCGATACTGAGAACGATCCGCTCGCTCGTGCGCGCCCGGAAGCGCGTTGCGACCTGCGTCGGGTTTGGTCCGCGCTTCCTCCATTCGACCGGCCAGGCCTACAAGGGCGGCCCCAACAGCGGCGTCTTCCTGCAAATCACCTGCGCGCACGCGCAGGACCCCGCCGTGCCGGGCCAGAAATACGGGTTCGGCGTGGTCGAAGCGGCACAAGCCCAGGGCGATCTCGATGTCCTGGCCGAGCGTGGGCGGCGCGCGCTGCGGATCGACCTCGGCACGAATGTCGGCGACGGTCTCGCTGCGCTCGAGGCCGCGCTGCGCCGCTGCCTCGGCTGAATTTTGCGAAAGGACGGAACATGGAGATCGGAGTCGTTGGACTGGGGCGCATGGGGGGCAACATCGTCCGGCGTCTCGAGCGCAAGGGGCATCGCGCCGTCGTGTTCGACCGCGACCCCGCGGCGATCAACGCGCTCGCTGACAGCGCCAAGGGCGCGAAGAGTCTGGCCGATCTTGTGAAGTCGCTCGCGGCCCCGCGCGCGGTGTGGGTCATGCTGCCGGCCGGCGAGCCGACCGAGCAGGCAATCGCCGAGCTGGCGCAGGTGATGTCGCGCGGCGACATTGTCATCGACGGCGGCAACAGCTTCTATAAGGACGACATCCGCCGCGCCCAACACCTCTCCGGGCAGGGCATCCACTATCTCGATGTTGGCACGAGCGGCGGCGTGTGGGGGCTCGAGCGCGGCTATTGCATGATGATTGGCGGCGACAAAGAGGCGGTGGCGCGGCTCGATCCGATCTTCGCCGCGCTGGCGCCGGGCGCGGGAGATATCCCGCGCACGCAAGGCCGCGAGGGTCGCGACCGCCGCGTCGAACAGGGTTATCTCCATTGCGGGCCGGCGGGCTCCGGCCATTTCGTGAAGATGATCCACAACGGCATCGAATACGGCCTGATGCAAGCCTATGCCGAGGGGTTCGAAATCCTGCGCCACGCGGCTTCCGAGAAATTGCCGGCGGCACAGCGTTTCGACCTCGATCTCGCCGACATCGCCGAGGTATGGCGTCGCGGCAGCGTCGTCTCGTCCTGGCTCCTCGATCTCACCGCCGCGGCATTGGCCGAGGACCCGCAACTTGCGGCATTCTCGGGAATTGTCGAGGATTCGGGCGAGGGGCGTTGGACTGTGCTGGCCGCGGTCGAGGAGGCGGTGCCCGCCGACACGCTCGCTCGCGCGCTCTTCGCGCGCTTCCGCTCGCGCGAGGAGCACACATTCGGCGACAAGCTCCTCTCGGCGATGCGCAAGCAGTTCGGCGGCCATGTCGAGCCGGGGACGAAGCGTGGCTGAGGCCGCCGCCGCGTCCGTGACTGCCGCTGCGGGAGGGACGCCCGCGCCGCCTGCGGCGATGGTCATCTTCGGCGCGTCGGGCGATCTGACGAAACGCCTCCTCGTGCCGTCGCTTTGCCATTTGCGCCGCGGCGGCCTCCTCTCCGACCGCTTCGCGCTCGTCGGCGTCGCGCGCGCGGACCTAAAGGACGAGGGCTTCCGCGCCGTCGTCGAGGAGGGCGTCGCGGCCTATCGCGGCGGCGATCTTCGGCGCGAAGACGGACGCTGGCTAGCGCGGCACAGCCACTTTCTCTCGGGCGATCTCGGCGACGGCGAGACCTATGCGCGCCTTGCCGCCCTTCTGACGAAGCTCTCCGCCGAACATCACATCGGCGAGAACGTGCTCTTCTATCTCGCGATTCCGCCCAGTGCCTTTGTCCCCGTGGTGCGCGGCCTTGCGGCGGCACGACTCCTCGGAGAAAGCGACGGCCGCTTCCGCCGCGTCGTCATCGAGAAGCCGTTCGGGCGCGACCTCGCCTCGGCCCAGAATCTCAACCGTCAGCTTCTCGCCGCGATGAGCGAGCAGCAGATCTATCGCATCGATCATTATCTCGGCAAAGAGACGGTACAGAACATTCTGGTGTTGCGTTTTGCCAACGGCCTGTTTGAACCGCTGTGGAACCGCGACCATATCGACCACGTGCAGATCACGGTGGCCGAGACGCTCGGCGTCGAGCATCGCGCGCGCTTCTACGACCAGACCGGAGCGCTGCGCGATATGGTTACGAACCATCTCTTCCAACTTCTGACCTTGACCGCGATGGAGCCGCCGGCGTGCTTTGCCGCTGATGCCGTCCACACGGAGAAGGCGAAGGTGGCACAGGCGCTCCATACCTTCAGCGCCGAGGATGCGGTGCGCAACGTCGTGCGCGCGCAGTACGATGCGGGCGCGGCTGGCGGGCGTCGGCTTCCGGCCTATCGCGATGCACCCGACGTGGCGCCTCACTCGACGGCCGAAACCTACGTCGCCATGAAGCTCATGATCGACAATTGGCGCTGGGCGGGCGTGCCGTTCTATCTGCGCACCGGCAAGGCGCTCGCGCGTCGCCGCAGCGAGGTGGTTGTCGAGTTCAAGAAGGCGCCCTTCGCGCTCTTCCGCGACACGCCCGTCGAGCGCCTGACACCCAATGACATGATCCTCAAGATTCAGCCGGAGGAAGGCGTCGTCCTCCGCTTCAACGCGAAAGTCCCCGGTCCGAGCGTGCGCGAGGGTGGGGTAGCGATGCGCTTCGAGTACAAGGATTACTTCAACGCCGAGCCGAGCACTGGCTACGAGACGCTGCTCTATGACGCGCTCATCGGCGATCCCATGCTGTTCCAGCGCGCCGACACCATTGAAGGCGGCTGGCGCGCGGTGCAGCCGATCCTCGATCAGTGGGCCGACCGCAGGTCGGATGGGCTTGCCTCATACGAGGCCGGAAGCGAAGGACCGCCTGAAGGCGAGGCGCTCATGGCGCGCGACGGTCGGCGCTGGCGCCCGCTGGCGGAGGAATGACCACGGAGACATTGAAACGCGCGGCAGCTGAGCGCGCCGCGGCCGAGGTCGCGGACGGGATGACCGTCGGACTCGGCAGCGGCACGACCGCGGCATTCGTGATCGAGGCCTTGGCGCGCCGTGTTGCGCAGGGTCTGCGCATCGTTTGCGTTCCGACCTCGGAGCGCACTGCCAACCTCGCGCGCCGGCTCGGCCTCGCGCTCGTTGGGCTCACCGATCGTCCTGTCGACATTGATATTGACGGCGCCGATCAGGTCGAGCGGGCGAGCCTCGTTCTCGTGAAGGGTGGCGGCGGGTCGCTCCTGCGCGAGAAGATCGTGGCGCTCGCAAGCCGGCGCATGGTCGTCGCCGTGGATGAGACGAAGCTTGTCGACCGGCTCGGGCCTGGCACGATCGTCCCCGTCGAGATCGAGCCATGGGGCGCCGCCGCGACGCTGGTACGGCTTGCGAATGTGGGCGCCGCCGCGCGCCTGCGCTACGGGGGCACGCGCCCGTTCGTGACCGATGGCGGACACGTGATCGCCGACTGCACCTTCGACGGCATCCTCGATCCACGTGCGCTCGAAACGCGCCTCAATTCGATCGCCGGCGTGATCGAGTGCGGGCTCTTTGTCGGGCTCGCCAGCGAAGTCGTCGTTGGGCGTGAACATGCCGTCGAGGTGATCGCGCGATGAGCTCGAACCCTTTGACACTTGCGGTCGATGTCGGCGGCACGGGCGTGAAGCTGTCGCTTGTCGATGGCTCGGGACGCATGTGCGGTGAGCGGGTGCGCACGCCGACGCCCTATCCGTGCCGGCCCGCGGCGCTGCTCGAGGCGATCGCGCGCATGGCCGAGCATCTGCCCGGCTACGAACGCATATCGCTCGGATTTCCTGGCGTGGTGCGCGGCGGGCGTATCATCACCGCGCCGCATTTCGGTACCAAGAAATGGCGTGGCCGCCGGTTCGCCGACGATCTGCAGCGCCGCTTCGGCAAGCCGGCGCGCATTCTGAACGACGCCGAGGTGCAAGGGCTCGGCATTGTGCCGGGGCATGGGCTCGAGCTGGTGCTGACGCTCGGCACGGGCGTCGGCAGTGCCTTGTTCAACGGAGGGCAGCTCGCGCCGCACCTTGAGCTCGCGCATCATCCAATTCGCGGCCGCAAGACGTACAACGACTATGTGGGCGAGGCGGCGCGCAAGAAGATCGGATCGAAGCGGTGGAACCGCCGCGTGAGCAAGGTGGTGGCGATCGTCGCACGCCTCGTCAATTACGACGTGCTTTATCTCGGCGGAGGCAACTCCGCGCATGTAACGGTGAGGCTGCCGGAGAATGTCCGCCTCGCCGGCAACGACGCGGGGCTCACCGGCGGCATTCGGCTGTGGGACGATCGGGTGTGGCGCGCGCTGCCGGGCAATGAGGCCGAGGCGCGCGTCACGCGTCTGCCGATGCGTGGATCGGCCGTGCCAGACGCTCCGCGGCAATGACGATGTCCTCGACCGAGAGGCGAACGTAGGCAAGCACGTCGTCGGCCGTGCGTCCGCTCTTCGGAATGCGGCGCACCGCGAGGCTCGTGACGGTGACGCCGGCACCCGCCTCTGCCGCCGCTTCCGCAAGCTCGCTGGCGATGCCGCCGACGTAATTGTCCTCGACCGCAAGCACGGCGGAGCCGGCGCGCCTGGCCATCTGGAACACCGGTGCCGGGTCGAACGGCAGGCAATAGGCATCGACGATGCCGGCGCTGATGCCGCTTCGTTCAAGCGCGTCGGCGGCCTCGAGGCAGGCATGCACCATGTAGCCCGAAGCGGCGAGCACGATCGAGCGGCGCGGGCCCGATGCGCGGCGCAGGATCCTGGCCTCGCCCAGCGGGAATTTGTCGCCGTCGCGATAGAGGAGTGGTAAGTCGGCACGCACTGCGCGCAGATAGGCCGCGCCGTCATGTTCCGCCATGGCAAGCACGAGCGCGTAGGCGCTTTGCGCATCGGCTGGCGTCAGCACCGTCATGGCACGGCGGCCCTTGGCGTCCCGCGCATGGGCGAGCGCGCGCATGAAGGCGACGTCCGCAAGCGCCATCTGGCTCGGTCCGTCGGCGGCGAGCGTGACGCCGACATGCGTCCCGACGAGCTTCACCGGAAGCCCGCCGATGACGGCCATCTCCGTCTGGTCGAACGCGCGTTCCATGAAGCGGCCGAAAGTGCTGACGAAGGCGGTCTTGCCCGCGGCGGCAAGTCCCGCGGCGGCCGACACCATGTTCTGCTCGGCGATCCGGCCTTCGAAGTAGCGCGCCGGGTGTGCCGCGGCAAAGGTCTCGGCGTAGGTGGAATTCTTGACATCGCCGTCGAGCGCCACGACTGAAGGATCGGCGTCGCCGAGCGCCTTCAGCGCCATGCCATAGGCGCGCCGCGGCGACAGCGTCTTCTTGTCGCGGACCGATTTCGCGAGCGCCGTGTCGCTCGCCAGCGCCGCCGAGAATTCCGCCGCCGCGCGTGCCGGCGGCAGACGCGGTGCTGCCGGGGGCGGCGTGATTGCAAGCGCCCGCGCCATCTCGTTGGCGTCGATCCCGTCGACGCCCAGCTCGCGAGCCCGTGCATCGAGTTCGGCGAGCACGGCGGCAAGGTCCTCCTTCTTCACGGGGGTGCCGTGATGGCCTGTACCCTCGAGGTTCGGCACGCCCCAGCCTTTGACGGTGCGCGCGATAACGGCGAGCGGCGCCTCTGCGCGCGTCGCGACCGCGGCTTCGATCGCCGCCGCATCGTGGCCGTTGACGACGGTCGTCTTCCAGCCGAAGGCCGCGGCCTTTTTCTCGAGATGACCCCAGTCCTGTGCCGCGGCGACGAAGTCGCTTTGCCCGAGCGCGTTGCAGTTGAAGATCGCGACGACATTCGCGAGGCCCTGATCCGCAATGAAGTCCATCGCTTCCCAGATCTGACCTTCGCGCGCCTCGCCGTCGCCGATGATGCAATAGATGCGCTTATCGAGGCCGTCGAGCCGCGCGGCGAGGCCGAGGCCGGCGGCGACCGACAGTCCTTGCCCGAGCGAGCCCGTCGCCGCGTCGAAGAACGGAAAGCCGAGCGCCGGATTGGGATGGCCGTCGATCGGGCTCGCGATGTCCCGGAGCGCCATCAGGTCTTCGTGCGTCATCGCGCGGCGCGCCCCATCGGGCGCGATCGTGACGCCAAGATCGGCGCAGGCCGCATAGATGATCGGTACGGCGTGGCCTTCCGACAATACGAGCCGGTCGGCCCCGCGATGTCCGGGCTCCTTCGGGTCCCAGCGCATGACGCGGTACATCAGCACGGCGGTGATGTGCGCAAGAGAGAGCGCCGTGGTCGGATGTCCGCTGCCGGCTGCCGTCGTGGCTTCGACCGCGAGCCGGCCAAGAGCGATTGCCTTGGCATTGAGACACTTGCTGATTTCGGTCATGGGGTGCCTTCCTTCCCAGAGCCCGAACGCGGCTTTTCCCCCGAGGTTCAATGCCCTATCGCCAGCGGCTCCGAGGGGCCGTAAATCAGTCGTAAATGCCTGTCACATTATCGTGGCAGGCGAGAAAGACCGTGAGCGAGATCCGCAGCCCCGATCTTCGCCGCCTCCGCGACGACTGGGAGGCGCGCCGCAACGGCCGCGACCTGCCCGCGCGTGCCGATTTCGACGTGCTCGATCTCAAATACATGCTCGGACGGCTTGCGCTGTTCGAGGTGGCGTACTACCCGCTGCGCTTCCGGTGTCGCCTTCATGGCACCTCGATCGCCCGGCGCGTCGGCTACGAGATGACGGGAAAGACGCTCGACGAGATCCCCTCACCCCTCCTCAGGGTCAAGATGCGCGACCATTTCCAACGCGCCATCGAAACGCGTATGCCGATCGTCGAGATACGCGAGCGCGAGACCTACGAGAATGGCGTGGTCGATTGCGAGGTCCTTGTCCTGCCGTTGTCGGGCAGCGGCAAAAGCGTCGACATGCTGATGGTCGGGGTGATCTTCCCCTGAGGGCGCGGCCGGTTGCGCGGGGCCAAGCGATCCGGCAAGATCGCGCGCACAATCTGCACGAGAGGCGCGCGTGAGCACGGGAAAGCGGGTAGCGCTGGTCACCGGCGCATCGACCGGAATTGGCCGCGCCGAGGCTGTGGCGCTTGCCAAGAGCGGCTATGACGTCGCAATCAACTACAGCCGCAGCGCCGGCGAGGCGAAGAAGACCGCCGAGGAATGTGAGCGGGCGGGCGCCGCGACGCTCCTGCTTCAGGGCGATGTCGCCGACGAGGCGGCGGTCGTCGCCATGCTGCAGAAGCTCAAGGAGAGGTTCGGCCGGCTCGACGTCCTGTGCAACAACGCCGGCACCAGCATCACACCGCTCGCGCGCGATTTCGAGAAAGTGTCGGCCGAGGATTGGGACCGCGTCTTTGCCGTCAACGTCAAAGGCGTGTTTCTCGTGACGAAACATGCGGCGCCCTTGCTGCGCCAATCGGACAACGCGCACATCATCATGACCAACAGCATCGTGGGCGCCCGACCCGGGCCCCAGCCGCTTCCCTATTCCACGAGCAAGGGCGCGCTTTGGACCATGACCAAGGCCTTGGCCGGGGCGCTCGGACCCGACGGCATCCGCGTCAACGGCGTGGCGCCAGGCTGGATGGAAGGCGAATGGATGGAGCGGATGCTCGGCGACAATTATTCGAAGCTCATGGATCGCCGCGCCAAGCAGACCCCGCTCCGTCGCTGCGTCACGGCTGATGACGTGGCCGCGGCCGTGATGAGCCTCGTTGCCGGCAGCACCGGCGTGACCGGTGTCATCCTCACCGTCGACGGCGGCTTCGCCGCCGTTACCTGAGCTCGTGCTCGCGCGGCGGTGTGCCGAATCGCTGCCGTAACTCTGCGGTACGTTCGATATGCTCGAACGAGCGGCCGAGCGCCAGCGCGCCGCCGATGACCCCGACCACCACGGCGGCAATACCCGCGCCCATCAGGCGCGGGCTCGCGGTCTTGAGGTTGAGGACGACGAGGGCGCCGCCCGTTCCGGCGAGCGCCACCAGCACCACGACCACGAAGGCGCGGACATACGGCATCGATTCCTCCCCGGGGGCCGCAGCATAGCCCATCGGGAGGCAGGATTGGCGAAGCTCAACGGCGACGGGCCGCCTTCCGCGCCCGACGTCCCTTTGCCGCGGCGCGGCCGCGCGACTTTGCGCGGGGCGCGGACTTTGCCTTCGCGACGCGCGCCTTGCGGACCACTCGCGCCTTGCGGGCCGGGGGCGCCTTCTTGGCCTTCGCCTTTCGCGCCGGCGCGGGGCGCGCGGCTCGGCGCGGCGTCGCCACCACGGTCTCGGCCCGCGCGGCATAGATGCTGCGCAGTACCCCGGCGCCGCTGTCCTCGCTCCCCTTTACGGCGTCGTCGTGCCGCCGCGTCTGCCGGCTGACGAAGACGCCTCGCACCGTGGCGGTGACGGTCTCGCCGCCGCCGCTCGCGCCCGTGTCGCGTCCCTGCCGCGCGAGATAGGCGCTACGGATCGCGCCCTGTCCGCTCTCCGGCGCCTCGTTTTCCTCTGGTTTCCGCTCGTCCTGCTGGTCCATAGCCATGGTGCCTCCGCCGTGGCTCAATAGCGCATCATCTATCGCGTCGCGACGCGCTCGCCAAGCGGAAATGAGGAGGGAACGCACGCATGCCCTATGAGATCGTCGCCGAAGATTTCCGTATTCCGTCCGATACGGACGGAATCGAGCTGTTCCTCCGCAACAAGCGGCCCAAGAGCGCGGAACACCGGAGCCCCGAGAGAACGCTCCTTTACGTCCACGGCACGTCGCAAGCGGCCGAAGCCACGTTCGACCTCGCGCTCGACGGCTATTCGTGGATGGATTATCTCGCCGCGCGCGGCTGGGACGTGTTCATGGTCGATCTGCGCGGCTATGGCCGCTCGAGCCGGCCGTCCGAGATGCGCGCGCCAGCCGACGCCAATCCGCCCATCGTCACGACTGACGTGGCGCTTAGGGATTTCGGCGCCGCGGCGGATTTCATCCGCCGCCGGCGCGGCATCGCGCGGCTGGCCATCATGGGCTGGTCGTGGGGCACGGTGATCGTCGCCGCCTACGCTGCGCGGCACCCGGAGGCCGTGAGCAAGCTTGTGCTGTTCGCGCCTGTGTGGCTCAGGCAGCGGCGTCCGGCTGACGAGCGTCCGCTCGGCGCCTATGCCACTTGGACGGTCGAGGAGGCGCGGGTGAACCTACAGACCGGCGCGCCCGAGGAGAAGCGCGACAGCCTTCTGCCGGCGGGCTGGTTCGCGGCGTGGAAGGACGCGGCGCTCGCGACCGACCCCGAAGGGGCGCGACAGAGCCCGCCCGTCGTGCGCACTCCCAACGGCGCGCCGCACGACAGCCGGGCCCATTGGGCCTCGGGCAAGCCCTATTACGATCCGGCAGAGATCGCAGCACCCACGCTCATCGTCCACGGCGAATGGGACGGGCTCCTGCCGCTCTCGATGGCGGAAGCGATCTTCGCCAAGCTTTCGCGCGCACCGCAAAAGCGCCTCGTCGAGATCGGCGAGGGCACGCACCTCCTGCTGATCGAGAAGAACCGGCTACAGCTCTTCCGCGAGGTGCAGCTTTTCCTCGACGAAAGCTAGCGCGGTGGACGCGTGGCGCCGGCGCCGCCTTGCGGCAGCGCCGCCGACGCGCCTTGGTGCTGGCGCGCGGGGTAGAGGTAGATGGTGAGATTCTGCGCCGCGATGCCAAAACTGTCGACCGGATGGACGGAGCAGTAGTAATCGAGCCACTGCAGCGAGTTACCGAAGTTGCCGTTGGTCTCGATGTCCCACACGTCCGAGGTCCAGCGGTTGAAGGCGCTCTCATAGCCGGCAAGCCAGTCCTCGAACTCCGCGTCCCTGTGCGAGCGGCGCGCGGACTCGTAGACGCTGCATGGCTCGTTGCCGATGCCGCGCACGAAATAACCTCCTTCGCTGTCGATCGCAAAAGCGGGTTGTGCCGCGAAAACAGCGGCAACGACGAGCGATGACAGAACCAACCTTGTCATGGGGACGCTCCCGACGGGCGAGGTCCCCTGAAAACGCCCCACCCGCGCGGTCGGCTAGGCGCGCGGATTTGGGGTTGCGCGCCTGTCCCGGCGCTTCAACTTTCCGGGCGGAACCCGAAAGTTTCCGCGAACCGGGCGCAGAAATGCGGCCAGACTTCAGGGTTGAGAAGGCGCGGCGGTCGCTTGCCGTCGAGCGTCGCCAGTATCTGCTCGGCGGCGATTCGGCCCATGGTCTCGCGCGCCTCCGCCGTAACGCCGGCGCTGTGCGGGCTTGCGATCACGTTGTCAAAAGCGAGGAGCGGATGGTCCGTGTCGGGCGGCTCCTTCGCCCAGACATCAAGCCCGGCGCCGGCAATGCGCTTCTCCTTGAGCGCCGCGGCGAGCGCCGTCTCGTCGTGAATGCTGCCGCGCGCGGTGGTGATGAAGAAGGCGTGCTTCTGCATCAGCGCGTATTGCGGCGCGCCAATCATGCCGCGCGTCTCGTCGGTCAAGGGGCAGTTGACCGAGACGAAATCGACGCTGCTCAAAAGCTCGTCAAGGCCAACCTTCTCCGCGCCCTTTGCCGCGATCGCGGCGGCATCGAGATAGGGATCGTAGGCCAAGACCCGCATCGCAAAGAGGCCGCGGGCGAGTTCTGCGATGCGGCCTCCGACATTGCCGAGCCCGATGACGCCGATCGACTTGCCGAGAATGTCGTGGCCCATATAGAGATTGCGGTCCATGCGCCGGTCGCGGCGCATGACACGGTCGGTCTCGCCGATGCGCTTCGAGAGCGAGATCATAAGCGCGAGCACGTGCTCGGCCACCGCCTCGCGGTTGCCGCCCGACTGGTTGACGACGGCGATCCCGGCCGCGGTGCAATCCTTGAGTTTGACGGTGTCGAACCCCGCGCCCGTGGTCGAGACGAGAAGGAGGGCGGGCGTCTTCGTCAGAAGCTCGGACGTGACGTAGAATTTCGGATTGAGCTCATCGCGCGCCGAGCTCACCGAGTAGATGTGTGCGCCGGCCAGGATGGGCGCCGCAGCCTCGTCGCTCGCGTCATTCTCGATCATGTCGAGCGTGATCTGCGGCCTCTTCGCGATGATTTCGGCGAAGATCGGATGGAAGATGCGCCTCACATAGAAGATGCGGATCGAGTTGACGGCCATGCCTCTAGGCTCCCCGGCTTTTCTCCCAGTATGCTCGGGCGCGGGAGGAGACGCCATGCTGAGCCTGCCTTCGCACAGCCGCTACGATTATTCCGCGATTGAGAAGCGTCGACCGTATGATTGGCCGGACGGCAAGCGTCTCGCTTTCTACGTCGCCATCAACATCGAGCATTTCGCCTTCCGCGCCGGGCGGGGTGCCGATCCCACGAACCGTGGCGGGCCGCAGACGACGCGCAACTACGCCTGGCGCGACTATGGCGTGCGCGTCGGCGTGTTCCGCATCTTCCGTATGCTCGATCAGTTGAAGCTGCCGGCGACGATCTTGCTCAACAGCCTTGTCTGCCTTCACTATCCCGAGATCATCGCCCGCATCAAGGCGCGCGGCGATGATGTCGTGGGCCACGGCCGCACCAATGCCGAGGAGCTCGTCGGGCTCTGGGAGGCTGACGAGGCGCGCATCATTGCCGAGACGAGCGAGACGATCGCGCAGCATTTGGGCGTGCGGCCACTGGGCTGGATGGGGCCGGGCGCGGCCGAGACGGGCGCCACGCCCGATCTCCTCAAGGAGGCGGGCTACACGCACAATCTCGACTGGCCGGTCGACGACCAGCCGATCTGGATGAAGACGCGCGCCGGACCGCTCCTGTCCGTGCCCTATCCCTTCGAGCTCAACGACATGGGCGCCAACGTCAACCGCGACCATTCGGGGCGCGAGTTCGCGGACATGATCGTCGATCAATTCGAGGAGATGCTGGAGCAATCGGACGAGCAGCCGCTTGTGATGGCCGTATCGCTGCACGGCTTCATCGTCGGCCAGCCCTTTCGGCTGCGCCCGCTGCGGCTCGCTTTGAAGCATTGCGTCGAGCACAAGCGCCGGGAGCGCGTGTGGTTCACGCGCGCCCTCGACATCGCCAACTACTGCATGACGCTTCCGCCAGGCACCATCCCGGGCGGGTAAGATCCTATTTCAAGCGCTTCGCCGCCTCGTCCACGAGGCTCAGATCGGCGTACTGCGCGACGTCGATCTTCGACTTCAGGAATCCGCCGTCATATTCCGCGTCGATATTGTTCTGCAGCGCCTTCAGATCCGGATGGCCGTTCGGATCGCGAAAATCGTCGCCGTGCGTGAAGAGCCAGTCGTTCCACAGCGCCACCGGCGTCTTGGTGAAGTCGGCAATCGTCTTGACCGCCGCGTCATGGTTCTTGGGGTCAGAGAACCAGGCGAGCGCGCGCAGCTCGTCCTCGAGATAATCCACCACGGCGGCGCGGTGCTGCGCGATAAAGGACGCGCGCGTGTCGGTTGTGATGAGCTGCATCCGTCCGACCGCGTCGCCCATGGTAAAGAGGGTTCGTGTCATGGCGCGCAGGCCCGGGTCTTTCGAGAAGGGCTGCGGCGTCATGGCGATGTCGATCTTGTGATCGGCCAGCATCGCTTTCATGACCGGAAAGGGCGCCTCGATGATCGTCACGTCCTTCGCTTCCATATGATGCTTGCGGAGCATGGACCGAAAGCCGATGTCGGGTGCGGCGCCGATCGCATTTGTGGCGTAGACCTTGCCCTTCAGATCTTCGACCGTCTTGATCGGCCCGTCCTTCAGCACGAAATACTCGGTCGCATACCAGCCTGGAACACCGTCCTGGATGGTGTCGGCGATGACGCGCACGTCCGGCACGGCGCCCGAAACGACCGCATTGGCGATCGCGGGATATGAGAGTTCCGCCATGTCGAGCTCGCCCGCGGCAAGCGCCGTCACCATAAGCGGCGTGCTCTGGAAGTGTTGGAAGTCGAGCGTGTAGCTCGTGCCCTCGTGCCGCGCTATCCCTTGCGCCTTGAACATGAGGAAGGGCGAATCGCTCGCCGGTACAATCCATCCGATCCTGATCTTGGTCGGCTCCGCGTCAGCCGACGCCGCGAACAACAGCGCAAGCGCGAGCGTCAGCAGAATCGTTCGCCCCCTCATCGTCGTCCCCTCCACTAGAGCTTCAGCACGCGCTCGGCATTGCCGTGCGCGATCTTCTCCTTGTCGGATGCTGCCAAGGGCAGCGCGTTGAGGAAGTCGATGGCGATGCGGTTCGACTCATAGGGCCAGTCGATCGAGAACAGCACGTTGTCGACGCCGAGTGCCAAAACCGAGCACAGGAACGCCGGCGTCGAGAAATTGCCGCTGCAGGTGATGACAAGGTTCTCGGTCAGGTATTGCCGCGGCGTCTTTTTGAGGCCGCGCGCCTTCATGTAGAAGCGCGTGTGGTCTTCGAAGCGATCGAGCCAGAACGGCAAGCCTTCGCCCAGATGGCCGAGAATGAAGCGGAGCTTCGGATAGGCGTCGAATACGCCCGACATGACGAGGCGGAGGAAATGCGTGCACGATTCCATCGCGAAGCCCCACGCCGCCGTGCTCAGATCCTCGAACCCCTTGAAGTAGGCTTCCATCACGGCAGGATGCGGCTCGCGCGGATGAAGATAGATCGGCACGTCGAGTGCCGCCGCGCATTCGAGGATCGGCCAGTATTTCTTGTCGTCGAGGAATTCGCCCTGCGTGTGGCTGTTGATCATCGCGCCCTTGAAGCCGAGCGTCGTCACCGCGCGCTCCAGCTCCTTGACCGAGGCTGCCGGGTCCGCGGTCGGCAGGCTTGCGAAGGCGGCGAAGCGGTCGGGATGCGCCTTCACCGCCGCAGCGGCGCGGTCGTTCGCATCGCGCGCCATAGGGATGGCGACGTTGGCGCCGTAGGCCTGTGTTCCGGGCTGGGTGAGCGACAGCACTTGCACGCTGACGCCCACCGCGTCCATCGCCTTGAGGCGCGCAGCGCCAAGGTCCGCAAGCTCGGCATAGACGTCGTGGCCGAGCGCCTCGGCGCGCTGCGTCAGGGTCGCGTTGCGGTTCCGCGTCTGCGGCCGGTGCTCGGTGAAGAGCGGCGTCGCGAAATGCTCTTCGAGCGCGATGATGCGCATCTCGCTTCCTCCGCTATCTCAGCTCGGTCTTGAGGAACGGAACGAGCCGGCGCCAGGCATCCTCCGACGCTTCCTCGCGATAGGAGACGGGGTTCGAGAAGTTCTGGAAGGCGTGGCCGGCGCCGTCATAGATGCGGAAATCGTGGCGGATGCTGTGCTTCTTGAGCTCTTGCGAGATGCGCTCGACATCTTCGGGCGACGGGTTCTTGTCGTCGCGGCCGAAGAACCCCGCGACCGCGCACTTGATATTGGGCGTGTGTGCGATCGGCGCGAGCCGGGCTTCGCCCTCGGCGCGGAAGATGCCGCCGCCGTAGAGCACGACCGCGGCCTTGAAGGCGGCATTGCTCGTAGCGCCGAGATAGGCCATGCGGCCGCCCATGCAGTGCCCCATGATGGCGATGCGGTCGCCTTTGACCGCGGACTGCGCCTGCAGCTCTTTCACGCACGCGTCGATGTCGGCCAGCACCTCGCCGTCGTTGAGGCTCTTGCGCGACTCGGCGCCGTCCTCGCCTGCCGGGCGGCGGTGATAGAGATTGGGCGCTGCGGCGAAGAAGCCGCTCTTGGCAAGCCGCTCGCACGTCGCCTTGGTGAATTCGTCGACGCCGTCGCGATGATGGATGAGCACGACGGCGGGGTGCGGGCCCGCGCCTTCGGGCTCGACCGTGAAGATTCCCATCGTGCCGTCGCCGACCTTAACCGTGAGCTCGCGCGCCATGGTGTCCTCCCGTTATTGCCGCGGTCCCACATCTTCCTGCCGCCCGTTCCGGCCCGCAATGGATTTGTCGCGGGTTCACGTCGTTGCGTCAGCTGCCCTTACGTCGCGCTCAGCGTCCGCGCGAGCAGGTCGAGCGCGGCGGCAGCGAAGATGTGCATATTGCCGCGCCGGTCGGGCGTGCCGGTCTCGAGCGTGAGGCTCGCCTCGCGCGGCCCCGCGACCGCGAAGCAGGAATGACCCGCTGCATCGCCGTAGCGGTTGCCGGTGGGGCCGCTCGCCCCCGTCTCCGAGAGCGCCCAGGATGCGCCGATTCGCGCCTTCGCCGTTCGGGCGAGGAGAAGAGCATAGGCCTCGGTCGAGGCGCGCATCCCGCTTGGCAGCTCGGCGATCCCCATGAGGCCGCTGCGACTCGCGAGCGTATAGACGACCGCGCCGCCGAGGAAATAGGCGGATGCTCCCGGCACCGCCAAGAGCGCCGCCGAAATGAGCCCGCCCGTCGAGGATTCGGCGATGGCGATGGTCTCGCCTCGCGCCTTCAGCAGCGCGCCCACTTTTTCCCCGCGCGCGTAAAGCTCGTCCATGGCGTTGCTCCCCTTGGCGATGCGTTCGCACTATAGTGCACCAACAGCGCGAGGAGGCCAGCGGTGGGGCAGTTCGGCATCGGTCAGGCGGTCCGGCGCAAGGAGGACGTGCGCTTCGTCACCGGCAAGGGGACCTATACGGACGATGCGAACCGGCCGGGCCAGGCCCATGCCGTGTTTCTGCGTTCGCCCCACGCGCACGCCCGCATCAAGCGCATCGACACCGCCGCCGCGCGTGCCGCGCACGGCGTCCTCGCGGTCTATACCGGCGACGATGTGGCGCGCGCCAAGCTCGGCATGATCCGCTGTGTCGTGCCGCTCAAGAACCGCGACGGTTCGAACTACGCCAATCCGGGCCGGCCGCTCCTGGCGCAGGAGCGCGTGCGCCATGTTGGCGAAGCGGTGGCGATGGTGGTGGCGGCGACCTTGGCCGAGGCAAAGGACGCGGCTGAGCTGATCGAAGTTGACTACGAGCCGCTACCGGCCGTGACCGAACCCGCCGCGGCGGTGAAGCCTGGCGCGCCCCTGCTGTTCGACGCAGCACCCAACAACGTCGCTATGGATTGGGAGCTGGGCGACGCCAAGGCGGTCGAGGCCGCGTTCGCCGCGGCCTTTCGCGTCGTGAAGCTCGACCTCTCGATCAGCCGCAGCATCGTGACGCCACTCGAGCCGCGGGGCGCGATCGGCGAATTCGATAAATCCTCCGGCCGCTACACGGTCGAGGTCGGGACGCAAGGCGTCTTCACTGCGCGCAGCACGATCGCCAAAAGTCTGGCCGTGCCCGAGGACAAATTGCGCGTCGTCACGCGAGATGTGGGCGGCAGCTTTGGCATGAAGGGCTTCGATTATCCCGAGCACGCGCTCGTTCCCTGGGCGGCATCGCAGCTCGGCCGCCCCGTGAAGTGGATGAGCGA
>Ga0335077_10002285_pt1 | contig 22847 bp, 14 predicted proteins | sample Lox_Sample_31_FD_207151 | JGI IMG/M metagenome (GOLD analysis project Ga0335077, IMG submission 207151) | Soil microbial communities from Loxahatchee National Wildlife Refuge, Florida, United States - Lox_Sample_3.1 | ecosystem: Environmental > Terrestrial > Soil > Wetlands | place: USA...
TCGAAAACCTGATGGGTCCCAAGCTGGAGATGGATCTCGAATATCTCGAACGGCGCACTGCGCCGAGCGACGCGAAAATCGTCGCGTCCACTGCGGGGATGGTGGCGCGCGTGATCTGGCGAATGATCTTCCGCGACGCGGCCGATTTCACAGCGCCGCCGGCGGTCGTCGAAGTCGCTACGGAAGGATCGGGCGATGAAAATCTCGATCGTCGTTCCGTGTAGGAACGAAGCGGCGCACATCCGCGATTTTCTGGACTCGGTACTGGCGCAACAACTGGACCCGGACCAGGAAATCGAGGCATTGATCGCCGACGGAATGAGCACGGATGGAACGCGGGAGCTGCTCGAAGAATACGCCGCGCGAATGCCCGCGGTGCGCGTGATCGACAATCCCGGGCGCATCGTTTCGACAGGGTTGAACGCGGGTATCCGCGCGGCGCGCGGCGAAATCATCGTGCGCATGGACGGGCACACGGTGTACGCGCCGGACTACGTGCGGCAATGCGCGAGAGTGCTCGGACAATCCGCCGCGGACAACGTGGGCGGCCCGTGGGTAGCGAAGGGCCGCGGCCGGATGGGCCGCGCGATCGCGGCGGCCTTCGGATCGCGATTCTGTGCGGGAGGCGGAAGAGCGCACGACGCGCAATATGAAGGCGAGGTCGATACGGTGTACCTGGGCTGCTGGAGGCGCGAGCTGTTCGACAGGGCCGGGTGGTTCGATCCGGAGCTGGTGCGCAACCAGGACGACGAGTTCAATTTCCGGCTGCGGCGGCTGGGCCTGCGCGTGTGGCAATCGCCGCGGATCAAATCCGAGTACACACCACGAGACTCGCTGAAGGCCCTGTTCCGGCAATATTCCCAGTACGGATTCTGGAAAGTCGCCGTAATCCGGAAGCATCGGGCGGTGGCATCGGCACGGCACGCGGCGCCGGGACTGTTCGTGGCGTCGATTTTAACGCTCGTGGTGCTGATCGGAATCGGTGCGGCCGCGGGGCTGCCGGAATTGACGCGAACCTCGGGCGAGGTTTTGGGCGTCGAGGCAGGAGTTTACGCGCTGGCCTGCGTGGGCGCGGCGTTGGCGATGGCGGGAACGCTCGAATGGCGCTCGCTTGTGGCGGTGCCGGCGGTGATCGCAACGTATCACGTTTCCTATGGTCTGGGATTTCTCGCGGGCGTCGTTCGATGGATTTTCCGCGGAAAGCAGCGCGGGGAAGGGCCCGCCGGATTCTTCACGGCGATCACCAGATAAACGCGGGGCATCGGTATTCCACTTGTGACACTTCGTTTAGCTCGGACGCGTGGCGGCGGCGTTCGCAACTCATTCAAACCGGGCAAAAAGGATGGCGGGCATCCTGGCAGCCGTCTTGCATTTTGCAAACCCGGCTTGACCACGAGACCGCCTTCGGCAGGTGTAAACGTTTCGCGTGCTCCGTCGCCCGATACCGGCGACCTCGACGGTGGAGGTGGGCGGGTGTGCCTGGGCGAAGCCGCGGCGGCCTGCCGTATCCGCGAGGCGAGCTTCGACGATTATCAAGGCATCGCCGCGCTGCAACGGCGCAACGGGCTTGCGCCGCGGAGCTACGCGCTGTGGTCCGCATTGTGGCTGTCGAATCCGGCGTATTGTCCCGGCACGCCGATCGGATGGGTGATCGAGACGCCGGGCGGCGAGATCGGCGGGTACGTGGGCAACCTTCCGCTGGCGTACTGGTTCAAGGATCGCTACCTGCGCGCCGCGACGGTGTATTCGTGGGCGGCCGACGCCGCGTTTCGCGGATATTCGCTGGCGCTGGTGGACCGCCTGGTGCGGCAGCCGGGAATCGACTTGATCGTGTGCACCACGCCCAACGAGCCGGCCAGCCGCGTCTACTCCGCCTACCGCTTCCGCAGGATTCCGCAGGGACAGTGGGACAAGTGCTGGTTCTGGATCACGGGTTATCGCGGATTCGCGCGAGGCGCTCTGCGCTCGGCGGGATTTCCCTGGGCCGGTGCGCTGGCCCATCCGGTGGCCGCGGCGCTGTGCGTGCGCGACGGGATCGCGGGACGCCGGCTGCCCGCTTCGGGCGAAGATTTCGAGTTCGCCGACAGCTTCGACGCGCGCTTCGACCGGTTCTGGGAGGAAATGATCGCGCAGAAAAGCGAGCGGCTGCTCGCGGTGCGCGACTGCCGGACGCTGCGCTGGCACTTCGGAGCATCGCTTGCGGCAGGCGACGCCTGGATCCTGACGGCGGCGCGCGGCGAGCGGCTGGTGGCCTACGCGATTCTCGACCGGCAGGATCATTCGGCGCTGGAGCTGCGCCGCATCCGCTTCGTGGATTTTCAGGCGCTGGACGGATTCGAGCATCTGCTCGGTGCGGCGCTCGCGCGAGCGATCGAACAGGCGCGCACCGAACGGGCGCACGTTCTCGAAAACGCCGGATGCTGGCTCGGCCAGTGGGGCGCGGCGGCGCCGTATCGCCGCTCGCTCAAGACCTGGGGATTTTTATACAAGGCCCGCCAGGAGGATCTGGCCGGCGAACTGGAGGATGCCGCGGTATGGGCGCCTTCGGCCTTCGACGGCGACGCGAGTTTGTGAAATCGGAGAGAAACGGTTTTTATGCCACGCAAGTATTTGGAACGACCGATCGAAATGGAGCGCGCCGATCAGGCGGTGTCGGTTCCGGCCGTCATGAAAACGTATCCGGTGACGCCTCCGCCCTCGAGCGGCGATCCGGTGGGGCTGAATGACCTCGCCGCCGCGCTGTGGCGCGGGCGTTGGATCATTCTTCCCGCGGCGCTCGCCGGCATTCTGGCGGGCCTGCTGGTGACCGCAGTGATGTCGCCGGTGTATCGCGCGCGCACTTCCGTGCAGATCGAGGGCTACAACGACCAGGTGATGCCGGATCTGGGGCAGATGTCGGGCGCGCTGCCCAATGCCACGCCGGACAATTACCTGCAAAACGAGGTGAAGCTGCTCGAAAGCGACAGCCTCGCCAAGCGCGTCGCGAACGTGGTGAAGCCGACGCCGCCGCCTCCCGGCATTGTGGACAAAATCATGAGCCTGGTCGCCACCGGGTTTGGATTGTTCCCGCAACTGCCCGAGAGTCCCGAGGAGGCGCGCATTCACGCCGTGCAGACCGCGATGAACGTGCGCACGTCGCTGCAATCGCAGGTGATCGAGTTGTTCTACGACGCGGGAGATCCGCAGACCGCGGCGCTCGGCGCCAATGCCGCGGCACAGGCCTTCATCGCCATGAACAACGACGCTCGCACGCACAACGTCGAGGACACCACCCAGTGGCTCAACAAGCAGGCCGAAGACCTGCGCGTCAAGATCGACAGCTCCAATCAACAACTGGAGGGCTTCGCTCGATCGTCCGGGCTGGTGTTCGCCGAAAACCAGAACACGCTCGCGGAAGACCAGATGAAGAACGTCGAGGATACGCTCGCCAAGGCCACCGCGGATCGCGTGCAGAAGCAGGCGGCATACGAAGCGGCGCGCGACAATCCCGCCAGGCTGATCACGGACTCGAGCCAGAACAGCCCGCTGCACCAGTACGAAATCAATCTCGAAACCCTCAAGGCGCAGCTTGCACAGTTGAAGACCCAGTTCACCGGCGACTACTACAAGGTCAAGCAGATCCAATCGCAAATCGCCGCGACCGAAGCCGAGATGGATCGCGAACGCACCGAGCTGCTGGGACGGATGAAAGTCGATTACATCGCCGCCGCGAGCCAGGAAAGGATGCTCCAGCAGCAGCACGCCGAGCAGCTCAGGTCGGCCCAGCAGCAGATGGAAAATCAGCGGCGCTACGAAACCCAGAAGAGCCAAGTCGATGCGATGGAGAAGCTGTACGAGACCTTGCTAGCCAAGGCCAAGGAAGCCGGCGCCGAATCGGCGCTGCGCGCCACCAACGTCCGCGTGATCGACCCGGCAGTTCCGCCGTCGAGCACCTACAGCCCGCGTCCCGCGCTGAACGCCGCGATCGGGCTGGCGCTGGGACTGATGTTCGCCGTGGGATTCGTGCTGGTGCGCGGCGAGTCGGACCGCGTGAAGCGGCCCGGCGAATCGCCGCTCCCCGATGTTCCAGAGCTGGGCGTGATTCCCGCCGCCAGTTCCGGCTGGGTCCCCAACGGGCACCGCCGGCTGATCAGTTTCGGTAAGCGCGAGGAGCCCGGGCTGGTGAACTGGGACGAAGAGGCGTCCATGCTGACCGAGTCCTTCCGGGCGGCGCTCACTTCCATTCTGTTTGGCCCCTCCGCCAAGCGCGACGGCGGCGGACAAGTGCTGGTGGTCACCAGCGCGCACATGATGGAAGGCAAAACCACGGTGCTGGCGAATCTGGGTATCGCCTCGGCCGAGCGCCGCCGGCGCGTGCTGCTGGTGGACGCCGATCTGCGCCGTCCGCAGCTTCACGCGGCATTCAAGCTCGAAAACGATCGCGGCCTGGCGACCGTGCTCAAAGAGTGCAGCCGCACAGGGTCTGCCGAGGACGTCGTTCTTGAAAACTATATCCAGCGCGGCAGCGTCCCGGGACTCTACGTCCTGACCGGCGGGCCGCCCGGATCGGCGCACCTGCTGTATTCCTGCGATCTCACCGCGCTGCTCGGGCGCCTGCGCCGCGAGTTCGATCTGGTGTTCGTCGACACGCCGCCCATGTTGCTGTACTCGGATTCGCGCGTGCTGGGTCGCGTCTCCGACGGCGTAGTGATGGTGGTGCGCGCCGATTCCACCCGCGGCGAGGAGCTGCGCTCCACTTACCTGCGCCTGATGCAGGACCAGATCCCGGTGATCGGCACCATTCTCAACAAGTGGAAGATGGATCCCGGCCAGCACAAGGCCTACGGGCGTTATTACGCGAATTACGGATCGAGCCGGGGAGCATAAATTTCGTGATGCAGATCTGGCGAACGCACCGCAGCCTGAAAAGCGATTTCACCTGGATGCTGGCCGCCAACCTGATTTACTACGCGTGCCAGTGGGGCATCGTGCTGGCGCTGGCGAAGCTGGGCAGCGCGGCGCAGGTGGGCGAGTACGCGCTGGGCATGGCCATTGCCGCGCCCATCGTGCTGTTCGCCAACCTGCAACTGCGCTCGCTGATCGCCTCGGATGTGCGCGACCAGTTTTCCTTTTCCGAATACCTGAATTTCCGCGCGGTTTCGCTGGCGCTGGCCATGCTGGCGATCGCCGCCGTCGCCGCGGCGATGCATCCGGGATGGCGCCGCGCGGGAATCATCCTGCTGGTCGGCGCCGCGCAGGTTGCCGACTGTGCAAGCGACTTCTATTACGCCTGGATGCAAAAGCACGAGCGCATGGACCGGCTGGCGGCGTCGCTGATCATGAAAGGTCCGCTCTCGCTCGCCGCGCTCATCGCGGCGATGTACGTGACGCGATCGGTGAGCTGGGCCGTCACCGCCCTGCTCGTGGGCCGCCTGGTGATTTTCGCCGCGTGGGATATCCGGCTGGGGCGCGTCGGCATGCGCGGTCCGAAATGGTCGGCGCCGCGATGGCCGTCGATGCCTTCGCTCCTCAAGACGGCGCTGCCGCTGGGCGTGATCTCGATGCTGGCTTCGTTCAACGTCAATATTCCGCGCTATTTTCTCGAATCCGACGTGGGCGCGACCGGACTGGGAATTTTTTCGGCGATCGCCTCGCTGTTGAGCGCCGGCAACCTGGTGGTGTCCGCGCTGGGACAAGCCATCTTTCTACCGGTTGCGCAGGCCTGCGCGGCGGCTGACCGCAGCGGCTACCGCAGCTCCGTGCTGCTGGCTTCGGCTTCGGGCGGCGCGCTGGGACTGTGCGGCGTCTTTGCAGCGGCGTTGTTCGGCAAGCGCATTCTGCTGATCCTGTTCAAACCTGAATATGCCGCGCACGCCGATGTTTTCGTATTGCTGATGATCGCCGGAACCATCACCTACATCGGCTCGGGCGCAGGCTGGGTAATGACGGCCGCGCGCAGCCTCAAAGAGCAGATTCCACTGCTGGGCGCGACCGGAATCGCCGCGGCGCTCGCATCCTGGTTATTGATTCCGCGCTACGGGCTGATGGGCGCCGGATACGCGCTGCTGGCGGCGGCGATCGTGCAGATCGCCGGCTCCTGCGTGATCCTGTCCGGCATCGACCGCAAGATCCGCACTCAAACCCCGGAGCCCGAAAAGGTGAGCGTATGAGCGGCGCCAATCGTTTGGAAAGCGCGTCGCGCACCTCGATCGTCTCAAACGGGCACCGCCCATGCCGGCGGTTTCGGATTCTGCACGTCCTGCCGACGCTCAACTCCGGCGGCGCGGAAAACATGGCGTGCTCGCTTGCGACCTCCATGGCGCGCGATCACGATATCGGCGCGCTCAGCCTGTTTCCCGAAGCGGGGAGCTGGGTGGAGGAACGCCTGCACAAAGCGCGCATCCCCATGTGGCACCTGGATAAGCGTCCCGGCTTCGATGCGCGTATCTACGCGCGGCTGGACCGCGCGCTCCGCGAGTTCCGGCCCGATGTAGTGCACTCGCACATGTCGGTGCTGCGCTATCTGGCTCCGTCGATCTTGCGGCGTCGCATGCCGGCCGCGATTCACACGCTGCACAATCTGGCCGAATACGAAAACGACACGTTCGGCCGCGCTTTGCAATGGCTGCTGTTCCGCGGCGCGGTGGTTCCGGTGGCGATTTCGCGCGAAGTGGAGCAAAGCTTCGAGCGCGTTTATCGCACGAAGTGTCCGCACCTGGTGCCCAACTGCATTCCCGTCGAGTCTTATCGCGCGAGCGGAGAGGCGCGGGCGCGATGGCGCGGGCAGGAAGGCATTCCCGAAGGCGCGGTGGTGTTCACCTCCACGGCGCGATTCGTCGAGCAGAAAAATCCGCTGCTGATGATCGAAGCTTTCGCGCGGCTGGGCGATCCGCGGGCGCGCATGGTCCTGATGGGACGCGGCGACATGCGCGACCAGGTGGTGGATCTGATCCGCGCGCGCGGCCTGGAAGAATCCGTGCACCTGCTCGGCTATCGCCCCGATGTTGCCGAGTGCCTGGCCGCCTCCGACGTGTTCGTGCTCTCGTCGAATTGGGAAGGCAATCCGCTGGCGGTGATGGAGGCCATGGCCGCGGGACTTCCCGTGATCTCGACGAATGTAGGCGGCCTGCCCTCGCTGGTCGAATCCGGGCGCAGCGGCATTCTGGTTCCCGCGGGCGATTGCGCGGCGTTCACCGAAGCCATGCGCTTTCTCGCCGACGACGCCGCCACGCGCGCGGCGATGTCGGCTGCCGCGCGCGCGCACGCGGCCGGCGCTTTCCCGCTCGACCGCATGATCCGCGGCTACTCGCAGGTGTACGAATGGGCGCTCGCGCGGAGGTGAAGCATGCGCATCCTTTATATAACCGTCGCGCTGCCGTACGGAACGGATGAAGCCTTCATCGCGCCCGAAATTCGCGAGCTGATCCGTTGCGGGCACGAAGTGCTGATCGTTCCGCGCTCGCCCACCGGACGCATCGTGCATGGCGAGGATCTGATCGCCCGCGCGTGCATTGAACCGCTTTGTTCCCCCGCGATTTTGAAGACCGCGGCGCGCGTCGCGCTGAGCGCGCCGGCCTGCACCATTTCGGCGTTGCAGACCCTGGTGCGCGAAAAAACTGCCAAGAACCTGGCGATTGTTCCCAAGGCGCTGTGGATCGCCGATCTCGCGCGCGCCTGGCGCGCGGATCACATCCATTGTCATTGGGGCGGCACGACGGCGAGCATGGCGATGCTCGCGAGCGCCGTTTCAGGCGTCCCCTGGAGCCTCACGCTGCATCGTTGGGACATCGTCGAGAATAATCTGCTGGCCGCGAAAGTGCGCCGTTCGAGCTTTGCGCGCTTCATCTCCGAAGACGGCCTGGCGATGGCGCGGGCGCGAGGCGTGCGCGCGTCGGATCGTGTGCGCGTGATCCACATGGGCGTCGCTCTGCCGCGCGGCCGCGATGCCGCGCAGGCGTCCGGTCGCCGGGTCGCGCTGTGCCCCGCGCGCCTGGTCGAGGTGAAGGGCCATCGCTGCCTGCTCGAAGCCTGGTGCATGTTGAAAGAACGCGGAATCGCAGGCGAGTTGTGGCTCGCCGGCGACGGCGAGCTGCGCGGGCGCCTGGAAGCGCTGGCGCGCGATTGGGAGCTGGCCGATTCGGTCAAATTTCTGGGCACGCTGGCGCATCGCGACCTAATGACCGTCTACGAGCAGGGCCTGGTCTCTCTGGTCGTCATGGCCAGCCTCGAAATGGGCGGCGGATGCCACGAAGGAATCCCGGTCGCGCTGATCGAGGCCATGAGTTACGGCATTCCGGTGATTGCTACCCGAGCGGGAGGTACGCCGGAGCTGGTCCGCCCGGGAACCGGACTGTTGGTTCCTCCCGCCGATCCGGCCGCGCTGGCCGGCGCGATGGAGCAAATCTTTGAAGACGACGATCTGGCGCGCGAGCTGGGCCGCCGCGGCCGCCAGCGGGCTTTCGAATCCTTCGACATCGCGCGCGTGGCAAGCGAACTGGCGGGCGCCTTCGCCGGCGAAACTCAGCTCGCGGCGAATTTCTAATTATGTTCGAGCGATTGCTGACGCGCTTTTCCGCCGGCTTCGTCGTCGCTTTCCACGACATTCCGGCCGAAAGAGCCGAGCAATTCATCGAAGCGCTGCATCCCGCACGGCCGATTCCGCTGGATGAAATGGTGGAGCGCGCGGGCAACGGTAAAACGACCGCCGGACTGTTCGCCATCACCATCGACGACGGCGTGGGTGAAACCGTCCGCTCGCTTAGCCGTTTGTTTGAAACGCGCCAGTGGCCCGCGACGTTTTACCTTCCCACCGGGTACATCGACAACGGCGAAGGCATGGTGTTCCAGTGGTGGCGCGCGATTCGCCCGCTGCTTCCGCGGCGAAAGATCGAGCTGAAATCGGAAACGCTCGATTTTTCCGCGCCTGGCGCGATCGAGGAGCTGTCGAAAAAGATGGAACGGCGCTGGCACGCCGGACGCCTGGAATCCTACCGCCCGGTGACTATGGATCTGGTGGAGTTCGTAACGCGCGACCGCGGCATCGATCGCGAAGAAATCCATCCGCCCGCGCCGGTCACCTGGGACGAAGTTGCGGAGATCGCGCGCACCGGTCTGATTCAGTTCGAAAGCCACGGTGTGACTCACGCTGCAATGTCGTCGCTCAACGACGCCGAGCTGGAGTTCGAGATGCGCCAAAGCCGCGACACCGTCGCGCGGCACACCGGCCGAGCCTGCCGTCACCTGGCGTATCCTTTCGGAAGCTGGACCAGCATCGGCGACCGCGCGGCCTCAGCCGCGGCGCGATTCTACGATTCGGCCACCACCATGACTCCGGGCCATGTCGAGGGCGCCAACGCCTCGCTGCTTCCGCGCATTCCGCTGTACCCGGAAAACCCGACGCACATGGCGCGGCTGAAAGTTCTGCTCACATGCACTCGTCTTTCCCGGGCGCATTAACCCGCGCGCGTGAGCGAGCGGACCTCAGTGCTTGCTCGAATCCTCCGGCGGATCCGCCGGCGTCCCAGACACGGCATGATCCAATCCCAGCTCCGATAGCACCTTTGGGTTCTTCTCCTGCATCGCGAGCATATCGTGGCACGTGGAGCAATCGTTGGGGATGGTTTTTCCGTCCGCGCTGGCGTGGTTTCCGTCGTGGCAGCGGAAGCAGCCCGGCGAATCCGTGTGGCCCAGATTGCTCGGGTAAGTTCCCCAGGTGATTTTCATTTCCGGAAAAATGTTGCGCGCGTAGATGGCCTGCACCGCCGCGATCGCCGCGTCGATGGCTCCCCGGTCGGTCCGGAACAGCTCCGGATACTTGTCGCGATAAAATCCCGTCAGCTCGCCCTGGATATCGCGCGCCGCCGTTTCCCGGTCGGGATACTGGCGCTTGAGCGCGGCCACCGCTTCTTTCTTGGCGAAGGGAAGCGACGGGCTGATGTGGCCGTTCGACATCTCCTCATCGATGGCGCGCTCGGGCAGTTGGAAGATGTGCGTGGGGCGGTTGTGGCAATCCATGCAGTCCATCGTGCGGCGCTCAGCCGCGGCCAGCTTATTTTCCGCCACCGGCGCGCTGGTGTCGTTGAACACCGTCGTTTTCCCCGCCGGATCGGTGTAAATCACGCGCGGGATGGTCTGGCGCGACTGGTCCGTGGTCACGTACTCGATTTTCGAGTTGGCGTCCAGATGCGCGCCGTGGATGCCCACCGTTCCGCGCCAGGTCTGCCCGCCGATTTTCATGAGCAGGACCGTGGTCGCCGGCGTGTTGTGCTCGTCGTCGGAGTATTCGGAGTGGACCATGAATTTATCGCCGCTGAAGCGCTGCGGCCAGTGGCAGCGCTCGCAGGTTTCGCGCGCGGGCCGCAGATTCTGTACCGGCGAGGGAATCGGCTTGGGATAGGTGTGCGCGATCACCGCGAACAACTGCCCCACGCCGTCGAGCTTGTAGCGCACGAACCATCCCGCGCCCGGCCCGATGTGGCAATCGACGCAAGACACGCGCGCGTGCGGCGATTGCAGATACGCGGTGTGCTCCGGCGTCATGACGGTGTGGCACGTTTCGCCGCAGAATTTATCGGTGTCCATGTAGGTGACCGCGGTGTAGGAGAGCTGGCTCGCGATCACGATGTTCGCGAGCGTCGCCACTCCCAGAAAGATCGCCAGCTTGCGCACCGCGGGGTGGCGGAAATCGAACACCATTTGCGGATGCTGCCCCGCCTCGCGCACGCGCTTGCGCTCCAGATACACGCCGATCGGAATCAGGATCAAACCTATCAGGAACACGGCCGGCAATCCGAAGTACAGCACGATGCCCGCATAGGGATTGGCCATGCTCCCGCGAATCAACTGCGGCATAAGCAGGATCCACAGAATCCCGGCGGCGGTGACGGCGAAGATCCCGATGCGGCTGATCAGGTTATTGGAAAAATAAGCCAGCGGAACCAACCATTCGCGTAGTTTGTGCATCTCGCGATCAGGAGAAGCATTTTTTTCTCCCCATCAACTTATTGATTCCACAGGCCCATTTCCAATTTCTGCGCGATTTAACCCAGCCGTTGTGCGCGCCATAGCGCGAGCCAAAATGGTTCATTCGTGCCGCAACGCGACCACCGGATCGATTCGCGACGCCCGCCGCGCCGGCCCGAACCCGGCGATGAGTGTCGCGGCGACGAGCGTCGCAATCGCCACGGCGAGCGACGCGCTGTCGTTCGCCTTCACGCCGTAGAGCAGCGATTTGACCAGCCGCGACGACGCATACGCTGCGGGAATCCCGATCGCCAGCCCGGCGACGGCCATCGCGATCACCTGCGCCATCACCATCCACACCACGCGCCCGCGAGGCGCGCCCAGCGCCATGCGAATCCCGATCTCGCCCGTGCGCCGCGCGACCATGTACGACATCGTTCCGTACAATCCCACGCAGGCGATCGTCAGCGCCAGAAATGCGAACACGGTGCACAACCGCGCAAACAGGATCTCCGCGCCCATCGTATGGTCGACCGCCGCGGACTGCGTAGTGACGCTCATCACCGGAACGCGCGGGTCGGCCTGCTGCACGATCTGCCGCGCGGCATCCGCATAGCTCAGCGGATCGCCGGAAGTTCTCAGAAAATACGTCATCTCCTGGGCCGGATAGTACAGGTTTTGCCGAAAGGCGAGATAAACCGTCGGCGGATATTCGCCGGTCAGATCGCCGTAGCGTGAGTCCTTCGCCAGCCCGACCACCTCAAACTGCTGGAACTCCGGTTTTCCTTGCCGGATAATCCCCACCACGATCTGGCGGCCGACCGGGTTCTCGTTATCGAGACCATATTTGGCCCACGCCTGGTTCACGATCGCCACGGGCGGGGATCCGGCCTGGTCGCGATCCTCGAACTCGCGCCCGGCCAGAATCGGAATTTTCATCACGGAGAAAAATCCCGGACCGGCTGTCAGGATACGCGTGTACCGGTCTTCCGAGCTCGATCCGTGGCCCTGCATCTGCTGAAGCGACGGCTCGCGCCCGAGCGCGTAGGCGGGTGAGCTCCACGTCCCTTCGCCAACCAGAGGGCTATTGGTCACCGTCGCTCCCAGGACGCCCGGAATCGCTCGGAAGCGCCGCTCCAGGTCGCTATAAAAGGCAATGATTTCCGGATCGCGGTGCCCCGCCTGGCGCGCATTCAGTTTGAAGACCAGCACATGGTCGCGATTGAATCCGAGCGCGATGGATTGGAGATTCGAAAGTGTGCGCAGAAACAGCCCCGCTGCGAGCACCAGCAGCAACGCGATCGCGATCTGCGAGACCACCAGCACGTGACTCGGCGAGAGGCGCACGATCGAGCCGCGCGGCCGGCGATCGGCGGCGCGAGCTTCCTTGAGCATCGGCATCACGTCTACACGCGTCGCCTGAATCGCGGGCGCGAGCCCAAACAGCACGCCCGTCAGGACCGACAGCGCCGCGGCGGCGGCAAGCACGTGCCAGTTCAAATCGGGATGCAGCGTAAAACGAGCATCGCGTGCGGAGAGCAGCACCGCGAGAAAGCGGACTCCCCAAAGCGCCACAAGCATCCCTGCCGCCCCGGCTAGGGTTGCCAGCAGCACGCTTTCGGTGAGCAACTGCCGGATGACGCGCCACCGGCCTGCTCCCATGCTGAGACGCACGGCCATCTCGCGGCGCCGCGCGGTGGCACGGGCGAGCAGGAGATTGGCGACATTCGCGCACGCGATCGCCAGAATTAACCCGACCATCGCCAGAAGCACGTACACTGGCTCGGAATATCGCCGCCGTAGCTCGTCGATGCCCGTGGCGCCGCTGGAAAGATACAGACCGGGAAGGTTGGCGCGCTCCTGATCTTTTTTCGCCGTGGTCGCGACCCACCGAGCGAAAACCGGCGCCAGTTCGCCCTGCGCCTGCGCCATCGTTACGCCCGGCCGGAGCCGTCCCATCATCTCCAGCCAGTAGTAATCCGTTTGCTCGTAACGCTCGCGCATACTTCGACCGTTGTGCTCCGGCCCCAGCACGATATTCATGTGGAGCGGAATAAAAAATTGCGCCGCGAGCGACGGATCGACGCCGGAAAATCGCGGCGGGGCGACGCCCGCGACCGTGAACGGAACGTTGTCGATGAGGATCGATCTCCCGACCGCGCGCGCGGGATCGCCGAACCGGCGCGCGCTGTAATCGAACCCGAGCACCACCACCGGCGGCGCGCCCGCGCGATCGTCGCTGGGGAAAACCAGCCGCCCCGCGCCCGGAACCAACTCGAGCCCGCCGAAATAATCGCCCGAGACGAACTGACCATTCACAATCTCGGCCTGATTGTCGATCACCAGGTTCAATCCCCGCGCCGGATAATACGCGAAGATGCTCGCCAGCGTTGCGGTCGACTTCTGAAACAGCTCGAACGCGGGGTACGGAAAGATTCGTGCGGATTGACCGTACTTCGGGTCGTCATAGATGCTACCGCTCATGGCGTGCACCACCGATGGTCCGTCTTTCCTGTGGAAATTCAGCACCACCAGCGAACGCGGATCGGCGACGGGAAGGTCACGGAACAGCAGCGCATCCATGAAGCTGTAAATCGCCGTGTTCGCTCCGATACCGAGCGCGAGCGACAACGCGGCGAGCAGCGTAAACGCGGGATTCCGCAGCATCGTGCGCACTGCGTAGCGCACATCCTGCGCGAGCTGATCGAACCAGGTCCATCCCCACTCGGCGCGCGTGTCCTCCTGGATCAACCCGAGATTTCCCAGCTCGCGCCGAGCGGCGTCCATGCCACGATCCTCGGCTTCTTCGCTCAGGTGGAACTGAAGTTCGTCAGCCAGTTCGGATTCCCGGCTGCGGCGGCGGAAAAGCCACGCGATTTTTCTAAATGACATGAGCATTTATTCGTGCCTTAACGCGACCACCGGATCGATCCGCGACGCTCTCCGCGCGGGAGCGAATCCCGCGGCCAGCGCCGCGCAAGCCAGCGTGGCGACCGCGATCGCTAGCGACATCGCGTCGTTCGTCTTCACGCCGTATAACAGCGACTCCACCAATCGCGACGATGCGTACGCCACGGGAATTCCGATCGCCAGCCCGGCGATCGCCAGCGCCATCACCTGCGCCATCACCATCCACATCACGCGCGGGCGTGGCGCGCCCAGCGCCATGCGGATCCCGATCTCGCCCGTGCGCCGCGCCACTATATACGACATGGTTCCGTACAGTCCCACGCAAGCGATCGCCAGCGCGAGAATCGCAAACGCCGTGCACAGCCGCGCAAACAGGATCTGGTCGCCGATCTCGCGCTGGATATTGGAATGGAGCGTTGCGAGATTGGTCACCGGAATGCGCAAGTCCGCCTGGCGCACGATTTCCCGTACCGCGCCCGCGACCGCTCCCCGGTTGCCCGAGGTGCGCAGAAAAAAATTCATCTCCGCGGCCGGAACGCCCGTGTTCTGCTGGTACGGAAGATAGACGATCGGCGGGAAGACGTCGGTGAGGTCGTCATAACGCGCGTTCTTCGCCACGCCGACAATCTCCATCTCCTGGGGCTTGCCGTGTTCCATCAGCATCTTTCCCGGCCACAGACTCACGATATGCGCGCCGAGGGAGGGGCGATTCGCCAGATTCGCCTTGACCCACTCCTCATTCACGATCGCGACCGGAGCAGAACCGGCGCGGTCGCGGTCATCGAAATCGCGGCCGGCGAGGATGGGAATGCGCAGCGTGGAGAAAAATCCCGGACCCGTGGCCAGCACGTGGGTCGCGGTGTTCGAAAAATCGCCGTGACCGGTGGGAGCGTCGGCCGGAGGCGGAGTGCCAGCCGGAACGATCGCCCATCCCCACGCTTCATCGCCGATCAGGCCGGCGTTGGCGGAGCTGGCCGCGATCACGCCCGGAATCGCGGCGAATTTTTGCTGGAGATCGCGATAGAACGAGATGATTTCCGGGTCAGTATGCCCCGCCTGCCGCGCGTTGAGCCGGAAGGAGAGAACATCTTCGGGCTGGAAACCGAGCTCGATCGATTCGAGATTCATCACGGTCCGGACAAACAATCCCGCGCCCACTAAAAGCAGCAGCGATAGCGCGATCTGCGAAACCACCAGCGCCTGGCTGAGGCTGAAGAGAAGGCGCGCGCGAACCGGGCGTTCGCCCGTGCGCGATTCCTTGAGCGCCGGCATGCAATCGACGCGCGTGACGCGCAGCGCGGGCGCGAGCCCGAACAGCAGGCCGGTGAGCATGGTCAGTGCAATTGCCGCCGCGAGCACGTGCCAGTTCAATCCGGCGCGGAAAACGAAATCGCTCCCGGTGGCGAGCAGCGCGGTCAGCATCTGCACTCCCCAAATGGCGAGAAAAATTCCCGCGACCCCGCCCAGCGTCGCCAGCAGCAGGCTTTCGGTGAGCAGTTGCCGCACCACGCGCCATCGCCCCGCGCCCATGCTGAGCCGCACGGCGATCTCGCGCCTGCGCGCCGCGCCTCGCGCCAGCAGAAGATTGGCGATGTTGGCGCACGCGATCGCCAGAATCAGGCCCACCATCCCGAGCAGCACATACAGCGGCCGCGAATACTCGCGCCGCAGATTGTCGAGACCCGCGGCGCCCTGCTTCAGCACGAATTCGGGAAGATTCGCGCGCTCCTCGGCCGTGGATGCGGTCGCTGCGACCCAGCGCTCAAAAATCGAACCCGCGGCCGCCTGTGCCTGCGCGAGCGTCACCCCGGGCCGCAGGCGCGCCATCATCTCGATCCAGTAATAATGATCGTCCAGATATTCGCCGGATCCGCCATCGCCGCCGAGCAGCAGGTCGGCATGCATGGGGAGATAGAACGCCGGCTCCTTACCGGGATCGACGCCGAAAAATTCCGGCGGCGTAACTCCGATGACGGTGAACGGAACGTTGTTGATCGAAACCGGCTCCCCCGGCGCGAGCGCGGCGTCACCGAAGCGTTTCCGTGCGAAGCCGTAGCTCAGAACCACCACCCCCGGCGCGCCGGGACGATCGTCGTCGGCGAAAATCAGCCGCCCGGCGGCCGGCGCTACCTCCAGCCCGGGAAAAAAATCGCCCGAAACAAATTCCCCGTTGGCGACTTCGGCCTGGCGCTGGATCAGAATGGTGGTCTTTTCCGCGGGATGATAGGCGAACAGTACCGAAAAACCCTCCACCGATTTGCGCAGAAGCTCGAAGGCCGGGTAGGGAAAGATGCCCGTGACGAGGCCCAGCCTCGGATCTCGATGGACAAAGCCGCTTTCATTGTGAACCACGGAATTGCGCAGCCGCTTGTTGCCGCTGACGTGCCAGTTCAGCGCCACCAGCGACGCCGGATCGGCGACCGGAAGCCGGCGCACCAGCAGCGCGTCCATGAAGCTGTAAATCGCCGTGTTCGCGCCGATTCCCAGCGCCAGCGACAGCGCGGCCAGAAGCGTGAACGCCGGATTGCGCGGCATGGTCCGCACGGCGTAGCGTAAATCCTGCGCGAGCTGATCGAGCCACGTCCATCCCCACTGGGCGCGCGTGTCTTCCTTGATCAACCCGACGTTTCCCAATTCGCGCCGCGCCGCATCCCGGCCGCGCTCCTCAGCTTCCTCGTCCAGGTGAAACCGTAACTCCTCGTCCAGGCCGGCTTCCCGGTCCCGGCGCTGGAACAGCCAGCTCAATTTTCGAAGAAACGCAGGCAGGCGCATGGCGATTTATTCGTGGCTCAAAACCATCCCCATCGCCCGCGCGAACGCGTCCCATTTGGAACGTTCGCTCGCGAGCTGTTTTCTTCCGGCACGCGTGAGGCGATAGAACCGTGCGCGCTTGCCTTTATCCGAGAGCTCCCAGGACGCGTCGATCCAGCCCTTCGCCTCCAGCCGGTGCAGTGCCGGATACAGCGACCCGGTCTCCACTTGCAGCAGCTCTTCGGAAGTGCGCTGGATATGCCCGGCGATGGCGTGGCCGTGCGCCGGCCCGGCGAGCAAGGTCCGCAGGATCAGCAGATCGAGAGTGCCTTGCAGCAGCTCCAGTTTTTCATTCATTGTGTAGATAGTCTACGCAATGTTGCGTAGAATGTCTACAGAAAAATCGCGTGCCGCGGCGCCGCCGGCCGACGCGCCGGCGACGATGATGCGTGCGCCACTGACAAAGAGTCAGCACGACTCGGGCCAAACTCCGGCGGCTTGTCTTATTGATCGAAACGGTCTTGTGGTGATACGTTCGTAAGCGCATGGCGCTGTGTTCCGTTTGCGGCGCGGAAACCGAGCTGTACTCGAGCGGTGTTCCCCGGTGCCTGAAGTGTGTGGATGGCTGGGAACAGCAACGCGCGAAGGACAACAAAATCCCCGCTCGGCTCCAGCGCGAGGAAGCCGTCGCGCGGGAGCGATCCCAGCAGGCATTCACGAAAGACGTTCCCTCCGGGCTCCCATCCCGACGGCGTCGAGCGCATTCGCATCGCCCACGCCGAGCTAACCCACGCCAACGAAACCTGTCACGCCGCGCACAAGTGTCTGCTGGATTTCCTGCGTACCGGAACACGGCGAAGATCCTCAGGCCTGATGAAAACGTTTCTTCCGCAGCATGATCCCCGGCGGCCGGGTCGTTCAGAAAAAAAGTGGTTCAGCGAAATGCGAAACGAACCCGCCAGACCATGGAAAGGAACTGGAGATCCTCGGCCGGGCCGGCGATCGAATCCGCGGAGATGTGTTTACCCTTGACGCGCGGTTATGGTAGCATGGAGTTGCTTTCATGGATAATCTCCTCGAAGCAATCCCCCACACCTGGAGTTGATGACAATCTCTGAATGAGCTTTACCGTTTTTTTGGGCAACTTGCCCACTTGGGTGACTGCGGACGATATCCGGGGCTGGCTCACCGCCGAGAACCTGGTCGCCGACACGATTAAGGTGATCCGAAATCCGGAAACGCAGGAGTCCAAGGGTTTCGCCTTCATCGACGCGCCGAACAACGACGAGATGAATGCGATCATCCGCCGCTTCGATCGCGCACCGCTGGAAGACCGCCTGCTGCGCGCCAACCCGGCTCAACCGCCGAAGCAGAAGGGTCAGCCGCGCGCGGCCGGACCTGCCCATCCCCTCGCCGGTCACGCCGCCGGTCAGGGAAGTCATGCGCCCGCGCATGGCGGAGCGCCGCATACCGCGCCTCCGCACGCGGCGCCGCACGGCTCCGAACAGCGTCCGCCGCGCCGGGGCAAACGCAGCGGCGGCAAGCGCAACGGCAACTCGAGTCCCAACACCGCCTTCGCGGAAGAGCTCGCGAAAGCTCTCTAATCGCCGCTCCGTTCCCGCCTTCCCCGACTTCCGCCCGTTTTTTCCCACCTTATTTATTTGACAACGGTGTTATACTAAACCGCTAAGAATCACAAAAGGAATATGTTCCCGCCGCATTGCGGAGACTTGCTTTGAACGACCTCCTCTTTATACGCATTCTCTTCGTTGCGCTGATGGCGTGCGCCGGCTATTTCCTGCGCCCGTTCCAACTCTCCGCGGCGGTGGGAGGAGCGCTCGGCGGCGCCGCGGGCATCATCGTCGTCATTTTCGAGATCCGCCTTAAGCAGGTTACCCTCAAACGCCTGATCGGCGCGGCTTTCGGCAGCCTGCTGGGGATCTTCGGCGGATACCTGATATCGCTGGTGCTCGACCGCGCGCTTCCCAACAGCCAGTTTATGCAAATCGCGCTGCTGGCGTTCATGTGGTACTGCGGACTGGTGGTTGGCGCGGCTAAAGGCGACATGCTGAATCTGGCCGCGCTCGGCGGTCTGTTCGGCGGCGAAAAAGTCACGAAAAATACCTTCAAAATCCTGGACACCAGCGTCATCATCGACGGCCGCATCGCCGACATTGTCGAAACCGGCTTCGTCGACGGCACGCTGGTGATTCCGCAGTTCGTGCTGCGCGAATTGCAGCTCGTCGCCGATTCCTCCGATTCGATGAAGCGCAACCGCGGCCGCCGCGGCCTGGATATCCTCCAGCGCATTCAGAAAATGCCGCAGTTGAACATCCAGATTCTTGAAGACGATTTTCCCAACGTCCGCGAAGTGGACATGAAGCTGATTGAGCTGGCCAAGGTCTACGACTGCAAAATCGTCACCAACGATTTCAACCTTAATAAGGTTGCGCAGCTCCATGGCGTCGACGTGCTGAACATCAACGAACTGGCCAATGCGCTGAAGCCCGTGGTGCTGCCGGGTGAGACCATGCGCGTGTTCATCCTTAAAGAAGGAAAAGAGTACAACCAGGGGGTCGCCTATCTGGACGATGGCACCATGGTGGTGGTGGACAACGCGCGGAAGATGATTTCGAAGACCATCGACATCGCGGTCACCAGCGTATTGCAGACCACGGCCGGCAAGATGATCTTCGGCCGCTTCGACGAGCGCGCACACGGAGTCCACGAAAAAGAGCGTCCCGAGCGTCGCGAGCCAACCCCAACCCCGGCCCCCGCCGCCGGCGCGGGTTCGTGACGCGGCATTAAAATGGGGCACCCGCGCGCGGCATAACTGCCGCGCCTCAACATACCTACGCCGGTTGTCCGGCGCGATAGCCGCGCATCAACGCGCGCAGAATCTGCGGCGTAGCAAGGGAGCGCGTTGGCGAAATTTCTTAGAATCAACTTCTTCGACAAACACGCGAACCACGCCGCCCCGATTTTTCATCTAATGGAGTTATGACGTCGCCCACCCTGCACACCCCCCTGGCCCAGCTCACAAAGCTCGGCCAGTCGATCTGGCTCGATTACATCCGCCGCAACCTCATCACTACCGGCGAGCTCAAGCGCCTGGTTGACGAAGGACTCGGCGGAGTCACCTCCAACCCCTCGATCTTCGAAAAAGCCATCACCGGCAGCACGGATTACAACGATCTGCTCACGGAGCTCCAGCGCAACAAGGACCTGGACGCCTTCGCGGTCTACGAACGCATCGCCGTGCGCGACATCCAGGATGCCGCCGACATTTTGCGCCCCGTTTACGATCGCACCGGCGGACGCGACGGCTTCGTCAGCCTGGAGGTGTCGCCGTTTCTCGCCAATGAAACGCAAGCGAGCATCAACGAAGCGCGCCGCCTTTGGAAAACCGTAAACCGCCCCAACCTGATGGTGAAAATCCCCGGCACCGCCGCCGGACAGCCCGCCATCGAGCAATTGATTTCGGAAGGCATCAACATCAACGTCACGCTGCTGTTCTCCCAGGACGTCTATGAGCAGGTCGCGATGCATTACATCGCAGGTCTTGAAAAATGCTCCCGTCCGGAGCGCGTCGCAAGCGTGGCCAGCTTCTTCGTCAGCCGCATCGATACCCTCGCCGATTCTAAAATCGACGAAAAACTGAAAACCGCGAGCCCTTCCGACCGCGCGCGCCTGGACGCGCTGCACGGGAAGGTCGCTATCGCCAACGCCAAGCTCGCCTACGAACGCTACAAGCGCATCTTTTCCGGCCCGCGCTGGGAAGCGCTCCAGAAACGCGGCGCGCGAACACAACGCGTGCTGTGGGCCAGCACCTCCACCAAGAATCCCCGCTATCGCGACGTGATGTACATAGAACAGTTAATCGGCCCGGATACCGTCAACACAGTCCCGCCCGCGACGCTTGAAGCTTTCATGGAACACGGCGAGGTCAGCCCGTCGCTGGAATCCGGAGTTGACCAGGCGCGAAAAGTAATGGCCGATCTGGAAGCCTCGGGAATCTCCATGCAGGAGATCACGGACAAGCTTCTGGTCGACGCGATCAGGCTGTTCGCGGAACCGTTCGACAAGCTGCTCAACGCCGTCGACGTCAAATGCAAGCTGCCGCTTGGCCCCGTCAATAAAATGACGCAGTCGATCCCCGCCGCGGCCGATATGGGTTTCCAATCGGCGCTCTCCGACTGGGCCATCACCGGCAAAGTCCGCCGCCTGTGGGGCCGCGATGCTTCGCTATGGACCGGCGAAGACGAAAACAAGTGGCTCGGATGGCTGACCATCACCGAAGATCAGCTCGCGCATCGCGAGCGCTTCGATCAGATTGCCCGCGACGTGAAGCAGGGTGGTTTCGAGCACGCCGTCCTGCTCGGCATGGGCGGATCCAGCCTGTGCCCCGAAGTGCTGAAGCTTTCTTTTGGACGCATCCAGGGCTTTCCCGAATTCCACGTGCTCGATTCCACCGACCCCGCGCGCATCCGCGCCATCGAAAGTCAGATCGACATCAAGAAGAGTCTGTTCATCGTCTCGAGCAAATCCGGCAGCACGCTCGAGCCCAATATCTTCAAGCAATATTTCTTCGAGCGCGCCGGCCGCGACGGCTCACGCTTTGTCGCCATCACCGATCCCGGCTCGCACATGCAGCGCGTCGCCGAACAGGATCATTTCCGCAAAATTTTCTTTGGCATCCCCTCCATCGGCGGCCGGTACTCGGCGCTCTCCAATTTCGGGATGGTTCCCGCTGCCGTGATGGGCATAGACGCCGCGCGCTTCCTCGATCAAGCGGATTCCATGGCGCTGGCGTGTTCCTATTGCGTCCCCATCGAGAGAAATCCCGGCGTGTTGCTGGGACTCCTGCTCGGCACGCTCGCACAATCCGGCCGCGATAAAGTCACCATGATCGCCTCGCCCGGAATCTTCGATCTAGGCGCGTGGCTGGAGCAGCTTCTCGCCGAGTCCACCGGCAAGAACGGCAAAGGTCTGATTCCGGTGGACCGCGAACCTCTCGGCGCCCCCGAAGTCTACGGCGACGATCGCGTCTTCGTCTACGCGCGCCTGGAAGACGCGCCGGACGCGGCGCAGGATCGCGCCATCGACGCGCTTCAATCGGCGGGCCATCCGGTGATCCGCATCGGCATCAACAATCCCTACGAGCTCGGCCAGGAATTTTTCCGCTGGGAAATCGCCACGGCCGTCGCCGGTTCGGTGATCGGCATCAATGCCTTCAATCAGCCGGACGTCGAAGCAAGCAAGGTCGCCACGCGCCGCCTCACTGAGGAGTTCGAGAAAACCGGCGCGCTGCCCAAAGAGGCTCCGGCATTTGAAGACGGTGGCATTAAGGTGTTCGGCGCGACTTCCGCCAAAACGCTCGCCGACGCACTGCGCGCGCACCTGAACTCGATTCGCCCGCGCGATTATTTCGCGCTGCTGGCCTACATCGAAATGAGCGCGGAACACGAGCGCGCTTTGCAAACGATGCGCACCGCCGTGCGCGATCGCAAGCGCGCGGCCACCTGCGTCGGCTTCGGCCCGCGCTTTCTGCACTCCACCGGTCAGGCGTATAAAGGAGGTCCCAACACCGGCGTGTTTCTGCAAATCACCTGCGACGACGCGCACGACATTCCGGTGCCCGGCCAGAAATACACGTTCGGCATCGTGAAAGCGGCGCAGGCGCGCGGCGACCTGGAGGTGCTCGTGCAGCGCGGGCGCCGCGCCCTGCGCGTGCATCTCGGCGCGGATGTCGACGCGGGTCTTGAAAAACTCGCCTCCGCGCTGACCCGCGCGCTACAATAAGGAAGCTTCGGGCCGGTAGCTCAGTTGGTAGAGCATCGCACTTTTAATGCGGTGGTCGCGGGTTCGACTCCCGCCCGGCTCACCAAGATTTTAAAGGACTTCAATTCGGCCTCCTCTCGCGTCTGTCACTGCTGTCTGTCACCGCGCCCTCGGATTTGGGCCTCTCTTTGGCTTTCAAATGCGCTTCCAGCGTTTCAGCGTTCTGCTTCATGCGGCGTTCGCTGACGATGTGGTAGCGGTCGAAAACGGCTCGGGTCTTGTGGCCGCTGATTTCCATTGCCTCTTTTTCGGACAGGCCGGCCTCGATCATGTTCGTCACGGCGGTCCGTCGTAGATCGTGAAATAGCGTACCGGGAACCCCGGCCGCTTCGCAGGCGGTCGCCCATGCCTTCTCGAAATCGAAAACGGGCTGATTGTGGTGCTGGATCAGAAACGGGCCGGTC
>Ga0335077_10002288_pt1 | contig 22840 bp, 16 predicted proteins | sample Lox_Sample_31_FD_207151 | JGI IMG/M metagenome (GOLD analysis project Ga0335077, IMG submission 207151) | Soil microbial communities from Loxahatchee National Wildlife Refuge, Florida, United States - Lox_Sample_3.1 | ecosystem: Environmental > Terrestrial > Soil > Wetlands | place: USA...
CCCGCTCGCCTCACTCTGCCAAAAAATATGCGTGCCAATGACCCAACCGAAACCATCCGACCTGGCTCTTTCCAACCTGTGCCGCCATCCTTGCCCGTTCCCGATCCCTACGGACGGATTACGGCAGCAATCCTTCTTGGCGCTTTTGCCAGCAGCGGCGATAATTCCAGCATGTCGGGCAGCCCAACTGTGTCCCCTCCGGACCTCATGCGCGCGGAAAAGCGCGTGGCCGCGGGGAACTCCGTTCTCGCTGCAGTCGTGATCACAGGGCTCAAGGTGATCGTGGGCATCACCACCGGCAGCCTGGGCATTCTGTCCGAAGCGGCCCACTCGGGGCTCGATCTAATCGCCTCTGTGCTGACATTCTTCTCCGTTCGCGTTTCCGACAAACCTGCCGATGCCGAGCACCAGTACGGCCACGGCAAAGTCGAAAATTTCTCAGCGTTTGTTGAAACCGGCCTGTTGCTGCTCACCTGTGCATGGATTATCTATGAAGCGGGATTGCGCCTCTTCTTCCGCCACATAGAGATCGAACCCTCTATTGCAGCCTTTGCCGTGATGCTGTTCTCGATGATCGTCGATTGGTGGCGATCACGTGTCCTCGGTCGAATCGCGACAAAGTATGACAGCCAGGCCCTGGAAGCGGACGCACTCCATTTCTCGACCGACATCTGGTCGGCAGGCGTAGTCGTTTTGGGCTTGGCCCTGGTACTCGTCGGCCGGAAGTATCACATCAGCTGGCTGGGCGATGCCGACCCGATTGCTGCATTGATCGTGGCCGGGGTGGTGGTCTCGGTAAGTTGGCGGTTAGCGCGGCGCACCATCGATGCATTGCTGGATGCCGCCCCCCCCGGCGTTCGTTCACAGATCTACGATGCAGTATCGCGCGTCGAAGGCGTGCTGGAGGTAGACCGGGTTCGCATTCGCCGGGCAGGGAATCGCTATTTCGCCGACCTTGCCGTAGGTCTTGGGCGCAACGTTACCTTTCAGCGCTCGGGTCAACTCGCCGCTGCCGTTACGGAATCCGTGCACCGTATCTTGCCCGATGCGGACGTGACCGTGCAGCCGCTCCCTCGTGCCCAGCACACCGAAAATGTTTTTGACCGCATTCGTGCGGTTGCGGCGCACAAGAATCTCAACGTCCACGACATCAGCGTGCAAGACCTCACCGGGCAACTTCACGTGGAGCAGCATGTCGAACTCGATGAGCGCATGAGTCTGAAAGAAGCGCACGACCAGGTGACCGAACTTGAAGCCGAAATGCGGCATGATATTCCAGAGATTGCGGAGATCCTCACGCATATCGAAAGTGAGCCTGCTACGATCGAACGACCGGAAGAGTTGGTGGGCGATGTCGAGTTGGAACATCGGCTGAAGACGGTAGCCGCGCAATTTCCCGAGATCCTCGACGTACATGACTTTGTCTTCAAACGCGTGCGGGGACGCCTTTACGTTTCCTGCCACCTCACGTTGTCGGACAATTTGTCGCTCGCGCGTGTGCACGACATTCAGACGGAGCTCGAAATTCGTTTCAAGCAGGATGCCCCGGAGCTGTTCCGGGTGCTGATTCATCCCGAACCCAGCACTGACAATAGGAGATGAGAACGTGATTTCTGCCAAAGCCATCTGGACGGACAATGAACGGTACGTTGCCGAGGCCAGTTCGCGGCACGCCATCGTTATGGACACAGCGAAGGAGAAGACCGCGAACACGCCCATGGAGCTTGTGCTCATCGCCTTGTGTGGCTGCACTGCGTCTGACGTCGTCGGTATCCTGCGCAAGAAGCGTGAGCCGTTTACCAGCTTGGAGGTCAGCGCCGAAGGCGAGCGTGCGGAGGGTTATCCGGCCGTCTATACGCAAATCAAGCTAACTTATCGTGTCGGTGGTAAAGTGTCCCGCAAGGCAATGGAGGACGCGGTTCGTCTCTCGAAAGAGAAATATTGCTCAGTGTCCGCCATGCTCGAGAAAACGGCTAAGATTGGGGCTGAAATCGCTTACATCGAGTGATCGCATGTCAGGAGAAGAAGTCGAGCAACCTATGACTCCCAAGCTTGTTCTATTCACCCAACCCGGTTGCCTCTCCTGCGAACTGATGCGCATCTACCTGGAGGCTCGCGAGCTCCCGTTCGAAGAGCGTGACATCAGCAAGGACCCGGATGCCCGCCGAATAATGACCGAAACGCACGGCAGCAATGAGACTCCCACGATGCTTATCGACGATGAGGTGATCATCGGATTCGATCCCGGCCTGCTTGACCAGATTCTTGACGCAGCCTCATCATCGGATTCGGTGGCCTGAATCCTGAACAAGCCAAGTGACAATTCAAGGGGTCATGCTCTGCGCGGATATCTTTTTATTGCGGCTGCCACTTTCCTATGGGGCGTGTCAGCTTCGCTCGGACGCGCGGTCTTCACCGGCAAGCTTCCTTTAGACGGAGAGGTTCTTCATCCCATCGAACCTCTAATTCTCTCTCAGACGAGAACGACTTTCTCGCTGCTGGTGCTCCTGCCGCTTCTGGTTAGCCGCCGCGGATGGCAGAGCATCAAGGTCCCTACCCCTGATCTCGTCCAGTGCCTCATTCTCGGCATGCTTGGCGTAGCCGCGTCGAATTATTTCTATTATGTCGCCATTCAAAAAACGAGCGTCGCGATTGCAATTATCCTGCAATACACCGCGCCCGTCTGGGTTCTGCTCTACGTAGTGGCCCGCCGCCGGCAGAGGCTCTCGTTGCAAAAAATCATGGCTGTCTTGGTAGCGGTCGCTGGAATCGCACTGACGATCGGGATCGTCGGGGCACGCTCCTCTTCACCGTTGCGCCTGGATGCCTTCGGAGTGATTGCCGGGCTGCTGGCTTCGTTCTCCTTTGCGTTCTACAACGTCGGCGGACACGGAATTCTATCCCGCCACGACCGCTGGCGAGTACTTGTTTGGACGCTCGCGTCAGCGGCGGCATTCTGGTTGGTGGTCAATCCGCCGTGGAAGGTCGTTGCAGCCCACTACACGGCCGCGCAATGGGGATTTCTGTTCGTATTTTCGATGATTTCGGTGTTAGGGAGCTTCTCTCTGTATTTCCTCGGCCTGCAGCATCTGGAGCCGACGAGAGCCATCATCGCCAGCTGTCTCGAACCCGTATTCTCGATCCTGCTGGCCGCTGCCCTGCTGGGCGAAGGCGTGCGCCCGATTCAAACGCTGGGAATCGTACTCGTGCTCTCGGCGATTGTGATCGTACAGTTACCAGGAACGGGAGCGGAGGAACGAGACGCTGTAGTTGTCGATCCAATCGAATGAGGGCGGGATTAACGGAAATGGCGAGTGTCAAGTCTTGGATCGGGGGAGACGTTAGGCAGAGTAGCCTTCTGTTATTAAGGGCTCGAGGGGCTGATCTCGGGCTTCGGCTTGCTACTACCTCCTCCATGGAACAGCAGAATTAGAAGTCCCGCCCCACCCGCCCCAGCGGCGATCCATTTTGGACTGATGCCTCCCTTGGTCGACGTTGGGCGAACAGGAGCTCCGCAGACTTCTGTCTCATCGTAGCTTTTTTGTTCGCCTTCGTGAACGGAAGCCCGCTCCTGCGAGGGCTGGGGGCCAGCAGGTTCTTTTCCGTGGCCACGCTCGTGTTCGACATTCACGTCGAGCTTGCGGGCGGCAACCTGGACATCTCCATTCACATCGGTAACGACGTATTCGGTCCACTCATTGAGCACAGGCACGACCAAAATACAGTTCACCCGGACTTTGAAGCTTCTGGATGTCGTGACTGAAACGCCGCCGTGATCAAGTTCGAGTAAATCCCCCTGGAACTTCGAGACCGACTCGGGAGCAATCAGAACGCTCGATCCTTCCAGGCTGAGATTGGCGGAGGATCCTGCCTTGGTCTCGATGACATCCCCCGCAAAGATCGCTGACGAATCATGCGCTTCATAACCGTTGACCCAGACTCCTCCGTCGGTGTGGAGAATGGCGCCCTGCGGTTTTTCTGGAACAGCCTGGCCGAGGGAAGATAGCGGCAGAATTACCGAGAAGATCCAGCAGAGCCACGAATAGAAAATGGGTACACGCATCCCACGCATCTCGTTTCCAAAAAAGAGCGCCAAAAAAAATCGTATCGGCGGGTGCAGGGCATCGTCTATTGGCTCTCTGGGTGCGGATGGTTGGTGAGAAGTTTCTGCGAGCCGTGTTCCCTATTGGTAAAACTTTGTAAATCATGGAGTTGCGGCTCTTCGGGCGCGATACAGTAGAAGGTGAGACATATGAGAATCAAGAGGTCAGTCGGAGCGGCATCAAGGATGGTGGCATGCGTCACCAGCGGGCTACTCCTGCTTGCCGCGGCGACCTGGGCCCAGGATGCTCAACCGGCGATCGCCAAGCGCATCGGCACGATTAAGACAATTAACGGCAACTCGCTCACTCTGTCGCCGGCGTCCGGTTCGGACGTTCCCGTGGCAATCCAGCCGTCAGCACGGATTCTGCGATTGGCTCCCGGCGACAAGGATCTCAAAAATGCCTCTCCACTTCAGTTGCAGGATCTGCGGGTGGGAGACACGATTCGGGTGCGCGGCACGGGTTCGGCTGACGGTAATTCGATCGCTGCGCTGGAGGTCATCGTTATCACGCAGGCTGCGGTGGCGGCGGTCAGCGATCAGATTCGGCAGGATTGGCAGAAGCGAGGCATAGGTGGGCGTGTCGAGTCCGTCGACGCGGCAGGGGGGACCATTACGGTCATGATTCCAAGTCTGACCGCCAAGAAAACCGTCGTGGTCCACACAACGAAGGACACCGTGGTGCGGCGCTATGCGCCGGACTCTGTCAAGCCCGAGGACGCAAAGCTTAGCAGCCTGTCTGAAATTCAGCCCGGCGACCAGTTGCGGACGCGTGGAAACAAGAACGCAGACGGGAGCGAAATCACGGCGGAAGAAATTTATGCGGGAGAGTTCCCGCAATATGCGGCTACGGTGAAATCTGTCGACGCGAGTTCGGGGATACTGACGATTCAGGATCTGGCAAGCAAGAAAACGGTAGAGGTGAAGGTCTCACCCGATTCGCAGTTGCACAAGATTCCTGCCGAGATGGCACAGATGCTTGCCATGCGGCTAAGAGGAATGATGGCGGGAACTATCGGAGGCGGCCGCGCTCCGCAGTCCGACGCGAAGCCGCCCGCTGCCAGCAATCCTCAGGCGCCCTCACCCGCAGGCAGCGCGTGGTCGGGCGGAGGCAACGGCGGCGGCATGCGTTCCGGCGGTCCACCCGATTTTCAGCGAATGTTAAGCCGCATGCCCTCTACTACATTGGCAGATATGAATCTCCAAAAGGGAGACGCGGTAATTGTCCTTGCGACCGAAGGGTCTGCCACGAGTCCGCATACCGCGATTACGCTGCTCAGCGGCGTGGAACCAATCCTGCAAGCTGCTCCCAGCGCCGGTCAGGCCATGATGCTAACGCCCTGGAACCTGGGCGGAGGAGGGCAGGGAGGCGACGCGTCGCAGTAAATGTGTCCTGCCTGGACTGCTCGCTCGGCAATTGAGGCTTCACAGAAATGGAAGATGAAAATGAGGGTTGAGTACTATCTTGGTTCCGCATTCATTGTCATCGTACTGTTCGTCTGTGCACTGGGGGTTTACGGGCAGGCTCCGGCCGGAGCATTACGTGGCCAGGTTACCGATCCGTCGGGCGCTGCCATTTCCGGGACTAGCGTGATTATGACTCCGGCGACCGGTTCGCCAATCGTGGTTCATACCAATGGGCAGGGGATGTATGAGTTCAAGGGTCTGCCCGCGGGCAAATACACGCTGACGGCCTCCGCGTCGGGATTCACACTTTATGAGAACGATAATGTTGTGATCGGGGATCAGCCACTTCGATTGAACGTATCAATGACGATCGAAGTGGAGACACAGAAGGTTCAGGTCTCCGACAACGCGCCCACCATTGATGTGAATCCCGGCAATAATGCGGGCGCAATCACGATTTCCGGAAAAGAGTTAGAAGCATTGCCAGACGATCCCGACGAATTGCTGTCGGATCTGCAGGCGCTTGCCGGGCCATCGGCGGGACCGAATGGCGGGCAGATGTATATCGATGGGTTCACCGCGGGACAGCTACCACCAAAGGCATCGATTCGCGAGATTCGCATCAATCAGAATCCGTTTTCGTCGGAGTTTGACAAGTTGGGTTATGGCCGCATTGAAATATTCACGAAGCCCGGCACCGACAAGTTCCATGGACAGTTCTTCGTCATGGGGAACTCCTCGGCTTTTAATTCTCACAACCCATTTGCAGGGCCTGAGGAAGCGTACGATTCGACGCAATACAGCGGAAATATCAGTGGGCCGCTGGGGAAGGCAGCTTCATTCTTTGTCAATGCGGAACGCCGCAACATCAACGATCTGGCTGCCGTCAATGCGGTTGGGTTGGACGAGAGCCTCAATCCTGTCGATATCGTGCAATCTGTTCCGAACCCGCGGCATCGCACCAACATCGGCCCGCGCCTGGATTATGCGATTACAAAAAACAACACGCTGACCGCGCGCTACCAGTACTTCCGCGATACCCGGGAAAACGACGGCGTCGGGCAATTTGCCTTACCGTCGCAGGGCTATAACGAAATCTCGGAGGAGCACACATTTCAGATTGGCGACACCCAGGTGTACGGCTCCAAAGTTGTGAATGAAACACGCTTTCAATACCTTCGCGAGCGCGACAAACAAAACGCGATCAGTACGGATCCGACGATCAACGTGCGCGGATCTTTCGATGGGGGAGGTAACAATCAGGGAACAATCATCGATGATCAGGATCACTACGAAGTACAAAACTACACTTCGATGATTCACGGGAATCACACGACAAAGTTTGGAGCGCGACTGCGTGTTTTGCAGCAGACGAATTACTCGACATCAAGCTTCAACGGGACATTTACCTTCTCATCGCTCTCGCAATATCAGTCGGTGGAATGCGCGATGTTGAGTCCGCAGCCGCCAGCATGCCCAGCACCGACAAGTCCCGCGCCAACGCCTGACCAGTTGAACATTGTCACTGGAACTCCGAGGCTTGATCTCACGACCTATGATGCCGGCTTCTACTTTCAGGACGATTGGCGTATTCGGCCGAATATTACCCTGAGTTATGGGCTCCGATTCGAAACGCAAGACGACATTCACGATCGCGGCGACTGGGCGCCCCGCGTGGGATTCGCCTGGGGTGTAGGCGGCCGCAACGCGGCGCCGAAGGCCGTGATCCGTGGCGGGTTCGGAATGTTCTACGACCGCTTCCAGGCCGAGCAGATCTTGCAGGTTGAACGAGTGAACGGGGTTGTGCAGCAACAGTATGTTGTCACGAATCCGATGTGCTACCCGGTTCCAGCGAACTGCGATCTGTCGAATGCAACGGTGGCCACGCCAACCGTGTACAAGATAAGTCCCCAGCTGCATGCCCCGTACACGCTGCAGGGAGCCGTTAGCGTCGAGCGCCAACTGACAAGATCCGCAACACTCTCGGTGACCTACTTGAATTCGCGAGGGTTCGATCAGTTCGCCACGATCAACGCCAACGCGCCGCTGCCCGACACCAGCGTTCGCCCCACTCCCGACGGAGGGAACGTCTACCAGTACGTTTCTGAGGCCAACTTCAGCCAGAATCAACTCATCGTGAATAGCAACGTACGCGTGGGATCGAAGCTGCAGTTATTTGGCTATTACACGCTCAACTATGCGAACAGCAATGCCTCGGGCGTTTCGAATTTCGTATCGAACTCGTACAACCTGAGCGAGGACTACGGTCGCGCTTCCTTCGACACGCGTCATCGCTTGTTCCTTGGCGGGAGCATAGCGTTCCCATACCTCTTCCGGCTAAGCCCTTTCATGGTGGCGAGTTCGGGATCGCCTTTTAACATCACAGCGCCGACTGACTTGAACGACGACTCCATCTTCAATGATCGTCCCGGATTGGTGAGCGGAAGCACGTGCCCGGTGAGTGGAACTCCGATTGGGAGCGTTTACTGCACGCCGTTGGGGACGTTTGACGCAGCTGGCGCCTCAGGCGGAATTCCGCTTCTGCCCATCAACTATGGCGCAGGTCCTTCGCACTTCGTACTCAATTTGCGCTTGACCAAGACCTTCGGACTCGGACAGAGGCTCAAAGGATCGTCCAATACCCAGGGCATGGGTCCCGGTGGGCCGGGCGGGGGACCCCGCGGTGGTGGAGGACCGCGCGGACCGCTTTTCGGCGGCGGACCAATGATGAGCGGTCCGAGCACCGACCGCCGTTACAATCTCACTTTTGGAGTGAACGTGCGGAATGTGTTCAATAAAGTGAACACAGCCAACCCCAGCGGTGTCCTCGGATCCAAGTTTTTCGATGTGCCAAATGCACTGCAAGGTGGCCCATTCTCAACGGGCAGCGCCGTACGCAGGATCGATCTGCAGGCAACATTCAGCTTCTAAGCGCGCTCGGAGACAAGCAGGAACACTTTTTCTGTAATCGAACCTGAGGCTACATACCCGAGCTTCTAATCTCAGGTTATTCTGGATGTGCGGAGGAGTGGAAACAGGCACGATCAGCCCGAGACCGATTGGCGTTTTATCCGATCAACCGACGTAAGTTCATCAAGAGGGTGGCAACCGCTGGTCTAGCTGCGGTTGGCGCCGATTCCACACTTATTGAGCCTAATCGTCCCAGGCTGATTCGCAAGGAGGTTGCGCTGCGCCGTTGGCCAACCCGCCTGGACGGCTTCACCATCGCGCTCCTCAGCGATTTTCACTACGATCCCTATTTTTCGGTGCATCCGATCCGGGCAGCGGTGGAGATTGTGAACGGCCTTCGCCCAGATCTGATCGCGCTGACGGGAGATTTCGTCTCCGTGTCGATATTCGGATCTGCGGCGCGGGGCGCTGCGGATGCAGAGCCCTGCGCGGAACTACTGAAAAAACTTCAAGCGCCTCATGGTGTTTGGTCGGTTCTGGGGAATCATGACGTCTTTGCTGATGCCGATCGAGTGACTAGTGCGCTGCAGGCAGTTGGGATACCGACGTTGTCGAACAAATCGATCGCGATCGAGAAGGACGGGGCACGCTTCTGGCTCGGAGGGGTCGACGATGTGCTGGGAGGGAACGCCGATATGCCCGGCACCCTTCGCGGAGTTCCGAGCGATGAGCCATTAGTTTTAATGGCACACGAGCCAGACTACGCTGACTACGTGGCTGCGTATCCGGTGGATCTGCAACTCTCTGGTCACACCCATGGTGGCCAAGTGAGAATTCCTTTTATGCGTCCTCTATACCTGCCGCCGATGGCGAAGAAATACATCTGGGGCTTATACAAAATCCGCGAATTGACGCTGTACACGAACGCCGGCATTGGCACAGTGGAGCTGCCCGTGCGTTGGAATTGCCCCCCTGAAGTCACGTTCATCATGGTGCGCCCGGCCTGAGTGTTCGAAGTCTGTCCCTGGCATTCGCCACCCTGCGCAAGCAGTTTCACCTAAGCCAGCAACCGATGGGGGGCGTGTCGGTAAGTTATTGATATTATTTTATTTGTTGCGACAAGAGTTGGCCGCAAAGTTGCGCAGGGTAGTCTTGGATTATACTGCTCCTCCGAAGGCTGCCTGAGGACACGATGGGCTACCGCATCTGGCTTGCAATTCTGCTGCTGGCTGTTCCTGCCTTGTCGGGCGGGAGCACGTCGTTCAAGAATCTGCGGGTGACCACTTTGCAGCAGCACGAGGGGCAAGTGTCGACCACGCTGCGGCGTGCCGCCCAGTATGTTGACGTTCCTCACATCAGTTCGCGCCCGACCTGCGCGGCAGTGCAGCCACCGCGGGCGCTGACTACGCCCGATCCTCTCTTCACGACAGCGGCGAACGGACGCAAGGTCAAAGTCAGCTTCATTATCGGCACGGACGGGCGCGTGCATAGTCCTCTGATTCTTGAGAGCGCAGGCATAGCCGGCGACCGGCGTGTTCTGCAGACGGTGCGCACGTGGAGATATCGTCCTGCAACGTGCAATGGAGTGCCGACCGAGACCGAGGGCAAGGTGGAGTTCTCCAACCGATAGCACGCCCCGATGCTGCCGCGCTAGAATTCCTCTTAAGGTGCGTTGACTCCGTGGAGAACAAAGACAAAAATCCGAATCCGTCCCAGCCGGTCGATACTCCCGTCACTGATGCTGAGTTGCAGGAGCTTTACCGGCGGGTAACGCCCGAAATGCGGCGAGAGAAGCCGAGTCCGGAAGAGGTCACAGCTGCGATGCAGGCGGTGCAGCGTATGGCTGCGGAGGTTGACGCTGAAGATGCAGCAGAGGACCTGGCGCGGGATGCCACCGCGACCTCGAAAGCTGTTGCGTGCAAGATCTGCGGCTATCAGAACCGCCATGGCAACAAGTTCTGCGGGATGTGCGGCATTTCTTTCGAAGATGCTGAAAATCCTGTGTCGCAGACTGTAATGCCGCGCGAGCCCCAACGGGTGGCTGCGATCGCGTTCCCTCCGAGTGCGCTTCCGGAGCCCGCTCGGCCGGTCGGCATCAACCCGAATGAAACTCACCATTACCACCATCATTACCATCATCACTATTTTCCGGGACCGCCCGAAGCGACATATCCCAAAGCGGCCGAACCGGCACGCGATCCCGTTCGCGATGCGGCAAGAGAAGACAAATTGCGATCCACAGCAGCGGCGCTTCGGGGCGAGTTATCCCGTGCCGAAGCCGCGGTGCGCGCGATTACGCAGGAGTGGGTTTTGGCTTGCAACACCAAACACCTGGATGATCTACTCGAACTCTACGGCCCAGATGCTCTGGTGCTGCGATCGAACACTCCGCCCATACGAGGTGCCGCCGCGGTCCGCGAGTTCTTCTTCGGCGCCTTGGATGCGGGACTGGGAGATGTTGAGTTTGATCCCCTGCGCGTGGATGTCGTGGGTGAATTGGCTTACGAGGCAGGACGGTGCAAAGCCCTGATCCCGAGCGCGGCCGGCAAACGTCGCGAGGAGCGCGGCAAGTATTTATGGGTCTTACAGAAGCAGCCGAATGGAGAGTGGAAAGTGGTCGCCGATTGCTGGTCGAGCGATCTGACGCTCAGTACCCTGGAGTCTGATGTGCCAGCCGGTCCGGGTGTTAAAACGAGTTCACCTCGAAGAGCGCCGTAACAGAGGATCTGCCTCCAATTTTGAGCGCCCGGCTTGGCATTCAGGAACTCGAAACTTTTCGCTCAGAGATTCACATCTATCCTCGACAAATCGTTGCGCAACTCGTCTAGTGAATCCATCTCTATGGTGTGCATGCCGAGCTTGGCTGCGCACTCCAGGTTGAGAGCGCGGTCGTCAATAAAACAGCATTCTTCCGCTGGAATCTGCGTTATTTCCAGAGCGAGGCGATAGATCCCATCCTCAGGCTTGCGCAGTCCGACAAAGCACGAACTGAAAAACAATCGAAATATCTTGCACAGTCCGAACTTCTCCATGCGGTAGTAGTTGAGCTCGCGCGATTCGTTGTTGATGGTGCCCATCAGGTACTTGCCCGAATCGGAGAGAGATTGCGCGAATCGCAGGACTTCGGGAAAAGGCTGCGAGAGGGAATACATGTATTCGGTGAATGCCTCGCGAGTGAATGCCCGCTGCCGGTAAAAGACGGTTCGGTCGAGGTATTCGTTCAACGTAATTTTACCTCGTTCAAACGAGGAAACCACCATTTCGTGCCGGTCGCGAAACTCTTCTTCGTCGAGTTCAAAGTGCTTGAGCGCCTGGGATCGCTGCGTGTGATCCCAGGCGTTGGTGAGCAGAACACCGCCGACATCCCAGAAAAGCGCCCGAATCATGGATAAAAGAGTTCTCCCCGATAGAAGTGCTGTAGAGAGTGTAGACCACGGGAGACGTAAATAGGCATGGTGGATGTACTGGTAAGGCCCGAGGGCCTGACGGCGGCGGATTGTTCGACGCCAGGCCAGCTGAACCGGCCGTGGGTGAGCAGGACAGTTGTTAGAACGCGGCACAGGCCTGCTCAGAATCACGCCATCAAGTGAGCCGGGTCACGGCAAGTTCCTTCCGGGTCTGGTCGTATGACGTTCCAACCGAAATGAGAGGCGCTTGTCCCTGCCTGATCGTGTGCCTCTGTGTCTGACAAGCATGGAAGGCCGCGACGTTCGCTGCTGTCGGGAGGAGACAGCGCAAGTGAGGTCCCATATTTTCAGGCGACGTTAAAACCGAGTCGAGAGGTGACGCAATGATCCGATTTCAACCGAGGGCAGCAACGGGCAAACTGGCGATTCTATTACTAATCGCTCTGCTAGCTCCTAAAGTCATGCACGCGCAGGCTACGATTTCGACGGGCACGATTCAAGGCACAATTTCCGATCCCACAGGCGCGGTGGTGAGCGACGCCAAGGTCACCATCAGCAACAAGGCAACCGGACAGACCATCGGGCTGGTGACCAGTTCAACCGGCGCGTACGCCACCGGGGCGCTGCTTCCCGGAACCTATGTCGTCCGGGTAGAAAAGGCCGGGTTCCGCTCAGCAGAGCTGACGGTCGCTGTGTCGGTCGGGGTGATCACCGGCGGCAATGTCAGGCTTGAGGTCGGTCTGGAGTCCCAAGTCCTGGAGGTGAGTGCGACCTCGCTGCAGGTCAATACTGAGCAGCCAATCGTACAGGGCGTGCTGACGAGCCAACAGATTGAAACGCTACCGATTTCCGGACGCAATTTCCTCGATCTTGCGCAGCTCGAACCGGGCGTCCAGATTCAAGACGGCGGCAACTTCGATCCCACGAAGAATGGGTTCTCATCTATTTCTTTCGGCGGCCGTTTTGGGCGCACAGCCCGAATATCCGTGGACGGCCTCGACATCAGCGATGAGACCGTTGGGACAACCACGCAGAATATCTCAGCGGGAGCTATCGGCGAGTTTCAATTGAGCCAGTCCACCCTGGATCTTTCCACGGAATTGACCTCCTCCGGAGCAGTCAATGTAGTGACCAAGTCAGGTACCAATACGCTGCACGGGGATGCTTTCTATCTCTTTCGCGACAAATCGATGATGGCGAACTTCCCCGGCGGACAGGACACGTACTATCAACGAAATCATTTCGGCGGGAGCATCGGCGGCCCGATTGTGAAGGACAAGTTGTTTTTCTTTGCGAACGCTGAGCGCGTCAAGCAAGGATTGACGGTTCCTCTGGCGCCTCCTCCACCCTTCGAGAACCTGCCACACACCTACCCGGGCGGGTTCAAGGACACCATGACCATGGGAAAGTTGGACTGGACCATCAAGCCCAACATGACCTTCTTCTATCGAATCACATACGAGTGGAATGGCGACACGCGCGCATACGGCTCGACGTATCAGCCGTTTACCAATCGCGACAACACTCCCGGACATGCGGCTGGCTTAGACTTCACCACGGGAGGATTCAATCACAGCATTCGGTTCGGATATCTGAGATTTCAGAACCATATCAGCGATGCGGTAACAGGGAACCCTGGTATTTACAATCCCGGAGCATCGGCGGGAATCGCAATCCGCATCGGCCCCGCAGGGGTGGAAACGCGGTTTGGCCCGTCGCGTTTGGCGCCGCAGGCGACGTTCCAGGGAAACACACAAATCAAGTATGACGGCAGCCGCCTGGTCGCTTCATCTCATATTCTCCGTTATGGCATCAGCTACAACCGGATTCGCGGGGGTGGTTTCGCGTCCTTCTACGGCATCGCGCCTGAGGCACGGACGAGCGTCAGCGACTCCGCGCAAACTGACGCAGATAGCGGGCCGTATCCGGGAGGCCGCACGAATCCTCTCAACTATTCCATCACCGCAATCTTGTTGGGCAACGGACAGGGATTCTTCACCGAGAAGCCAGCATTTGGATATCCGGCTGGCGGACAGTGGGATGACCGTTTAGGGATTTATTTCGGCGACAGTTGGAAGATCAAACCGAACTTCACGCTTACGTACGGATTGCGGTGGTCGCGCGATACAGGGCGGGCTGATAGCGATCTGGCCCCGCTGACCTGTAACCAGATCGACGCTAGTCTCTTTCCGTCCCCTGACTTGATCCCTTGCACCGGAAGTTCGCTCCTGCTAGATCAGTTTGGGCAAACCGGGATCGGGGGAAGAGTGAGACAGCCAAACACCAACTTTGGGCCACAACTTGGATTTGCATGGGATCCTACCAAGAAGGGCAAGACGGTGATCCGAGGTGGCGCCGGACTGTACTACGAGAACGGGATCTTCAACAACGTCATGTTCGACCGTCCCGGCAGGCTGCCTAAAGGCCTCTTCTGGGGGACAGCGACCCCGTGCTCCAGTAACAGCCTAAGTCTGCCCGGGCAAGGCCCCGTTGACACGGTTGACGGAGTGTCCATCGCGACGATCTGCAGTTCTCGGGTGGGCGACTATATGACTCAGATTGCCGATATGCAGCAACTGTTCGAGACAGCAACGACTGCTGCGGGACCGCAGGCGAACGGTAACTTTCTTGGTGAGACGCTGGCGAATGGCTACAGTTCCACAGGAAACGGCTTCATCGCCTCGAATTTCCGGACTCCGCGTTCCTATCAGATGAACATTGGCATTCAGCATGAATTCCGCCGAGGCATGGTCGCGAGCGCGGATTTCCTGCGTAATGTCGGCTTGCGGTATCTAATCAGCTACGACACCAATCACGTGGGCGATGCACGCTATCTGAATAAGAACGCGGCGCTGAATGCCATTTCTGCTACGAATGCAAGCTTCGGCTGCGGGTCGGGTACCGATGCTGCATCGATTGACTGTGCAATCACTGCCGGAGCGCTCATCGGTGACTATGCCGACAACGGTCTGGATTCCGGCAAGATGTACAACAGTGGTTACCCGGCGTCCATTTATTACGGTGTGTCGCCTGACCTTGGTGCCGCATTTCCCGGGATCAATCCTCTGGTCGGCGAGAACGAAATGCTGTTTCCGGTCGGGCGCTCCACCTACACCGGATTACAGGCCAAGTTGCTGCAGAACGCCACCAATCCGTTCCGCGGGGTGAAGAATGTCAGCCTGCAGGTTTCTTACAGCCTGTCCCGGTTCAACAGCATGGCATCAGACCAGGATTTCATTCCTTCGGCGTGGGACTTCCGGGATCCGGCTCACTACTATGGTCCGAACTCGCTCGACCGCACACACCAGTTGTCGTTCGGAGCGACGTTTGACCTGCCGCACGGGCCGCAATTGAGTTTTGTCTCCCATTTCTTCTCTCCACTTCCACAGGATATGTACGTTGAGAACCAGGCGCGCTCGGGTGAGATTTTCATGAGCGATGTTGTGGGTGACGGGTCTCCGTACCAACACATTCTCCCCGGAACGCAGATCGGAGCCTTCGGACGCGATGTCAAAGCGAGCAACATCAACACCGTGATCACGAAATACAACAGCACCATCGGTGGCACGCTGCTCCCAGCCGGAAAAGCCCTTGTGGATGCCGGACTGCTGTCCAGCGACCAACTCGTGCAGTTGGGAGCCGTCGCGGATACTTTGCCATCGGCTCCAGCGGATCAGATGAATATGAGTTGGGCGCGCGCGTTTGACGTGAAGTTTGCCTGGCCCATTAAGATCAAAGACCGCTTCACGATTGAGCCATCCGTTGCTTTCTTTAACGCGTTCAACTTCTCCAATTTCAACAGCGCTTCGAATTACCTGAGCGGCTTCCTGGATGGCTCGGCGGGAACAGTGAATGGGACGGCAATGAGCGATGCCGCCGCGAGGGACTCGTTGCGCGTCGGAGCAGGCACGGGAGTGAACACAGCAGGCGCACCCAGGCAGATCGAGTTCGCCCTGAAGATAAAGTTCTAAATTCATAACCAGCAGCGATTGTTGTCGCTACGGATTCCGGGGCAAGGCTGTACGCCTTGTCCCTTTTTGTCCCTGGACTGTGGATTGTCACTGCGCTATCTGCGGATGGACCTCACCGTGTGTAGATCGTCGTATCGGGATGATAGTTACGCCAATCAAACCAGTAGTCTTTCAATGCGGGGACGCGCTCGAGGCATTTGCCTTGTGCGGGGCCAGAGACAGCGCAGCCCTGAAAATTCCATTCACTGGCAGTGGTCGTGTCGAGTAGAAGCCAGGGCTTGGCGGGAGGATCGGATTTCGACGGCTGCGCTGGATCCCCCGGGGGTGGGCTAACCGCCGCGACAGTCGGCCGGCTGGTGCTGCCCTTTTCGGAAGCTGTGCTGGGCGATGAAGGTGGAGATGACTTGGCGAGATCCGCGTCTCCGCCTTTCAGGAAGAACTCCGCATCTTTGTCATCGATGCGGCTCACGAATACACGGAAGGATTTCTTGTCCGGAGCGACGGCAATCAGTAGGGGTGTGCCGCTTACGTGATCGATAACCGGAGATTGCTTGACGAGCGTGTCCCAGGGATATGCGCGGCTCGCACCTTTGAGTGCCAGTCCTACGACGATGTCTCGCGATTTCAGTTCTGTGCCCGGAAAGCTGATTACTACCGGAAGCTTCGCAATTTCCGGTTCCCAGTTGCTCTCGTATTTTTTGGCGTATTTCGGAACTTCCGCCAGGACCTGACCTCGGGAGACTTCCGATTTCCACTGGCCGAACGTGAGTTCGTCGTACGGGACGAGATCGAGCGAGGCGCCCTTCAGAGGGCCGTAAATCGCCCTGCCGTTGATTTGCTGCCACCAGGTACCGGTTTCCTTGTCGCGCATCAGGAAATTCTGGTTGTTGATGCCAGCCAGATAGAAATGCAGCACCTGACCGTTTACGGAGCGGGTCCAGACCAGACCCGTGTGGCAGAGCGTTCAATAGGTGACGGCGATCGGCACTCCACCGACGACGTCGTTGAGGATGTGGTGATAGGCCATCTCTCGAATCGGGTAGGCGCGGGCATCGTCGCCGTAGCGAACGGCCAGGATCATTTCATCGGCGCCAAGCTTGCTTGAGGCTACCGATTCGAATTTCGCGCTGACGACGGGGTGAAACATCCATTCGAAGTAGTTCAGGCGGGACATCACCGCCGAAAATAACGGAGGCACAAGCAATAGCGACAATCCTGTTTTTTTCCATTTGCTGGAGCTTCGCCAGAGCGCGGCCACGAGAAGAAAGCAGACGACGACACACAGAAGAGAAATGAGCGGGGCCCGGTCGCGGATCGCCATCGCCCAGAGGAGCGCACGCGGATTCTGGTAGCGGAACGGACGAATGATGAAAGCAGGAAAGAAGAAAGCGCCGAAACCGATCAGGGCGAACGCGATCAGGGCGATCCACAGGGAACGGGCGCTGGAGTTAGACGTCGTCATGAAGGAGAAGAGCCGAGTCCCCACGAAACTCGACGAGGTGGAATTTTAATGAATTGCTCGAGTGTTCGGGGATAGTTGGAAAGTACTAGCGGGAATCGGCCATCCGCGGCCGTCATCGCGCGCTCTTCGCTCAGGATGCGGGGCGGCCGAAGGCGTCCGCCCCAACACAAGAGAAATGCCCCGATCTTATTCTCCCTTGCGGGGAAAGACCGGGGCACCTTGGTTCAACTTGCGGTTACTGCGGAGTGAAATTCTGGTGGTAGCTCAAGCTGACGACGTCCTGAAACATCGGCGTGCCTGGAGGCAGGTTGGCCGGGTTCAGGAATTGGGTGTCGAAGAAGTAGTTACGTTTTGGAGCGCCGTATACCGCATCGCAGCACTTGAAATTGCCAGTGTTGTACTGCGAGTAGTACATGCTGATCATTGACCCCGCGTAGTTCACGGTGGCGTTGTTGGCGCCGCGGGCCTCCAGATAGCGCAGGAAGTTGTGCATGCCGCCGTCGGTGCCGAAGTCGGCTGGCACGTTGGCCCATGTTGGCTGAGGGAATGGGATGCTCTTGCCGGCGGCAATCGCCATGCGGTAGTAGCTGGTATTGCCGGGACGGTTATTGGCTACTGACGGTTGTTGCAGGCTTAAGAGATCCGTCCAGCCAGTGTTCGGGGACGGCTGATTCGAAGCCGCCGGCGGGTTCGACAGCAGGGTTACGGAGTCTGCAATGATGGCCGCAGCCGAATGTGGTGTGGTGGCATTGGCACCGCTGCTGGGGAAGAACGGATCTGACAGCCCGCTGTTGTAGTCGCCATAAACGTACACCGGTTCTTCCGACGCTATTGTGAAGCCGTAGCCGGTAGCCGGCGGAACTGCATGCGGGAGATAGCTGTTACCCGCTCCATCCATGCCGGCGTCGACGAGGCGCAGACCGTGACGGGGACCGGTCACCATATTCCACAGGCCGGTGGTCGCACAGTTCGCGATGCCAGCGCTGGTGCCAGGGATGTAGTAAGCCTGCGACATGTTGGGGTCATTGCCGGCTCCGAGATTGAATCCAGCGCGCAGATACTTTGCACCGAAGACGTCCAGGAAGCCGTCGGCGTTAGTGTCCTCGGGCGAGTATCGTCCAGTCCCCTTGGTGCCGTTGTAATAGGTGATGGGCTCCATGGCATTGTCGGGCACTCCCCATTGAGACACCCTGTTGACGACGTCTTCCAGTCCCGACATTCCGGTTATACGGTTGTAGAGTCCATTCCCTGTCGCGGTTGCATCGGGTACCATCCCGCGCCGGTCAGAAAAATAGAGGATGTAACCGTTGTCCTTCGTGAAGTTAACGTTCTTACCAGTTCCAGCGGCATAGGGTGCTTTACCTTGCAGCCACAGCCAGAGATTGCCCACATCGAGTTCGACAACATTCATGACGCCGTTCGGACTGCAGGAAGCCGTGTTGTTCCCGGCTGTGTTGCGATCGTCGCGCGGCTCGCCTTCGCGCGCGTCATAGAAATTGATCGGCAGCCATACGTTGTTCTGTGCGGCGGCTCCGATGGCGTTGGCCACCGTTTTACCACTTTGCAACTGCTGAAGGATCAGGATGGCCGGGCTGATCGGATTAGAACACTGCCCGGCTATGTTGCCCGCTGGTACGTCACCAGCCAGTGAACATGCTACGGCAGCTCCGGCGGGAGCTGTGGGCGGATAGTTGTATCCACGACCAAAGCCGTAGCCGAGCCATTCGTTAGTTACACCAACCCACGCGCCGGCCGCGTTAAGGTATTCGACGCGGAGCCAAGTTCCGACGCAGGGATTGCCGCCGACCGCGGGCTGCGTCACTTGGCCGAACAACGGCCATCGTACGTCAGCGGCATTGCAGAGAACGGGTGCCGCGGCCCAACTCCCCGTGCCTTGCGTAGCCTCCCCGTAAAACATCAGAGCAGTAGCGTTCTCAACTGCGGCGCCGTTTTCTGCGGCGGGACCAATTCGGACATCGTTGGCATCGATTTGAGCGCCGCCATTCCGCTCTGGATGCAAGTCGTTGATGTTATCCGCCAGCAGAATGCGAATTTCAGCCTGGGTGTAGAGACGCGAATTGGCCAGCATCGCCGTGTCGCCGGCCTGCGGACGGCGGATGATGTCGACGGCACCCACGTTGGTGGCCGAGTTCACGAAAGGCAATTGCAGCTTTGAGGCACCAGTGAGCCCGTTCACGATGAAGTTGTGAAAGATGCCGACGGAGGTGTTGTACCAGGAACCACTCGGGGCACCACCAATGGTTGGAAAACCTCCGGTCCAGCTCCCCCCTCCGTTCGCAACCAAATCCGAGCAGGGGCCTGCACCGGGCCCGGCGGCGGGGGCAGCCGGGCAGCCGCTGCCAGCCGTCGGGATGTAAACGCTGCCACCGTAGTTCCCAGGGCCGGTAATGTTGCCGTTTTCGAGCCGATCGGTGATGACTTGTCCCACCGCGGCAATTTTGTCAGTAAAGGTCAGGGGGCCGGAATTGGCTGCCAGAAACAAGTTGCCGTTGGTGTGAACGCGGCCGCCGAAGTTAAAGGGAGGACCAGCGAAATAGTCGCAGTCGCCATCGCAGAAGATACCGAATTCAAAAGCCGGAAGCAGGGCGACTTCGACTGTACGAGTCAAGTTCACGGAGGCGCCGGTCGTTGACGCAACTGAGTATGCCGAAGCCTGTCCAGTGCCGGCCTGTCGCGTGGCCGTGACCTGCAGGTTGAAGGGAATCAATGTGGCTACCATGCCCTGATCAGGACCGGAACCGACGATGTCCCAGGCGCCGCAGGGATCGGGGGCATTGGGGCAGGCAGTACCGTCCGGTTTTGTGGTGGGCCAGGTTATGGTCTCAACGTAGTTGATATTGCTGAGATTCGCGCCCGGGACGGTAGTCGGATAATTGGCCGGACTCACCAACGCATTCAAAGCGGCAGAATTGGGAGACTGGGACTGCTGATAAAGCTGAGACAGTTGTGAAGTCAGGTTCTCAATTCCCGCCTCGGCACCGTAATAAGCCAGGTTTCCCTCGAGGTCGTTGCCGCCCATGCGGGCTTCGTTACTGACCATAAAGAGCAGCCCTACGGCCACTCCTGACAGCAGGACGGTCAGCAACAGAGCTGCAATCAGAGTGAAACCCCGTGAATTATTGTGGCTCATTCCCATGGTTCTCCTTCATTCCCCGACGGCTCACTGACAGGACGCCGTGGCACTATACGAATTGCAAAAGCTCATATCGCGAGTGGCGACAGAGGTCGCCAGATACATGTTCTGTGACTTGTTGCCGCCGGTGATGGGGCTCGCCCCCATGACCCAGATGTTGACTTTCTTGATCAAGTTCGGGGATTGCCCGGCGGCGATCGGATCCTGCTGGTTGGCGACTAGCGTTCCCGTGCCCACAGAGATAATGTCGTAGGTGAACTGCAGATTGATGATGTTGTCCGCAACCGGAACGGCGTCCAGTCCATTGACCTGACGCATCAGCCGAGGGGTCTGGACGGTGCCTCCAGCGGGCGGAATCTGAAGGAAATAAGAGACGACCTGAAGGCGGCAGACGCTAGTCCTCGGGTTGGAGCCGGCTGGAGCCGCCGCAATGGCGGCAGAAACTGCAGCGAGATTGTTAGACCCGTTCGTGTGGTTGAAATTTAGCGCGTCACTGGTGTTGAACTGGACGGCCGCATTGTTGGGGATGCCGGTGACCTCGGCAACGACGGCAGCGGTCTGAATCGAGCTGTTGCCGTTTACGGTCTTGCCGTCACCTGCGATATTGACGGTGAATAGGAGGAGATCGCCCACCTGCAGTCCTCCTGGAGCGAGAATGTTGTTGGGCTGCACTCCGCCGTTGATGACGGCGACGGTAGCGGTGGTCGTGCTGGTTATCGTGAAGTTGAAGTTCGTGAGCGGAAAGTTATAGTCGCAATATACGGCTGTGAGGCTGCTGTTGATGAGTCCCGGAGCAGCGGCGATAGCAAGTCCATTCTGCACACCGGTGCCGAAGCCCGGTTCGATGGCATACATGTAGTTCGGAGTAGCGCCGCTATTGGGATAGTTTCCGTTTGTGACGTAGCAGGTCCCAGTCTGATTGCAGCCGTACCTGGATAGACCGGCAGTAGTGAGCTGCAAACCGCCGGCGGGCAAGCCGGCGCCCGCCAGGCTGATGTCTTTCGTGATCAACTCGATGGCGGCGCGCATGTTCTGCTGGGTCTCAGCGCGCTGGCTTACGCGCGTGGTGGCATCCATGCCCGTTTTAAAGAGGCTGGTCATGACGAGAACCACGGCCACGCCGATGGACGAAGCCACCAGCAATTCCAGCAAGCTGAAACCACGTTGCGATTTTGGTTTTCGCATACTCAAGTCCTCGTCGGCGCTCCTAGTGATAGCTCGAGATCAAACTGTTGGCCGTATACGATCGCGCAGGCCAACCGTCCTTGGTGTAAGTCACGGTGATAGCGATGGCAGCCATGTTGTTGTTTACGGCGCCACCGGGTAGTAGAACGGGAGTAATCGCGATGGTACGGGTAAAGTTTCCGAGACTCATGGTGACGTCATCGATGGTTCCCAGAGTTCCGTCAGGGCCTGGCAGCACCATGCACTCGGCGCCGACGCCGGGACAGTTGGCGCCAGCCTGAGTCGTGCAGACAACATCATCCGCAGTATTGACCAGGCCATCGGGCCCAGCGCACTTCAGTGGCTGCGCCCCATCCAGGAAAATTCCACCTTGGGCGACGTTGGCAATCGATGCGAAGGGAATCTGTTGCGCATTGCGAGCGGTATAGATGCTTTCCATCGCCTCCAATACCTTCTGCCGGGCAATGAGATCTTCTTCCGCAGATTGGGTCGCTTGAATCGCAGTCGCGAATGAAGCGACGAGGGCTAGCAGGCCGATCGCCGCCACGACAATGGCGATCAGGACCTCGATGAGGGTGAACCCGCCTTCGATGTTGCGAGCATCTCTTCTCGTGATTTTGTTCTTGATCATTGTTGTACCCAAATAGCGTTGCCGGCTTGCTGCACCAGTCGCCATCCGCGGATTCGGCCCGTAGCCCCCCAGACACTCACGGAACGCGAATTGTAGGGATTGGAATCTGCGGTTCGGGAGATGTAGACCACGCCGCTGTTGTAATTTCCGAGGTTATCGCGCGAGGAGCCGTCGGGCATGAAGCACACATAAGTTAGACCGCCGGCGCCGAGACCCTGGCCGAAGTCGATGGCGGTGACTCCCGCGCCGAATCCATCGGGCGCATTGGCCGGGAACCCTGGCATCACAGCGAAGCTGATATCACTGGCGAGTGAATAGGTGGCGACCTGTTGCACAGGCGGCAACGCGCCCCCCCCGACTGCCGGAGGCTGATAGGTCACCTGGATGGTTCCAGGGGGAAAGCCCGCGGGATTGAAGTTCACAAAATACTGGTGGCTCTGCGTAATCGCCAGGTGGCGGGTATCGCGCAAAACCGCCAAGGTCGTCTCATATCCGAGATCGGCGTGATTCCTTTTGAACATCGGCATCATGGCGACGAAGGTGATAGCGCCAATCGTTAAGCCAATCGCCAACGTGACCATCATTTCGAGCAGTGACAATCCGCGCTGTCC
>Ga0335077_10002289_pt1 | contig 22840 bp, 17 predicted proteins | sample Lox_Sample_31_FD_207151 | JGI IMG/M metagenome (GOLD analysis project Ga0335077, IMG submission 207151) | Soil microbial communities from Loxahatchee National Wildlife Refuge, Florida, United States - Lox_Sample_3.1 | ecosystem: Environmental > Terrestrial > Soil > Wetlands | place: USA...
TCAGCTGCTGGCTGAGCTGCGGAGCCAGACCGAGCGCCATCTCCTGGTTGGAACGTGGGCTGCTGCGCGCTGGGCAATCCGATTCTACGAAAAGCACGGCTTTCGCCTCGCGGACGAGCGCACCAAGAACCGGCTGCTCAAGCGCTACTGGTCGATCACCACCGAGCAGAAGGCTACTTCCGTGGTGCTGGCCGGGCCGACGCCCACGACGCGCGGGAAGGCGCGGCCTCGCTAGGCGTTCTACTTGGAAAGGTGGGCCAGGGCAGCTGCGCCGCTCTCCCAGTTCCGTCCATCGAAGGGCAACACCTTAACCGACTGGAAGCTGGCCCGGTCGAGACAGCGCAGGTTGACGCTTACTCCATCGGGATTCGAGCGCGGGATGTAGAAGGGTCTGATCCCGCAGACCCGGCAGAACATGTGCTGCGCGACGTGCGTGTTGAAGGTATAGGTGATGAGCGCTTCCTGTCCCCTGACGAGGCGGAAGCGGTGCGCGGGCACAATGAGGTGCAAGAAGGCGGTGCGCGAGCACATCGAGCAATTGCATTCGTAGACTTCGAGATCCGCGGGCACGTCTACTTCCACGACGACGGCGCCGCAATGACAGCTGCCGGTGCGAGTCAACACCTCCTCCCTCCTCAGCTGATCGAATTGTGCTGGATCAATGGCACGCGTCCTCGGGCGTGCTCAGCCGACATTGCGCCTTGTTGCGCTCCACGTCTGTAGCGCATAGATACAGCTTTCCCTTGCACTCGGCGCACCAGGCCGTGGTCACGCCCCGGCGCGAGAAATCGCTGTTTACGATCTGCACTTCGCCGATCGTGCAGTTCGTCGCTCTGGAAGTCAGCCGCTCCGGGCTCGAACAGCCAACTCCCACCACAAAGGCGCAGGCACAGCAAGCAGCCACTATCCCTCGAGCAGCGCTGGCAGCGAGCGTTTCGCACAACCTGTGCCGAAACGGCTCAGCTGTGAATGTACTGCTCCAGCTGCTCGATGACAAAACGCTGCTCCGAGATGACCTCCTTGACCACGTCGCCGATGGAAATGACGCCGATCACCCTGTTTTCCTGCAGCACGGGAAGGTGCCGGATGCGCTTGTCGGTCATCAGCGCCATGCACTCCTCCACGCTCTGCTCGGGCCGCACATAGACCACCTTTGAGGTCATGATCTCGCGTACGGACGTGTCCTTGGACGACTTGCCGTGCAGGATGACTTTGCGCGCATAGTCGCGCTCGGAGAAGATGCCTGCCAGACGCTCGTTCTCGAGCACGACCAGCGCCCCGACCTCTTTCTCCGCCATCAGCCTCAACGCATCCAGCACAGAAGCCTCGGGCGCGATGCTCAGCACACCGAGCGGTTTGCTCTGCAAAATCTCTTTGATCGTCTTCATGGGCACCCCCTCCTTCGCCGGCACCGCAATCGGTGTACACCCCTCGAGCGGCGTTTTCAGTTTAGCAGCTTGGGCGCGAATGGGGACAAGAGATCAAGGCCGCGCCGAGGAGCAACAGAACTGGGTCGCCGGATGGCAACCGTCCAGGCCGCCACGCCCGAGGCGGGCTTCAGCTCAGCTGGCTCCAGGTCTTGCTGACACGCTTGAACGACACCGGATAAGGCGTCTTCAGCTGCTGCGCCCACAGCGAAACACGCAGCTCCTCGAGCATCCAGCGAAATTCCTCGAGCCTCGGATCGTGCACGCCGCGCTGTCTGTCCGCGGCCAGGCGCCCTTGATACACCTGCCACCAGCCCTGCAGCTGCTGCTGCCAGTCTGCATCTTTCGCGGGATTGATGGAGAACTTGTCCAAGCGCAGCTGGATCGCTCTAAGGTAGCGCGGGTAGTCTTTCAGATGCGCCAACGGGACGGAGCAAACGAAACCCGGACGCAGCAGTTCCTTGAGCTGGTTGCGGATGTCGGTCATGGCGCGCTGCCACACGGGTACACCGTGCTGGTTCAGTCTGGGCCGCAGCGCCTGGTACTCGGCCATGACCTCCCCTGCCGTCCGGCATACCTCCTGTGCAACCTCGACGAGGCGCGTCTTCGCCTTGCCCACTCGCTCGGCGAAGGCGGCGCGCGTGCGCACTTGCTCGCCATCCAGGAAGAACGCGCGATCGCAGATGGCATCGATCAGCTCGTCGCGCAGCCGGTCCGACACCGCTCCCTTATCCGCCTTCCCGCCTTCCAGTTCGAGGAGCAGCGCGTACCGCAGTGCCATGTCCTGGAACCCCGGCAGGTTACGGGCCACAAACTTCACCTGGTCGGGAGCGGCCAGCTGGAACAGCCGACGAAGCCCTCGGTGGGTTGCGGCCTGGGCGTCGTGTTCCGTGTCGAGCAAGCTCAAGCCGACCGATTTACCCTCATCGACCAGCGCCGGATAGCCGATCAGCTTCTGCCCACTGCGCGTGAACTCGACCTGCTCCGGCATCTCATCGAGGTCGAAGCTCGTGAGGCCTTTGCGCTCGAACTGGCTGGCTGCTCGCTCGCTGAACTGCCGTCGTGCCTTCACTCCGAGCTGCGTGCGCAACTGCGCGAGGTTACGACCCATGGCCACCTCATCGCCTTGCTCGTCCACAATTTTGTAGTTCATATGGAGAAAGGGTGGCAGCTCCCCCGGATTCCAGGCGTCCTGGGGTACCTCGACGCCCACGGTCTGCAGCAGGGCATCCGACAGGGCGGCGGTGAGCGGGAAGGATCCAGGCTCCAGGCGTTCCATCGCTGCAGTGACCACTTGCGGCACGGGGACGAACTGCTTGCGCAGGTTCTTTGGTAGCTCGCGGATCAGCTGCGTCACTTTCTCCCGCAGCAAACCCGCCACCAGCCACTCGCAGCGGCGTTCATCCATCTGGTTGAGCAAGTGCAGCGGCACAGTCATGGTGACGCCATCGAGCGGGTGCCCAGGCTCGAACCGGTACATGAGCTTGTAGACCAGGCCGTTCATCTCGAGCGACTCGGGGAAACGTTCCTCGGTGATCGCCTCCGCGGCGTGGCGCATCAGGTAGTGGCGTTCCAGGAACAACAAACGAGGATTGCCGCGCTCGGCCTCCCGCCGCCAGCGCTCGAACTGTTGCCCGCTCCAAACATCCGCTGCGATGCGCTCGTCGTAGAACGCGAAGATGCGCGCCTCGTCCACCAGCACGTCACGGCGGCGCGACTTGTGCTCCAGCTCTTCTACTTCTCGCATCAGGTCCAGGTTGCGGCGCAGGAACTCCGCCTTGGTGTCGAGGTGGCCATGGACCAGCGCCTCTCGGATAAAGATTTCGCGCGCAGCTTTCGGGTCGATCGGCCCGAGTGCGACACGCCGCCGGGACACCACCACCAGGCCATAGACAGTCACCCGCTCGAAGACCATGGCCTGGGCCGGCTGCTTCTCCCAGTGGGGATCGTGGTAGGTCTTGGCTGCGAGGTGCGCGCCGATGCGCTCCAGCCAGGTCGAATCGATCGCCGCCACGCAGCGTGCGTACAGGCGGGTCGTCTCGGTCAGCTCCGCCGCCATCAGCCACGGCACGCCTTTCTTGCGCAGCGGCGAGCCTGGAAAAATGGCGAACTTGATGCCGCGCGCCCCTAGATACATGCCAGCCTCGTCCGACTTGCTACCGATGTTGCCGAGCAGCCCGGCCAGCAGCGCGCGGTGAACGGCGTCGCTCTGCGCGGGCTTCTCGTTGGGATGCCAGCCCATCTCCGACACCAGCGTGTGCAGCTGGCCGTGCAGATCCCGCCACTCGCGCAGGCGCACGTGCGACAGGAAATTCTCGCGGCAGACCTGGGCGAGCTTCCGGTTCGACTTCTTGTGCTTGAGGGCATCGTCGAAGAAGGCCCACAACTTGACGAGCCCCATGAACTCGGAGCGCTCGTCGGCGAACTGGGCATGGGCGGTGTCGGCGAGCTCCTGCTTGTCCATCGGCCGCTCCCGCGGGTCCTGAATCGCCAGACCGGACGCGATGACGAGAATCTCGGACAAGCAACCTTCGTCGCGCGCCGCAACGATCATGCGCGCGAGTCGCGGGTCGATCGGAAGATGGGCGAGCTGACTGCCGATCGGGGTAAGCCGGCGTTGCTCGTCGACGGCGTTCAGCTCAGCCAGCAGCTGGTAGCCGTCGGCGATCGCGCGCGAGGCGGGCGCCTCGATGAATGGAAAATCCTCCACTTCACCCAGGCGCAGCGCCTTCATGCGCAGGATCACGGAAGCCAGCGACGAGCGCAGAATCTCCGGGTCAGTGAACTCCGGACGCGTGAGATAGTCTGCCTCGGAATACAGGCGCACGCACACTCCACTCATCAAGCGTCCACAGCGGCCGGCCCGCTGATCGGCGGAGGCGCGCGACACCGGCTCGACCTGCAGCATCTCCACCTTGTTGCGGTAGCTGTAGCGATTGACCCGAGCGAGGCCGGAGTCGATCACATACTTTATGCCAGGCACGGTGAGGGAAGTCTCGGCGACATTCGTGGCGAGCACGATGCGCCGTCCGGTCGAGCGCTGGAACACCCGCTCCTGCTCCTGTGCCGAAAGCCGCGCGAACAACGGCAGGATCTCGGTGTGTGGAGGATGGTGTTTGCGCAGCTCCTCGGCGCACTCTCGAATTTCGCGCTCTCCGGGCAGGAACACCAGGACATCACCGTTGGCCGAGAGCCGAGACACCTCGTCGACCGCGTCCGCCACGGCCTCCGCGAGAGGCGCCGCCTCGCTGCTGTCTTCGTCCTGCTGGATCGGGCGGTGACGCACCTCGACCGGGTACAAACGACCCGACACCTCGATGACCGGAGCGTCGTCGAAATGACGCGAGAAACGCTGGGCGTCGATGGTGGCCGAGGTGATGATGAGCTTCAGCTCCGGGCGCTTGGGCAGCAGTCGCTTCACGTAGCCCAGCAAAAAATCGATGTTGAGGCTGCGTTCGTGCGCCTCGTCTAGGATGATGGTGTCGTAGGCGTTGAGAAAACGGTCGGTTTGCGTCTCCGCGAGCAGGATGCCATCGGTCATCACACGGATGTAGTTGTGCTCGCTCACCCGGTCGCTGAAGCGCACCCGATAACCGACCTTCTCGCCCAGAGGGCCGCGCAGCTCATCGGCTATGCGCGCGGCTACGCTGCGCGCAGCGATGCGCCGCGGCTGCGTATGGGCGATCATGCCGGCTGCGCCGCGCTTGAGCTCGAGGCACACCTTGGGGAGCTGAGTGGTCTTGCCGGAGCCTGTTTCACCGCACACGACCACCACCTGGGTGCCCGCGATCGCCGCGGCGATCTCGTCCCTTCGGGCCGAGACGGGCAGCTCTTCTGGATAGCTCACCGCCGGCAACCCCGCTAACCGTGCCGAGAGCGCCTGCTCGGAGCGCGCCACCGCATCGTCGAGCGCACGGAGCGCATCCGCGCTCAGCCGGCCGCGGCGTGCGTCGTCGCGCGCCTGCCGCAAGGCGCTGCGCAGCCGATAGCGCTGCTGGATCAGGCAGCCCGAAAGCCGAGCTTCGAGCGCGTTGAACGCGTCGAGCGATGGGTGCGTGGCAGGAACCGAGGACAAGGCGAACCCATTGGGATGGGCAGCAACTGCGCGAGCACGGACTCTAGCGGTTGGAGCCCGCTCATCCCAGCGAGTTCCAGCTCCCGAATCGCGCGCGGGAAACCAGAGGCCTCCTCTGCGATCTTGACCAGAGCAGCGGAGTCCCAGCACACATCGGAACGCGCAAACAGTGCATTGAAGGCCTGTGCCGCGACGGCTGCGCCAGCGGCATCGATCCGAGACTCGCCATCGACTCAGACAACCACGACGGATGCGCCGCACCTTACATGCGGACGAGGCTCAGGCGCTTCTTTCGCGTGCAAGAAGGTTGCGGAACGGCAGCTGCCGCTCGCACCACATGGTCGTGGCGAGCAGATGGTTGGATTCGCCCTGGTTGCCGACGATCTGCAAGCCGAGCGGCAGACCGCGGGCGCCGAGCCCGGTCGGGATGGTGATGGCGGGAACGCCGAGCAGTGTCCAGATGGTGCAAAAGCTGGGATCACCGGTGCTCTCGAGCGAGCCCGGGGCCTCGCCCGCGGCTGGCGGGGTGACCACGGCATCATAATCGTCCAGAAAGCGCGAGAAGTCCCGCTGCAGCGCTTCGCGTTTGCGCACGGCGCGCTCGTATTCCGCGACGGAAATGCGCTCGCCCTCGTCCAGCGCCTGGTTTATGACAGCGTGAATCTTGTCGCGATGGTGGGCGCGCACGCGTCGCGCCGCCGCAGCCGCCTCATGCAGCATGATGATGCGATGCACGCGATGCGCTTCGTTGAAACCCGGCGGCAGATCGAGCTCGTCGACGATCGCGGCGGCCTCGCGCAGCACGGCGATGTCGCTCGCGAAGCGGCTGCGCTGATCTGGTTCGGCCAGGTGCCACACCGGCGTGCGCACGGCCACCACGCGAGGCGCATGCTTGAGGGCGCTGATCTGCGGGCTGATGGTCCAGCGCGAATGCGCCAGGTGCGCTACCAGCAGGGCCACGTCTTCGACGCTGCGCGCGAACACGCCCGGCTGATCCAGACTGGTGCTGAACGGCAGAATGCCGTCGGTGGACAGCACGCCCTTCCCGGGCTTGTATCCCACTACGCCGCAGAACGCTGCGGGCCGGATAACGGAGCCGTTGGTTTGCGTGCCGATGGCGGTCGGCACGAAACCGGCCGCGACCGCGGCCGCCGAGCCGCTAGACGAACCGCCCGGCGTGTGTGCAGGATTCCATGGATTGCGAGTCTTGTTCGGCACGAGGAATGCGAATTCGGTGGTCACCGTCTTCCCAAGGACGAACGCGCCCGCCGCGTGCAGGCGGTCGACGACCTCGGCGTTCATTTCCGGGACATAGCGCTCGTAGACCGCCGACCCCATCGAGGTCACCATGCCGCGCACATCGATGATGTCCTTTACGCCTACCGGCACGCCCTGCAGCGCGCCCGGGGTACGGCCAGCGAGGATGCGCCTGTCGGCCTCGCGGGCCGACTCGAGAGCGCGTTCTTTGTTGAGTGACTGCCAGGCCTGCACGCGCGGCTCGAGCTGGTCGACGCGCGCGAGCAAGCTGCGTGTATAGGCTTCGCTGGTCATCTCACCGGAGGATAGCCTGCGAACCGCCTCGATCAGGCCCAGGCTGTATAGCTCATGCATTCTTGTTTTAGCTCAGATCGAAAGCACGACCCCACGACCGCGCCGCGGAAGTCACGCGTTTTGTCTCAACACCTCGCGATTCAGCAGGTCGGGGGGGTCGCCCCCGGTCAACGCCGCGACGCAGTTGCGCGCCGCGGTCATCGCCATGGCCTGCCGAGTGGGCTCCGACGCGCTCGCGATGTGCGGCGACAGCACCACATTCGTGAGTTTCAAAAGACCGGGGTTGAGCCGCGGCTCGTTCTCGTAGACGTCCAGGCCGGCTGCCCAGATGCGCCTCGCACTCAACGCTTCGACCAGCGCCACGTCGTCCACGATCCCCCCTCTGGCGACGTTGATCAGCACGGCCTTCGGCTTCATCAGGCTCAACTCGCGCGCGCCGATGAAATGATGGGTCTGCTGCGTATACGGCAAGATCAGGATGACGATATCGGCGCGGCGCAGCAGCTCGTCCTTCTCTACGAGCACCGCGTTCACCTCGCGCTCGACCCCGCCGGGAGCACGAACCTGGTCGCAATACAAAATGGTCGGGTCAAAACCCCGCAGACGCCGGGCGATCACCTGGCCGATGCGGCCGAAGCCGCAGATCCCGACCGTGGCGTGGTGCAGATCGGCACCGAGAAGCTCTTTGAGGTGAGTCCCCTGCCAGCCGCCGGTGCGCAGAAAGGCCTCGCTCTCGGTCAGACGGCGGCACGTAGCGAGCGTCAAGCACACCGCGTAGTCTGCGACGCTATCTGTCAGCACCCCGGGGGTGTTGGTCGCCATCACACCATGCCGCGTGCACGCCTCGAGGTCGATGTGGTTGTACCCGACGCTCACGCTGCACGCCGCTCTTAGACTTGGGCAACGCGCCAGGAGCACCTCGTCGACGCGCTCGGTCGTAGTGATCACGGCTCCATCCATCCCTTGGAGCTTGGCCGCCAACTGCTCAGGGGAAAGCTGCGCGTCAGCCTGGTTCGATGTGATGTCGAAATGCTGCGCCAGATAGGCCAGGGTCTCGTCGAAAACCGCCCGCGTGACGAGTACCTTCTTCTTCATCCAGATCTCTCCAGGTTCGAGTCGGCGTGACAGCGAGGGAGCTTGGCTTGCCTCCGGGCATGGCTGGGCGCGGCCTCTGGGCCATGGACACCGGGGCCACACGCCCCCGATTCAGGCCGCAGTCGCGCCGACAGAACTCGCGACCCTCCCCCACCGTCGCAAGAGACGGAGAGTACCTTGAAGCGGAATCGATCCGCAAGCGCCGGGCGAGGCTCGGCCGATCCAGCGGGTGCCGGCGAAGGGTACCGTGAACCACAAGGGTAATCCCTGTTGGTTCAAGGGGTTTGATCTTGGCTGCGTCGCTCGCGCGGCGTTACTGCCTATCCCAGCCAGCGTCGAATGGAATGGACTGATGGACCTGGGCGTGCCCGCGGAGAGAACGCTCGGGGGTAGGATTCCAGCCCGTGATCAGCATGACCGCGGCAAAACCCAGCAGGTAGGCGACCACGACGTGCCATCCCGCTCCCAGCCACCGCACGACCGACCGGGACTCCGGGAACAAGTTGCTCAGCGCCACCCCGGCCGACGAGCCGAACCAGATCATCGATCCACCGAAACCCACGCTGAAAGCCAGGATCCCCCAGTCGTAGCCGCCCTGTTCGAGGGCCAGGGCGGTGAGCGGGATGTTATCGAATACCGCGGACACAAACCCCAGCCCGAGCGCTGAGCGCCAACTGGGTTCGGGCAGTTGTTCGACCGGCATGAGCGACGCGCTCAGGACCAGGGCGAGCAGGAACACGCTGCTGCGGGTGGCCGCGGGGACGAGGGAGAAATCCGGACGGCGCAATGCGCAGCCCGCCAGCAATGCGACCCAAACCGCGGCTCCGATATAGGGCAAGCCATCGGCATGATCGGGGAAGAACCCGCTCACAACGACATTCGTCCCAATCGCAGCGGCGAGGACAAAAGCCACGATAGCCACCCGGAGCCAATCGACTGTCAGCCCGGCTGGCGCCTCCTTCACGATGGGCGAGTAACGCTGCTGCTGGATTGCAGCGAGGATGCCGAAGAACAGCACTGCGGCCGAGGAGGCAACATAGGCTTCCACCACCGCAAGCGGGCTCACCCCGGCGATCCACATCATGGTGGTGGTGGTGTCGCCCACCACGCTGCCAGCGCCGCCAGCGTTGGAAGCGGCCACGATGGCGGCAATGTATCCGGTGTGCAGCTTGTCCCGAAACAACGGTCGCGCCATCGTGCCTCCGATCACGGCCGCGGCGATATTGTCGAGGAACGCGGACAGGACAAACACGATGAGCAGCAGGGCCCAGCCACCCTTCCAGTCCTTCGGCAGCCAGCGCGGCAACTCGGCCGGTACGCGGCTCTCGGAGAAATGATTGGCTAGAAGCGCAAATCCGGTGAGAAGTCCGAGGAGATTGACGAGCGGGACCCATTCGGACGCAAGGTGGTGGACCAAGCCCATCAAGCCTGGGCCGTCCCGGAAGCCGGCGAACATGAGCTTGTACAGGACCACCGCGCTCAAACCGATCAGAGCGACCTCCAGCGTGCGCCGGTGAAACACGGCGATGCCGGCCAGCGTCAGGCCAAACAGGAGGAATTCGATCGGAACGGGACCCACGGTCGCGTGCAACGCCGACGAGACGGAAAATCCTCAGAACCTCTGCGCGCAGTTCAAGCGCTGCCGCCGAGCAGGCGCACCTCGCGTTGCGGGAATGGGATCACGATGCCGCGCGCGTGGAAGGTCTCGACGATACCCTTGTTGATCTCGCCGAATGCATCGCCGTAGTCGGAAACGTTTACCCAGGGCTTCACCGCAATGTTCACCGACGAATCGCCCAGCATCAGCACTTGAATCATGGGCGCGGGCTCTTTGAGTACCCGCGGATTGTTACGCAGCAGGTCCTGGACGACGCCGAGCGCCCGATTCAGATCCGTTCCATAGGACACGCCAACCATGATGTCGATCTGGCGGATCGTTCCGTAGTTGTGCAGGATCTCGCCAACTATCTTGCGGTTCGGGATCACCACTCGCGACAGATCCGGGTGCGTGAGTGTGGTGCTGAACAGACCGATCACCGCGACCTGCCCCTCCTCACCGGCCATCGAGACGTACTCTCCGACCCGGAAAGGGCGGGTGAAGATGATCGTCAATCCGGCCGCCACATTGCTCAGAACGCCTTGCATGGCCAGCGCGATCCCGGCGCCCGCGATGCCGATGCCGGCAATCAGCGGCAGCAGCTCAACGCCGAGATTTTGCAGTGCCATGATCAGGAACAAGCCCAGCACCAGGATGCGCACGATGCGCACCAGGAGCTGACGCACGGGCACGTCGAGGCGCAGTCTCTCCAGCATGCGGTCCGTCACTGCACCGAGCCAGCGCCCCACAAAGAAACCCACGCCCAGGATGATGAGCGCGACCAGCACCTTCGGGCCGAATCTGATGCTGAGATCGATGAGCGTGTTCTTGACTTGCGCAACGGATTCGAGTTGTTCGTCCACCTTCCCCCCCTTTTGACCAGTTTGTTTTATCCGCTATTACCGTCAGCCGAACCGTGCATCCACAGCCCCGCGGCCCAGCGCACGACATCGCTCAAGGATTTGCTCTGCGCCATGCGTTCGCGTAACAGGACGCTGTCGCCACGCCGCGTGGTTGCCGCCTCTCGCAGGTGCTGCAAGGCGCTCGCGCCAGCTTCGTCGCTGGCATAAGGGCCCACGAGTCCCAGTGTGTAGCCGATCTCCTCGGACAGCAGCCGCTTGCGCCGCTCATACGGATCGATCACCTCGGCCTCCAGCCCGAAGCGGCAGGCGAGGAAGCGGTTGTAGCCGTACACGCGGTACACATCGGCAGAGGGCTCGAGCGGTCTATCCTCCCAAAGATAGCGCGCCAGAGCCCGAGCGTACTCCGCCAGCGCTGCAGAACGCTCCAGGGTCAGCGGCGTGTCGCACACCCGCAGCTCGATTGTGCCGTACTCCGGCTTCGGGCGGATATCCCAGTAAAAGTCCTTCATGCTCTCCACCACCTGCAGTCGGCGCATGTGATCGAAGTATTCGGTGAAGGCGGTCCAATCCGGCACGAACGGAATGTGACCAGCGAGAGGGAAGGCGCTGACGCTGTTCAAGCGCGACGACGCAAACGCGGTGTCGGCGCCTTGAAAGAAGGGAGAAGATGCGGACAACGCGATGAAGTGCGGAATATAGCGGGAGAACAGGTGGATCAACCAGACGGCAGCATCGCCGCTGTCGCAGCCGATGTGCACGTGCTGTCCGAATACGGTGAACTGCTTGGCCAGGTACCCGTACAGATCGTGGATGTAACGATAGCGGGGCGCTGAGAAGATGCGCTGATCCTGCCACTCCTGAAACGGATGGGTGCCTCCCCCGGCAACACCCAGATTAAGCCGCTGCGCCTGGCGCACCATCACATCGCGGATTGCAGTCAGCTCGGTCAGCACGCCTGCATAACCGTGCTGGATGCCCGTCGACACCTCGATCATGGCTTCCGTGATCTCGGGCTTGATCTCGCCAGGGTGAGGCACCTTCTCGAGCAGCGCTAGCAGATCCCCCGCAGCGCCGACAAGGTCGAAATCGCGGCTGTTCAGCACCTGCAGCTCGAGCTCTACGCCCAGCGTATAGCGCTCGGAAGTCTTGAACGGCAGGGGTGGCGGCATGCTAGCTGACGACTGAGGATGTCAGCGCCCGTTCGCGTCGGCGCGGGTTTCGCCGGCGGCGCGCAGCGCGATCTGGGTAGCGAGCGGCGCAGTCAACTCCAGAATCAGGACTGCGCCCAGCACAACGGAGGCCACACGGTCCCCGAATTGAGGATAGTAGCGGGCGGTAGCGTCCACCATCGCCACTGCTGTGGCCGACATCGGCATCAGCGTCAGCCCGAGCAAGCCGGCTTTGCGCGTTGACAGGCCGGATGGACCCGAAAACATCACCACTCCCAGCAGCTTGCCGGCAAGCCTGATCAGAACATAGGCGAGAGCCATCCCAGCGCCCGCGGCCAGCTCGCCGAGCGTCACCGCTGCGCCGGTGAGCACAAACAGGACGACGAAGAGAACCTGTGCGCTGGGGCCGAACTCCACCGGTAGGAGGTGCCGAGCGCGATCGCGATTGCGCGCCATGACGCCCAATGCGAGCAGGGAGACCAGCATGGACAGCTGCAGCGCTTTCGCTATGCCAACGGTAAGCAGCACCATCGCCACCAGCGCAATGAACTGGAGCTCCTCGCGCTTGCCGAGCCAGCGCGCGAGCAGCACCAGGGCGACACTGGTCGCGTAGCCGAGCAGGATCGAGCCAAGCAACAGATACGCTGGCTGCAAGAGTAAAGTTGTGACGCCTGGCCGGTATTGGAGATGCAGAGGTGCAAGCAGCATGGTCACCGCCACGACCGCAACCACGTTGTTCAGCGCAGTCAGGTTGACTGCACGATCGGTAAGGGGGCCGTCCGCACGCCGGTCGTGAATGACGACCAGCAATACCGATGCACCGGTGGCTACGCCGATTGCGGCTGCGATGGCTGCGTGCAGCAAGGGCATGCGCAGCGCGCCGAGCAACAGCCACACGAGCGAGAACGAAAACGCGATCTCTGCCAAGCTGCTCGCCAGCAGCCAGCGGTTGTGTCGGAACCATTGCCAGTCGAGCCGGGAGCCGAGCTCGAACAGGATCAGCCCGAGAGCAATGTCGAACAGCAGCTGCGCAGCTTCCAACATCCCGCGGTCGAGCAGGCCGAAGGTGCCCGGCCCCAGCAGCACGCCGGCCAGCACGTATCCGCTGATGCGCGGCAGCAGCAGTACGCGGCGGAACAACTCCCCGGTCCCAAGGCCGGCGAGCAAGATGAGCGCGATAACGCTCAGATCCCCCAGTGCGAATGGAAAGCGCGGCAGAAAGCTCAGGTCCACGATCGCCCCGGGACAGCATCAGCTACGAGCAGGGAGGGGGCCGCGCTAGCCGCCCACGACGATGACATGGACGCGATACGGCCCATGGATACCGAGCACCAATGTCATCTCGATATCGCCGGTGCGGGACGGTCCGGACACAAAGGTCACCTGACGCGGCAAGGCGCCACGCTCGCTTCGAAGCAGGTCCCATGCGTCCTCCATCGAGCGCACGATGCGCGTTGCCGGTACGACTGCGATATGCGTGTCGGGCAGCAAGCTGGTAGTGGCGTAGTTTTCAGCGCCGGACAGGAGCATGAGCGTTCCGGTCTCCGCGATGGCACAGAAGACCCCGCTGATGCCGGTTGCGTCATCGCCGGTCGCTGGCCGCGCTTCCACCTGCAGTCCGGCGGCAGTCCATTCCAAGGGCGCGAGCTTCGGCCAGCACACGCACGCCGACGGCAGCGCATTTCCGGCCAGATAGCGGGCGACAGCGTGCGGCACCTGATCCAACCGCGCAATCTCATCCACAGTGCTGGACAAGGAAAAGCAGCGTTCCCGGAAACGCGGCACGAGGTCCCAGTTCATTGCGGGCAAAGGTCCGCGCGGGCGATTGCGCAGGCGATCGCGGACCGTGGCCGCGCTCTCACTCTGGGCGGTCTCGCTGGCGCGGTCGAGGGCAAGGCGAACCCGCGCCAGGATCCTGTCTCGCGCGTTCATAACAGGGTATTCGCGTCGGCAGTGCAGCGCGCGGCCGCACGGAAGGAGTGCATGTAGGGGTTCACTTGCGGCGACGATAGAGCTCGCGGAAGGTCTTGCCTGGCGGCGCCGGCATATCGCGGTAGCGGCTCCAGGACGCACCGCCGGGAAGCTTGTGCATCAGCCGCATCGACCCACCGGCCCAGCGTCCAACCGCGGCCAGCAGACGTGCGATCCACGCGTACGCCGCAGGCCGTAACGCGACCCATGCCCAGAACCTGAGCGCGAGGCGCTCGGACCAGGGGCGCAATCCGCGTTCGACCTGTTGCTCGCGCAGCTTGCGCATGAGATCGGGCAGCGGAATCTTTACAGGGCAAACGACCCCGCACTGATTGCACATCGTAGCGGCATTCGGCAGGTCGAGCGCGTTCTCCAGCCCGACGTAGGCCGGCGTAAGCACCGCGCCGATCGGCCCGGGATACACCCAGCCGTACGCGTGACCGCCCACGCTCTGATAAACCGGACAGTGATTCATGCAAGCCCCACAGCGGATGCAGCGCAGCGCGGCGCGTAAATCCGAGGCGAGCACCCGCGTGCGGCCGGCGTCGACGAGGATGATGTGAAACTCATCCGGACCGTCCTTGTCGCCCGCCTGCTTGGGTCCGGTGGTAAACGTGAGGTAGTTGCTGATCGACTGCCCGGTTGCCGACCGCGTCAACAGCCGCAGGATGAAGGCAACGTCTTCCAGTGTAGGCAGCACTTTTTCGATACCAGCGATGGCGACGTGCACGCGGGGCAGAGTTGTCGTCATCCGGCCGTTGCCCTCGTTGGTCACGATCATGCTGGTGCCGCTCTCCGCCACCAGGAAGTTGGCACCCGTAATGCCCATGTCGGCGGTCAGGAAGTGCGGGCGCAGCACCATGCGCGCCTCGCGCGTCATCTCGCCAATGTCGGTTTTGCGCGGCAGCTTGTGCTTCTGCTGGAACAGGTCGGCGATCTCGTCCGCAGTGCGATGGATGGCCGGAGCGATGATGTGCGAAGGGGTCTCGCGCGCTTCCTGAATGATGTATTCGCCGAGATCCGTCTCTCGAACCTCGATACCGGCCGCCTCGAGATAGTGGTTGAGTCCGGTCTCCTCTCCCAACATCGATTTGGATTTGATGATCTTGCGCACGGCGTTGCGCCGCGCGATCTCGAGCACCAGCCGGTTGACGTCGTCACCCGTCTCGGCCCAATGCACCTGCGCGCCCCGCGCGCAGGCATTGCGCTCGAACTGTTCCAGCAGATGGTCGAGATGCGCGAGAGCAAAGTCGCGCGCGCTCTTTGCCGCCTCGCGGATCTGCTCGAGATTATCCAGCTCCAGGACCGACTGCGCGCGGCCGATTACCATGCGCGCGCGCAGGTTGGAGAGCGCCTTGCGCAGCTTCGGGTTGGCCAGCGCCTCCGCGGCTTTGCGCTTGAACTGTTGCGAAGTGACCTGCATGAGCTGCTGTCGAAACCGAACCCTGCTCCTGCAAAAGCAGCGCTGGCGCCGAAACGGCACCAGCAGGAGGTCACATTCTAGCTTGGATCGTTCGTCACCCCCGCCAGGATCTCCGCAAAGTGGACTACCTTGGTCTGGGCATCACCGCGGCGCCGCAGCCGGCCTTCTATGTTCAGCATGCAGCCGACGTCGCCCAGGACCACCGCGTCGGCACCCGTGTGCGCGATGTCAGCGCACTTTTCATCCGCGATGTGCGCCGAGATGTCGCCGAACTTGACTGCGAAAGTACCGCCGAATCCGCAGCACTGCTCCGGACTGCCCATCTCCCTCAGCGTCAGGCCGGGGACTTTGGCAAGGAGCTCGCGCGGCTGAAGCTTGACGCCGAGCTCGCGCAGGCCGGAGCAGCAGTCGTGGTAAGTGACCGTGCCCTCAAACCGTCCCGCTACCCGCTGCACAGCGAGCACGCTCACCAGGAAATCGGCCAACTCCCAAACATTGTGTGCCAGGTGCTCGACCTCAGATCGTAGCTCGGGAAACTCTTCCAGAAGCTGAACATAATGCACTTTGATCATCCCGCCGCACGAGCCCGAAGGTACCACGACGTAGTCGCAGCTGGAAAATTCCCTCAGCACCTTGCGCGCCAGCGCCTGGGCCGCGCGACGGTCACCCGAGTTGTAGGCCGGCTGGCCGCAACAGGTCTGCGTCGCGGGGACGAGCACCTCGCAGCCGGCGTCTTCGAGCAGCTTCAAGGCGCTCAACCCGACGCTCGGACGCATCAGATCGACCAGACAGGTGACGAACAGACCGACGCGCATGCGGCGTTTCGCGACTCTTGCCGAAGACCGGCTGAGGGTTGGCCACAGAAACGCCCAAGACTCGCCCGGGCGCTAGTGTTGCCCGCAGGATGATACCACCCGCGCGCACTCGGAATCACAGCTGCCCCGTCGGCGGCGCGCCCTTAGCGCCGCGAACGACGCTCACCAAATACGCGGCTTGTGCGTATGAACGGCTGGGGTAGTCGGGGAGGACAGGCCTTCGAGCCAGCGCTTGATGCGATTGGCATCGCCTACGCGAGACAGCTTGCCCCACGAATCGAGCAGGACAATGATGACTGGCTTCGCCGCGATGGTGGCCTGCATGACCAGGCAGCGGCCGGCCTCGCTGATGTAACCGGTCTTGGACAGACCGATATCCCACTGGTGGCTGCGCACCAAACCGTTCGAGTTACGGAAGGCGACCACGCGCTGATAGCGCCGTCCGCTGAGCGCAATCCGGTGCGAATCGGTGGTCGTGAACTCGCGGATGAGCGGGTACTGGTAGCCCGCGTTGACCATGATCGCCAGGTCCTGCGCCGTGGAAACATTCCGGGGATTGAGGCCGGTGGCATCGAGGAAACGCGTGTCGTGCATCCCCAGGTCCTTCGCCTTCTGGTTCATGGCGGGCACGAAGGCCTGCAAGCCGCCGGGTGACGTACGCGCCAGCGCGGCCGCTGCTCGATTCTCAGATGCCATCAAGGCGAGCTTCAGCAATTCGTGCCGGCTCAAAGTCATTCCGACCTTGAGGCGCGAGCGCGTTCCCTTGAGGGTATCGACGTCGGCCGGCTGGATGGTGATGAGCTCATCGAGCGGAAGCCCGGAATCGAGCACGACCATCGCGGTCATCAGCTTGGTTATCGATGCAATGGGCATAACCGCATCGGTGTTCTTCGCATACAGCAGCTGCCCCTCACCCAGTTCCAGAACGAGGGCAGCGGCCGAGCGCAGCTTCAAGTCGCGCTGGCGTGCGGCGACTGCGCTATCCGGTTCGGCAAAGCTGAGGCTCGGAGCAAGCACGGCGGGCGTGCTCGGCACGGGGAAAGGCAATTCGACCGACTCCCCCGGCGTCTCCGCCAAGGGCACAATAGAAACAGACGGCGGGTCAGGCTGATCCGCACCCAACGCAGACTGGGCTGCGATGAGCAGGGCAAAGATTATTTTTCTGGGCATCGCGAGTAGGTTTCTTATTGCTGCTTTTGTCTTGTCTTCTGGAGGTGCACCGGCTGGCAACATCGTCCCGGAAACCTCCCCGCGTGAATTTCATCTTTGTTAACGACAGGCAATGCGTGAACCTAAGCACGACGCATGCCATGCTCGTCTCGCTGGCCGTGTACAAAAAACTAGCAAAAATCGAGGGTTAACGCAATACCTTCGGCGAGATTCGACGCTCTGGGCGTGGCATGATAAGAGCGCCACGCACTCCGAGCATGAGTCGCCGCACGCAGGAATTGGAGCAGTCTGTAAGCTGGAAGTCGCGCCGTGCGTTTACGGAATCGAGCAACGAAAAAAAGGCCGACGAGGGGGCGTCGGCCTGTCGGAGAGGGGACTCCGATGAGGTCCGCAGCTTAGCGCTGCATTCTTACGTGAGCCTTACCCTATCGATCGAGGAGATCTATGCGCATTCTGGTGGTGGAAGACGACTCGGTGCTGCGCGATGGCCTCAGCCGCTCGCTGCGCAGCGCCGGCTACGCGGTTGACATCGCGCAAGACGGAAAGCTCGCTGACGATCTGTTGTCAGTGCACGCATTCGACCTGGTGGTTCTGGATCTGGGACTGCCCGGACTCGACGGTCTGGAGGTTCTGCGGCGTCTGCGCCGACGCGCGTCGGGCGTGCCAGTCTTGATCTTGACCGCACGGGACGCGGTTGAAGACCGCGTCGCAGGGCTGGACCTTGGGGCAGACGACTATCTGGTAAAGCCGTTCAACCTGGCCGAGCTGGAGGCGAGAGTGCGTGCATTGGTGCGCCGCGCTCAGTCCGCAAGCACTGCACGCATTACGCATGGCGCCTTGACACTGGATACGACTGCCCGCCGTGCCTTTGTCGACGGCGAAGCCCTCGACCTGTCAGCGCGCGAGGTCGCGCTGCTGGAGGCGCTGCTCCTAAGCAGCGGACGCGTGGTGAGCAAGGATCAGCTCGCCGATCGCCTGTACGGCGTCAGCGATGAGGTCGGTCCGAATGCGATCGAGGTCTTTGTCCACCGCCTGCGGCGAAAGATCGAGCCCGCCGGTGTGCTGATCCGGACGATTCGGGGACTGGGCTACCTGGTCGAGAAGCCAAGCGTCGAAAAATCGACCCATGCTTGAGGTGTCGAACCGAGCTCACGGCGGACCTCGGGCATCAGCGTGACGCGGCGCAGTGGGGTCTGGTCACTGCGCCAGCGGCTGCTGGCATGGCTGCTTGCGCCCCTTGTGCTGTGGTCGCTGGGCAGCTCGGGGCTCGCCTACCTTCTCGCTTTGCACTTCACTACGCGGGCGTACGATCGATCTCTACACGCGTCCATCCGAGACATCGAGCGCCAGTTGACCGTAGTCGACGGGCAACCTGCCATCGATCTGCCCAGCGCGGCGATTCAGATCCTGGAGTGGGACGAAGAGGACCGCGTCTACTATCGGGTCGCTACTGCATCGGGAAAGCACATCGCCGGCGACCCGACGCTCCCGGCACCCAGGTTTCTGGCTCCGGGCGCTACCCGCTACTACGAAGCTCAATTCGGCAGCGCAACGGTGCGAGTAGCGGCCTCTTTGGTGCCATTGCCTGGCGCCCGTGAAGAGGTGCTCGTTGCGGCGGCAGAATCTACGGACGCACGCCGCTTCATCGCGCGCGAAATACTCTTCGCAACCCTGATTCCCGAGGGGCTGCTGGTCGTCCTCGCTGCCATCGGTGTTTGGTACGGCGTTGGCCGAGGGTTGTCCCCACTCGACCGATTGCGCCTGGAGGTGGGCCGCCGGTCCGATCAGGACCTGAGCCCGGTGCAGGCACAACGTGTCCCGCGCGAAGTGCGGCCCCTGGTCGACGCCATCAACGCACTATTGTCGCGCCTGGACAGCGCGCTAGCTGCCCATCGGCGCTTTGTGGGCAACGCCGCGCATCAATTGCGTACGCCGCTGGCCGGGCTTCATACCCAGGCCGAGCTGGCGCTGCGCGAGAGCGACCCTCAGGCGGTACGCCGATCGCTGGAGCAACTTCACGAAGCCGCAGGCAGGGCCGGCCACCTGGTCAATCAACTGCTTTCGCTCGCCCGGCTGGAGCCTGGAAGCCGACGCTCGCCGCAGGTCGAGCCGCTGGATCTCAGCGAGCTGGCACGTGACACGACCGCGCGCTGGGTACCACGAGCGTTGGCGCGGGGCATCGACCTCGGGTTCGAGGGAGCGGACTCTCAAGCACACGTGCGTGCAAATCGCATTCTGCTCGAAGAGTTGCTGGGGAACCTGATCGATAACGCGATCCGCTACACGCCGGGCGGCGGGGAGGCCACCGTGCGCGTGGAACTCAACGCGGGTACAGCCGTGCTCAAGGTTGAAGACAATGGGCCGGGCATTCCCGAGGACGAGCGCGCAAGCGTGCTGGAGCGTTTTCACCGTGGCAGCGCGGCGCTACAGAGGTCGGGTAGCGGTCTTGGCTTGGCGATCGTTCGCGAGATCGCCGCCACACACGACGCTGATGTTCGCCTCGAAGTGGGCGAGGCCGGCCGCGGCACGCGTGTGAGCGTTGCCTTCCCTCTGGCACAAGCCTAGGCCAGTGTTGGCGCTTTCCACACGTTCCTCAGGCGAATACCAGACGCCGTGCCCCGCGGATCAGCAGAGGCGCGGCCAGCTTCTGGATGGTTCGGTTGAGTCGTAGCGGCTGCAGTACCATCTGCACTGCCATGCGGTACGGGTAATGGGGACGCAAGCGTTCTCGCACTTGCTCCATGAACCCGGCGAAGTGCTCGTCGCGGAATGCTTCCCCGGGATGTCGCATGAGCCAGGCATGCTTGAAGCCCACGTACGCGTCCTCTTGCTCTGCCTCGGTAAGACGCTTGTATAGCGCGCGCAGAACACTCAATCGGCCAACCCGCTCCTGCGCCTGGTAAGCCTGATAGAAGCTGCGAAAGTAGTTGTAGTGGCGCACCTCATCGCGGCGTATCAGGCCCGCAAGCCTCTTGAGCACGGGCTCGTGTGCACAGGCCTGCACCGTCGTATAGAAGGTCGCGGTTCCTGTCTCTACGACGCAGCGGGCCGCCATTTCCAGCGTCCGACTGTCTTCCAGCTGCTCCAGCGTGCAGAGTCGAGAGTATTCCTGCAAAAATCCGGCATAAGCTTGCTCCCAGGCGAGATCGGGCCAAACCGCCTCGACGTAGGCGCGTAGCGCCTGACCATGTTGGAGTTCCTCTGGCTGCCAGCGCTTGGCTAACCAGTCTCGCGCGACCGGATCGGGAAAGTGAAGGACCAGGTTGCCCGTATAGACATCAGCCGCTGTTTCGATAAAGGAGGCGCCCGCAACGAGATAGAACGTGAACCAGTCGTCCCGCACCAGCTTGTGTTCGATGCGGGTGAGGTCGAGATCGGCTATGGTCCAGTGCGATGCATCGGTATGCCCCCTCCGGCTGATATGCGCTGTCATGCGTCGAGGTCCTCCTCGTTCAGATGAGTGCGTCGCGCACCTAGTCGATCAAAATTCCGAGTCGCTTACGGCTAACTTCCCGCTCGAGCGACCGCAGGAACACGCGAGGCGAGCTCAAGATCGTCAGCCCGCATCCGCTCTTCTTCACGTTGTTGCAGAGCCCACATTTGAGCGTAAATTCCAGCCATTTCCAACAGCGCACGGTGCGTGCCCCGCTCGACGATCCGGCCGCGGTCCATGACCAGGATCTGGTCCGCATCGACGATAGTCGAGAGGCGATGCGCGATCACCAGCGCCGTCCGTTCGCGGGCTATGTGCTCCAGCTCGGCTTGAATCGCCTTCTCGGAGTGAGAGTCCAACGCCGAAGTGGCTTCGTCAAAAACAAAGATCTTTGGATCTTTCAGGATCGCGCGCGCAATGGCTACCCGCTGCTTTTCTCCGCCAGAGAGCTTCAGCCCGCGCTCGCCCACCATCGTGTCGTATCCCTGCGGCAGGCTCTGGATGAACTCGTGAATGTGGGCGGCGCGCGCTGCTTGAACCACTTCCTCGCGCGAGGCTTCCGGGCGTCCATACCGGATATTGTAGAACACCGTGTCGTTGAACAGCACCGTGTCCTGAGGAACGATGCCGAGGGCAGCCCGCAGACTGGCCTGAGCGACATCCCGCACGTCTTGACCGTTGATCGTGATGCGCCCGCTGTTCACATCGTAGAAGCGGAACAGAAGTCTCGAAAGAGTCGATTTGCCGGAGCCGCTGGGGCCGACCACCGCTATGGTTCTGCCCGCCGGAATCTCGAAGCTCACGTCGTACAGGATCTGCCGCTGCGGCTCATAGCTAAAGCTGACGTGCTCGAAGCGCACTGACGCGGCGCCAGCCATCAAAGCCGGCGCCCGCGGCCGGTCCTCAACCTCCCGGTTTTCCCGCAGCAGGCGGAACATCTTGTCCATATCCGCCAGCGACTGCTTGATCTCGCGATAGACCATGCCCAGGAAATTGAGCGGGATATAGAGCTGAATCAGCAGGCCGTTGATCAACACGAGATCGCCCAGCGTGAGGGTCCGGTTCACCACTCCTTGCGCCGACAGGATCATGAGCAGCGTCACAGCGACCGCGATGATGGCGCTCTGTCCGATGTTGAGCGCGCCGAGCGAAGCCTCGTTCTTGACCTCCGCCGACTCGTATTGCTTCAAATTCTCATCGTAACGACGCGCCTCGAATTCCTCGTTGTTGAAATACTTGACTGTTTCGTAGTTGAGCAGACTATCGATCGCCCGAGAGCTCGCTTTAGAATCGAGCTCGTTGGCGCGACGCCGAATCTCCATGCGCCACTCTGTTACACCGAAAGTGAACCCAAGATACGCCGCGACGGCAGTGAACGTGATGGCGGCAAAACGCCAATCGAACTTGGACAACAAGACGGCGGCCACCAGGCTGAATTCGAGGATCACCGGAATGATCGAGAACAGCATGTAGGAGAGCAGCGTCGAGATACCGCGCGTGCCGCGGTCGATATCGCGTGATACCCCTCCCGTCTGGCGCTCCAGATGGAAGCGTAGCGACAGCGAGTGAAGATGTCGGAACACCTGCAAGGCAACGCGACGAATGGCGCGTCTAGCAACCCGCACGAACACAATGTCGCGCAACTCCGCGAAGAGAGTATTGGAAGCACGCAGCAGGCCGTATACGATCAGCAGCGACAGCGGCAGTACGGCCGCGGCCTGCTTGCTGCTCAGTCCGTCCACAATCTCCTTCATCACCAGAGGCACCGCGACATTGGCAAGCTTGGCGGTCACCAGAAACGACAGAGCCACGATGACACGACCCTTGAATTCCCAAAGGTAGGGGAGCAGTGCGCGGATGGTGTTCCAGCCCCCCGGCTCAGGTGGAGGCGAGGAGAGCATTGTCATGGGTGAGGGCGAATCGAACGCATACCGGTATTACCGGGATTAAGGTTAACATCTGAGCGTAGAAGTGGGGTCCGGATCAGGAATCCTAAAGGCCTCGGCAAGCATTGTCGCGGATGCGGGTTGGGCGGAGCAGGAAGGGATCCGAGCGTGTCGCGCGATTCCGCTGCTGCTTTGCCGAATCGCCGATCCGTATAATTCGAGACACGCGGCGGAGGTGACCCGCGGCAAGGGGAGCGCAATTCGATGAAATCCAGAATGAACAGGCAGCGGGGCCTCAGCCTGATAGGGTGGATGATTTCGATTCTGGTACTGGGCCTGTTGCTGTTTGCCGGCTATCTCTGGTT
>Ga0335077_10002290_pt1 | contig 22835 bp, 16 predicted proteins | sample Lox_Sample_31_FD_207151 | JGI IMG/M metagenome (GOLD analysis project Ga0335077, IMG submission 207151) | Soil microbial communities from Loxahatchee National Wildlife Refuge, Florida, United States - Lox_Sample_3.1 | ecosystem: Environmental > Terrestrial > Soil > Wetlands | place: USA...
GTAAACATGATCTGGCCGGTAGGCAGCATTAGCAAGTGGCCCCGGATGGAAGGATCGTTGGAGCCGTTGGGCGGGTTAGGCGCGGCGCTCAGCGACATCGTGCTGCTGTTCCACTCAAACATCTGGCCTGGGGTGTTGCGTCTTCCCGGACTGGCAAACACCAGAACATTGCCGTTGACCTCCAGGGCTGCCGGACCGTTCTCGACATCGTAGAAATCACCTTCGCAGCTTGGGAGATCGCAGGGTGGGAAGAAGGGACCCGCGGCCCAGTTATTTCGGTTGGGACGGTACGTTCCGGTAGCACCAGCCATGGGGCAGTTAGCACCGGCCTGGAATACGGTTCCATTCGGCTGTAACACGGCGGGACCAATATAGTTGGGGTTACAGACGGCATCCCAAAACTGCGCCGAGGCGTTGCCCCCCATGGTCCACGCGCCGGTGCTGGGGTCGTACATCTCGTAGTTCATGCCCATCAACATATTCGTGCCAAAGTAGGCATTCACATCCAGCACCTTGCCTCCGGGCAGCAAGGTCATGCCCTCTTGCCGATAGAGGTCAAACTTGCCAGTGCCCGTCGGCGTCCAGGTTAAGGTTGATGAATCCAGCAGAGCGGCCAGGTACGGCGGCCCATCGCAGCAATCGGTCTGCATGTAGGTTCCGTTAGCCAGGACAACTGATGGCGCAGCGCCGATGCTCGTCCAGCCCGCGGGCGGGTTGACGCTTGTCCAGACGCCAGTGACCGGATCGTAAATGGCGCCCATGGTGGTGTTCACTTCCTGGCCGAGGTTGTACTGGCCGCCTTCAATGATGTAACGGCCATCGGGCAGCACGGCCGAGCTGAAATTCTTTGGACCGTAGCCAGATGGCAAGCTGGCGACTTGCGTCCATGTGCCGGTCTCATAATGTCCATAGATGTCAGGCGTGAGGGTGTACCAGTTCCCTATGGTGCCAGGATTTCCGCTTTCATCGTGTACCAGCACGCGGCCGTCGGTAAGCAGCGCGATCGCGCCCGCGCCAATATTGGGAACATTCTGTACCGGTGTCCACATCTGCGCACGGACTGCACTCACCGCTACCAAGACGGCCGCGGCCATTCCAAGCAATCGCAAGAACTTCATGGTTTCCCCCAATGTCGAGACAGCGCCTGAAGGGGAATATCGATCGGAAGCTCGGCATCCGATTCGCCGCAGTTGTGCAGGCTCGACTAAAAATTGCGCCAAGAGCTTACTCCGGATCGTCACCAGGGTCAATCTTCGAATGAAATAGGGAGTGCCTTAGTTTGAAATCGCGGTTTAAGGGCACCGCTTCAGCGATGCCGAAAGTGCTTATGGCTAATCGGGCCTTAACCCTGGCTGCCGCGGCTGAAGCCAACATCAATGGCCTGTCGATTTGCCGGGCTGAAGTCCGGCGCTTCCACCTCTCACATATCGAACTGAGGCACTACCATGAAATGCGATCCTTGGTTGCCGGTTGGGGGCCTAACGTAGCTTGGCGTACTCGGTTTTGGCCTGCTGGTAGATAGGAATGTCCGAATCCGCATCTTTCCAGAGAGTGAGGAAGCCTTGATATGCGGCACGGGCTTTGGCGGTGTCGCCTTCGAGAGCGTAGGCGCGAGCCAAACCAAGGCGGGCCAATGCGGCCCAGGAAAAGTTAACTGCCAGACCCCGGTGGTCAAGGAACTTCTGAAACTCTGCTGCGGCCGACTTGCCGTCGCCCAGCGCGAGATAGGCTTCTCCCCGCAGATAGGCCGGACATAGAGCAATCGCAACTCCCGACAAGGGCTGGCCAAGCTCGATCGAACTTGCCACGCTCAATCGTTCGACGGCGTGTTTGGGGTCTTTGCGCTGCAAGGCTATAGCAGCCTCGATTGCCGGCAACCAATATCTCTGAACCAGCGTGCCCTGTGGGAAGGTCCTGTCGAGTTCAGCCGCCAGCGTCTCGGCCCTGGCCGTGTCGCCGGCCCGAGCCAGCGCCAGGGTTGCCATAGCCCGTACGTCGCGGTTCGGGGCCAGCCTCATTGCAGCTTCAGCGTTGGCGCGCGCCTGCTCCCATTTTCCAAATTCCGCTTCACGAAGCGCGGCTGCCGCCTGGTAGCCTGCGGCAGTCTCTTTGGCGTCGTTTCGCGCTGCTGAATCGATAGCCCGGCGCGTCAGTTCGCCTGCCTCACTAAGCTTCCCGTACCAAGCATCGGTATCCGCCTGGGCGCCCAGGAGCAAGTCTTCGGCGCCCGGCTTACCCATTGCGGCTGATGCCACCTGCGCCATTCGAGCAGGGTCCCCCTCCAGAAAGGCTAACTGATAACGGTTCAGGAGCAGGTCCTCGTCCTCCAGTTTGCGCTTCTCGGCTTCCTTGTACACGGCCTCCGCCTGATTCAGCTGGTTGAGACTTGTGTAGGCGGTGCCGAGATTGTCATAGTTCATGCCTTCATTAGGTTCGAGGCGCATTGCCTCGCTGGCCTGCCCCAATGCCTTCTCCCAGTTTCCCAGCCATGAGTAGATAGCCGACGAGTTTAAATAAACGTTGTCGTCCCTCGGGTAGCTCTGTTGCAACATCTCATAGACCTGGGCGACCTTCTCCAACTCGCCCGTCACCAGCATGTAATAGTTTGCCTCGATGGCGAACCGCTCTCGTTCACTCACTTTCTCCCGAAGCTCATACGCTTTGCGTGCGTTCTCTGCCGCCAACCCCATTTCGCCGAGGTTAAAGTAAGCCCCTGACAACGCGGTATACGCGGCGGCAAATTTCGGGTCCAGCTCCACAGCCCGCTTGAAGAACGGTAGAGCGGCTGTGTCTCCCTTCTCGTCTTCTATTTTTTGTCCCAGGCTGGATGCTTGAAGCGCCTCGAGTGATGGCGTGGTTGTTTCCTCCAGCGGCGTGGAATATTCCTGCACGGATTTCAGCGACTCTCCCAGTCTCGTGCGCAGGCTTGCCGCTACAACACCCAAAGCCCTGATCACTGACTCCTTCGACGCTGCCTGCTCCTGCGCCTCTGCCAGCACGTCTGCCGTCTCGCAATTCAGCGCCTTCAGGCCGATCACATACTGGTTGCCAAGCTGATCAATCGAGCCGGTCACCATGGCTTTGCTGCCGGCACGCTGGCAGACTTCGCGCGCGACCTCCGGGGTTAGAACATCATCAGCGTGACGGCCCATGAGCTTCAATGTCTGATTCACCTTCCCTTGGGAGATCAGTTTGAGGAATGGTGATTGCTCCAACTGGATGGCCAGCCCCTGCTTCAATGCGTCATTGAAAACGGGGTCGCCAGTCTTGTTATCGAAGTCGGCCACTACGACGGTGTCTTTGTCCGTAAGCGTTGGTGGTTTGTGCGCACGCGAGCGCCAGAAGAGTCCCCCACCAACGGCGACCAGCAGCGCCGCCACAGCTATCGAAGCAGGAAGGGCCCGCGACCGCGCCTTCGTAGCAGGCACGACGTCTGGGATGGAAGATAGCTTAACGGCGGAAGCGGCCCCGGTCTCCGAGCGATTGCCGACAACGTCTTGCGCCGCGGCAGGGTCCGGCTTCGCCTGAATCATCCCACGAACCTTGCTGGAAGTCGCCTCGAAGAAGGTATGCGAATACTCGACTGCCTGGTGGCGTCGCAGGCTGGCAATATCTTCCGGAAGCTCTTTAGGGAACTTGAAGCCTGGCAGCAGAACGGGGACGATGTTGCACTGGCAGCGGATAGCATGTGCGAGCTCGCGCCGGAACCAGTCCTCCTCGTCGATGCATCGATCCAGACTCCGCGGCGAAAGGACCAGCAGGAAGTTGGGCGCATTCGCAATACGTTCGAGGAGGGAATCGTCGAAGTAGCCGGTGCCAAGATCGGTTACGTCGAGAAAAACCCGTAGTCCGTGCTGCACCAACTCAGCACGGATCAGGCGCGCTTCGGCCGCGGCCTGCCCACGTCGGTAGCTGATGAACACGTCATAGCGCTGGTCTACGCCGGCCGCTGCTGCCGCTGTAGCCGTGGCTGCTGCGGTCGCGGCACCACTGGGCGTTGCGAAGCGGCTCGGTCCGCCGAGGTCCGCTGGGATGATCCTGGGTTGCGGCGCGGCAATCGCCTGCGAAGTTACCGGCGCGACAAAGCGGTATCCGCGGCGCGGCAGGGTTTCGATGTACAGCGGGTGATCGGCATTATCTCCCAGCACCGTACGTATCTGGTTGATGCACTTGTTCACCCCGTGGTCGAAGTCAACAAAGGTTTCTCCGGCCCAAAGCTCCTGTTGAATCTGATCGCGAGTTACGACCTGGCTGGCGTGCCCGGCAAGCAACGCCAGCAGCTTCAGCGGTTGGGGCGGCAGCTTGACGGGTAGGCCGGACTTAAGCAGCTCTTCCGATTCGAGATTTAACTCGAAGGCGCCGAAGCGAAGCAGCAGTTTTTGCGTGGCACTTGGAACCACAACCACCTCAGTAGCGCGAAACCCGCGCGATTATAACCCGGTTTCGCCTCTGGAGTCCTGCGAATTTCGGTGACCTCGCCTTCTAAATCTCACCGGACCAATGGCTTGGACGGTGCGCCCAAAAGATACCGCGAAGTGAGCCGTTGGACATTGCTTGCGAGCCCCGACCGGCCCTACTGTGCGCTCACGAGAGCGGGAAACCGGGCGAGCTCGACGGATCCCCTCCTCGGGGCAGGCTTCCGGCAGCGGCTCAAGGTGCCACTGCCGTTAGCAAAGATTGACGCCGTATCAATTCGGACGCAAGTCACCTACGGAGGAAGAAATGAAAAAGCTAACTCTACTGCTTATCTTGGGCATGCTTCCCATGCTCGCTTTCGGTCAAACCGATTCCTTAACCGCTCCGTCGGAAGGTACAACTCAGATGTTCGTCACCAACGGTTGCGTTGGGCTCACACCCGACAGCCGTGACTATGGAAATCAAGCGGTGGATTTTGCCACCGGGTCCCGGCTGTTCATCTTCTCGAACGGCTGCGCCGTGAACCTCAATATCACCAACATCAACGCGACCGGCGGTTCCTTTTCGCAGAGCAATGATTGCAGCGGGATCTTGCCGCCCAACCATAGCTGCGATATTCGCGTGGTCTTCGACCCCAACTCGGCAGGACTCAAGAGTCAGAACCTGGTGATTACCTACCTCAAGCAAGGGAACCCCACGATCATGCATATCTCCGCAGGGCTGACGGGGACCGGTATCCACGACTTGACCTTCACTCCGACGAGCTGCGATTTCTTCGTCATTGTGGGGAATGAAGGCTACTGTACGGTGAGGCTCCAGAATGAGGAGCCCGTGCGCCTCACCCTCCATTGCCAGATCAGCGGGGAATTTTCGCAGGATACCGCGTGCCCGGCATCCCTGGCGCCATATGGAGATGCAGGCGATTCGGTCAACATCATCCTCGACTTCGGCCCCGAGCAGGCAGGAACCTATACGGGCCAGTTTACCGTGACCACGAATTCCCCCGAAGAGCAGCAGAGCGGCAACCCTTACATTGTCCCTCTGTTCGGCGTAGCGCGGCAGATTTGTTCTCCCCCCATGTGCTGCAACGGACAGGGTCCCTGCCCGCCGCCGTCTAACTAGGCCCGGGCATTTGGCGGTTCGTTATGACTGAACCGAGAGGGTGGGCGCGGATGGCCCACCCTCTCGGAGCCAGCAACTTTGTTTCATAGTGCGTGTCCATAGCTTCGTAAGCAAAGGAACGTCGGAATGCTCAAAAGGAAGCTTGGTCCGCTTGTAGGCCCTGTCCTTAGCGCGATCACGCCAGCGCTTCTGGCGGGAGGAATGTTGGGGCAATCTAAGCCGCCACTGCCACCACAATCGAAGTCATCAACTCATGCAGCAACTGCCGAGCAGGGAACGACACCGCGTCCTCCGACCCCAGAGGACGTAGCCCAACTTAAGGCGGCGATGTATCGGCCCGGGTCGGTGCTGGAGTGGGTCGCAATCGTGGGAAACTTTGCGTATACGGGAATCATACTGGCCCCCACAGGCAATACAGCTAGCGGCATGCTGGCGACCAATGCATCCGGCAAATGGGAGTACATAACCGATGACCCAGGGTTTTTCAGTGCTGAGGAGATGGTCGAGACTGTTCCGAGCATGCCCCTGCCGGTAGCAAAGGCACTCGTTAAGCAGGCCCTGCGCGACGAAGTTTATTGGACCGAAAACGCCCGCGGTCCCGAGTGGGACAAGAAGGTTCAGACGTATTTCGATTACAACACGCAGGGTGACGAGGCGGCCAAACAAGGCGACTTCGACGCAGCCATCGCCGCGTGGACCAAAGCGGCAGCTATCGACTTCGGAGATTTCAGGAGCTGTGGCGACGGAGACCAGCGGTTCGACATTCGGCTAGCTCAAGAGGCTAAGGCCAGGATGAAGGAGCTTTACCTGACCAAGGAGGAAGCTACGTTGTGGTTTCAGCAACGCAGCCAGGAACTTCGGAAGGCGCACAAGGTGTGCGAAGTGCCATAGCGCTCGGCACTCCAAAGATGACCGGCGTATTCCCGGGTTAGTGGGTCACGCGCCGAGGCCAGTGTTCAAGAACGGACGTATTTCGCAAGGGCTGGACAATCGCTTCGGCCGAAGATCGTTTGTCGAGCGTGCCTGAGCATTTCGCTTGCGAAGATTTACCCGAGCTGGCGCCATGGCTTTGTAGTTACGATGGAGTTGGGCCGGTGCGCCGCGCACTGCATCTCGATCCGGCTGACCTGCTTCGGCAAGAGTAGAGGTTTTCCAGATGATATCGAAAACACGACTCCTGCTTCTTGTCCCGCTCAACCTCGCGTTAGTCATCGCGGTGCTATTTATTCCCGCGGGCTCGTTGAGATTCTGGGAGGGTTGGGGCTACATAGCTGTAGCTTGTGTTCCCACTATCCTTACCTACCTATATCTTTATAAGTATGACCCGGAACTGTTCAAGCGGCGCTTGCAGCGTAAAGAGAAGCTGAGGGACCAGAAGCTCTTGAAAAGGGCTCTTACGCCCCTCAGTGTGATCGGGTTGGTGATTCCAGGCTTGGATTACCGCTTCGGCTGGTCGCGTGATTTGGGCGGAGTTCCCCTGTGGCTTGTCATACTTTCCCAGGCGCTCGTTCTCGGGGGCTTAGTTCTGGTCTTCTGGGCAATGAAGGTCAACAGTTTCGCCTCGCGGACGATTCAGGTAGAGCCCGAACAGCCCGTTATATCTACCGGTCCTTACGGCATCGTCCGCCACCCGTTTTACCTGGGTTGCGTTATGGTGTCGCTGTTTACGCCCTTAGCATTAGGCTCGTATCTTGCATTGCCGGTTTGGGCCTTAGGCATCGTTTTCTATGTCTTGCGCCTAATCAGCGAAGAAAGAATCCTTCGCCAGGAGTTGCCCGGTTACTCCTATTATTGCCTTCGCACACGTTTTCGGCTTGTTCCCTACGTCTGGTAAGACGCGGTAAAGGTCACGGCAGAGGGCGAGAGGCTCGGTGGAATATTTCCGCGACCCGCTGAGGAGCTTTTTGATTCTAGCGAAATGAATCCGGAGAGTTGCCAGGAGTCGCGGGCATGGACCGGGGGAAACCGAAGCTTCAGTAGTCCACACCCTCCCAGAAATCCGGCGTATTCACGTACGAATAACGTTGCGGGTCGCTCTTCACCATCGCATCTGCGGTTTGGTTCCATTCTGTGCTGTGCGTCCCCTTCGTGGTGTCGAGAATCACGGTTTGGTCGAGCAAGTAGTTGCTGAATGCTTGATTTTGTTTGTCCTGAGCGTTCCAGTGCTGTTGCACACTGCGATTGTGCGCGTCCTCAGCAGCGTGAGCAGTCGCTGCCTGCTGCGCTGCTTGCCGCCCGATCTCGTGAATCTGCGCAATAGCAGGCGCGGCCATCGCATTTGCCTGACCGCGAATCACGGATTCATTTGGGGTGAAGCTCGCAACAATCGCGCCCATTGTTGGCCGTTCTCTGTCCGCGGAAGAAACCGGGACTGCAGTGTGGAAGGCGACATTCATATAACTGCCAAATCGTGACGGCGGCGATGAGCAGAACACCGTGTTCATCTCCCGCTTACCTTTGCCGTCCATAGGATCGATTTGTCCGGTGAGCTGAGCGCAGCGCCACGGCGGAGGAAACTGTACCGCTTTCTCGCTCGTCACTTGGATCATAACCGGCCCCAGACCGCCGATTCTTCGCTGCATCTGGAGCAAATCAGAGAATGTCTTTCCCAAGTCCTCGCCGTAGGGGTAATACAGCGCTTTGGCATAGGCAGTGTTGCGTAATCCGCCCCGCTGCAACACCGCCATCGTTTGCCTCACGCTGGGGTTGTTGGTATTGCTCGCCAGATAAGGATAGTCGAGTGCAGCCGCCTCACCATTAGGCCCTTCTGCAAGAATCGTCCCGCCGCCGCTCTGCGGGCTGACCTTACAACCATCTGGCAGTGAAACTGTGGCCGAATTGTCGGGAAGTGTGTACGGATGCAAGGCAGCGGCAGAGGAATGTGAAGTCGAAGCAGTTTCGCCCGCCGGCAGCCCGCCGGGATGCCAGCTTTGGAAGAGCGTCTTCAACATGGGATTCACGGTCTTACCGAAGCGCGAGGCTTCATCCGTCACCAACGCAGCTTCAATGTGCCCCGAGGCTTGGGAAGCGATGATCATTCCGGCCACTTTCATATTTCCCTGATTGCGCTTCACCAGTGTGAAGAACGCTGCCACTGAATTCGTTCCGCGAACCTGAAACACTCGGCCGACGTCCGGCTTGTCGCCATATTGATTATGCAATGATCGCAATACTGCTCCCATTGCTCCGGCTTCAGTGGTTTGACCCTGGCCCATAGACGATCATCCCGCCGTTTGGGTTATTGATAGTCGTGAGTTGCGCCCGGGGCTCGGGGGTGCAGGTCAGGAACAGCGACAAACACGCAGCTACGCGGACCAGGAAATGCTTATTTGTGTGCACGTCAAGCCCTCCCCGAATTGGCGGCAATTGTACAACAGCGTCGCTTAGCCTCTTGTCTATTGATAGCTATCTGACATTGATGCTCGAACGCTGGCGGACAAACTTTTTCTATCTGATATTGAAGTCATGGACGATCAGGCGGGTATCCACCGTGACATGCGGCGAGATGGCGTGGAAGCCCCACATGTGCACCCATGCGTTTCCGGTTCGCATAGTGAGAAATGACTTCATGACGCCTGCAGGGAGGAAGAATAGGAAAACAAAGATCACCGATATCAGAGAGTCGTAAGGCGAGTCATAGCGGGTAAAGGTCTCGAAGATGTGAATTGCCGGATAACTGGCGGCGCCAAGCAGGAAGGCGGTCGCCGGCGAAACGAGCCGGGCATAGCGAGGCAACAAGATAGCGTAGATCAAGATCATGACCGGCAGGTCGGTCAGAAAGAGATGAACGACAAAAGAAAGTAGACCTCCCACGATGCGCTGATGCGGCGTGAGCTGAAATATGTTTGGCCCAGTGAGGTCCGTCAGGCAACCGATGGCTAAGACAACTAGGATGACCAGCGTATCATTTTTCCAGTTGGCCGACCTTAGGTTGAGTTGTTGTCTTGAGTAGCCGCGCATGCGGAAGACGATGTAGGGCACCAGAGCGAAGAAGGTGAAGTTGTAGGCTGACCAAAGGTAAACCTCACGCGGAGACTGGACCCGCGTTGCGCCGACCAGCGAACCATTGAGGTGCATAGCAATGCCCGCGCCGAAAGTTTCTAAGCCAAGCCAGCGGCTTGCGAACAAGACGATCGCAGCATATACCCATAGGGCTACGGTTTCGTGCAGGGCAACGGAGCGCTGAGGTGCGCGTTGGGCGAGGTCAGGCCACGGACGCCGGCGGGCGAGAAAGAACACCAAGCCGCACTCCAGCACCAGAAAGACAAGCGCGAGCCAGCTATCCATAACCTGGGCAAGGGGAGTCTGCTTGAGTTGGTTGGGCGGCAGATTCAAGGGGACCGTGCCGCTCGGACCATGACAAAGTGCGATGAAGGCAAGACTGACGAGTGCCCAAGACAGCAATGCGACCCACAGGGTGCGTTGGCGAAGTAGCCATTGCAAGTTCTGCCGGCGAGGAAGGGGATGGTTGCCGGTCATATTGTTCAATTTTCCCTCCTTCCTATGATAAGAGAATCACCGAATCGCGGAGGACAAGCCGTAGAACTGATTGCCCGGCGCATCGAGTTCGATCTTGGACGTGGGTCGCCATCACTTCCTGACTCGGCCGAGAAGCAGCAGGAATTTTAGCCGCGCCGGGGACTCCTGACACCGTGAGGCTTTCGTCTAGTAGCATTCGATTATGGGAGCACGATCGGTATTTGCAGACAGTATCGCCGTGTTTCTATTGATTTCTGCGTATTGGCACATCTGCCGACCAAACCAGACAGAGCGTTGGATGAGCAACCCCCAGACAGTTCGCGTTGTGGGAGGATCTCTTCTACTGCTGGCCATACCCAGTGTCTTCTGGGGTGGGTGGTTCTTCGAATCGCTTGGCTTCCTCCTTGCAGCTTCCGGGGCCTGGAGGCTCTGCTTTCCGGTGCATTCGATCCGAGTCCAACGCAAGGCGTATCCGAGGTGGGTGCATGGTTGTCTTCTGTTGGTTGGCGCGATAGTAATTTGGGTGCTCAAGCCCTGAGATGGACGTTTTGGTCTTCCGATCATTGCAACCCGCCGGCGGCGGCGCCTGAGGCCCGTCTCCCTCCACCGCTATAACCAAAGCCGGCCCCGGGAAGAAGCAAGTATCCACCCATCCGGAATCACTGTTCTACCAGGCCAGTACCCAGTAACGTTGGCCAGCTTCGCCACTGCCAGCTTCGCCAAGGGCGCGGCGCGCCCAGAGACAGACACCGTCTTCTCCTATCTCGCCTTATCTCCCCGTTCCCTCCAGCATCCGCCGGCCCCAGACAAACGTCCCCTGACAACCGCTTACCCCCCAACCATGTTCCCTAAGGGAACACCACACCCAACACTATCCACCTAATCAGTTGCCCCCGCTTGAGCGTCCCGCGCGGGCGATATCGTCCATCCTGATGGCTGGTTGCTGATGGCTGGTTGCTGCGGCGTCTCCCGCCGGTTCTCCCGCGCGCGGGCTTGAGCGAACACCACACCCAATGCCATGCTCCAGCCATCAACCGTTCAGTCGCTTCCGCTTGAGTCTCCCGGGCGATATCGGCTAGTCCTGAGTCCCGGGTGCTGCGGCTTGGAGCTGGTTCTCCGCGCGCGCGCGGATTTTTTCTTCTCAACTAGAGAAAGAGCCCTGGTGTAATGTGCATTCCGTCTCAACCCGTAATGATCATGATTGGCACCGCTGGTACAGGCTGGACAAGGTCAGCGGCATCAGCTCGGTGAAGTCCTCGGCCAGGAAGACCAGGGTGCGCTCGCTGAACAGGTCCTGGATGGAGTAGACGGCGCCGTCGTCGACGAAGCTGACGCCCAGCAGGCGCTGGTAGCTGGCGTAGCCCAGCTCGTTGGAGAACAGCAGGGTGAGGTTGAACGGGGGAAGTTGATCTATGTGCTTTCCCGAATTAGGTCTTTGAGGAGGAAGGCCTGTTTGCTATAATGAGTATATGAGTACACATCCAACCAGCCTATCCGGGTGGGTGGGTATGGGCGCGGCGGCTTTTCCGGGCTCGGCCGTCGCCGCCAGGGTGCATATACTCACCTGCGGAAGTAAACGTCCATCGCCGGAGGTCACCTATGAGCCCCACAGCCCAGACAACCGTGGAGGTAAAACGCCTGAACATGAACGTTCCCAAGGGCTTGCATGATGCCTTCAAAGCCGCGACCGCGGCCGAAGGCAAACAGATGACCGATGTCTTGATGGACTTTATCCGTACTTATGTCCAACAACACCAGCCCGGCAGAGTCCGGCGCGGAGGTCGAAAATGAAGAATACCCACCGCGGTTTGCACCTGGTTAGTGCCGAAGAAGCCGCCGCCCTGGCCCAGCCATCGCAGCAGGCGGGCACGCCGCCCGATAACAGCCGCTTTGTAACGACCATGGTGTGGTACTACCGCGAGCTCCGAGACGAGCTCGCGGGACTCGGCGACGAGCCGGATCAGGAAAGGATCCTGGCTTTGCGGGCAAAAAAGAAAGCCGTACGCCGAGTCCTAGCCCTCTATGGAGTCCGCGTCGGTGCCTAAACGCGTGGCGTTGTACTTGCGAGTTAGCAGCGCCGATCAGAATACCGGCGCCCAGCGCTGCGACCTGCTGCAGCTCGTGCAGCAGCGTGGCTGGCAAGTGATCGAAGAGTATATCGACACGATCTCCGGAGTCAGAAGCCGCCGGCCCGGACTGGATCGCCTCATGAACGATGCCAACCGCAGGCGCTTCGATGTGATCGCGGTGTGGAGTTTCGACAGATTAGCCCGATCGGTCCGGCATTTTTTGCAAGTCGTCGATGAGCTGAGCCATCTCAACATCGAATTTGCTTCCTATCGCGAAAATATCGACACTAGCGGTCCGATGGGCCGCACCGTGATGGTCATCTTGAGTGCGGTCGCCGAGCTGGAACGCAACCTTATCATCGAAAGAGTTCGCTCGGGCATGCGGCGCGCCAAGTTGGAGGGCCAGCACATCGGCAGACCCCGGCTCGTCGTCGATCGTGATGCGGTGGTCCGCGATCGCCAGCGCGGGCACAGCATCCGTCAGATTGCAAAACTACACCGGCTATCGAGAACGTCGGTGTGCCGTGTTTTAGAAGAGAACACTAACCTGGGAGGTGCCGCATGACCGACGCCACGGTCATCTGGGCCGTTACGATCATCTCGGCTGTCGCAATCTTCTATATATGGAGCAGTCGGCGTGATGATCGCCGGCGAGAAACATCCGCGGATCAACAGCACCTGCTGCTCGAGGTCCACCGCGAGCTAGCACGCCAGCACACGGTCATGTTGAATCGTTGCGCCGAACTGCAACGAGCACTCGACCATCAGCGCCGCACGCTTCGATATGTCGCCAAGCGACTCTCGTAGGCCATGTCCCTAAAGGGCGCCTCCCGACGCCCTTTTACTCTGTTGAATCCACTCACTCGCTGCCGCTCAAAATCGCTGTCCCGGAACGTATACCTATAAGGACAGCGCGCACTCTGCGCCCAACTTCATGGCCTCTGGTGGCCAACCAACCTGACCAATCACCATCACTTCCCCGAAGGGCGTTTGTCGCTTCCGATCCGCGACATGAGCAGCGGAGAAGCCAGTTCAATGGTTTGGGCGTTATACGGCCAGATGAAAGGAACGCATTGGTAAGCACTGACCGACTCATCATTGATGAATCCCGTTTGGTCTCACCGGCAACGCCGGCTCTAAGTGGGGTATAGAACTAGCCGAACTAGAAATCATCATCGCAAAGGCTTGTTCGCCAGATCAAACTCCAGCACTCCGCCCAAGCCAATTCAGCTTGGGCGGAAGTGATCCGGAAAGAGGGTCGTTTCAGTGCGGCGAGGCCACCAGCATGGCACCGCTGCCATCCTCGAAGTGCGCAGCGAAGAGAATCTGGCCACCGTCGTTGATCCAAAGCTGCGTAGATGCAAAGCCAGCACCCTCGTCGTCTAGATCGCTGATGACACCCGCGGGGGTCTGAGTGCCGGTTTTCGCAACCAGCGAAAGGCGTCCGTGGCGCCAGAGGTAGATCGCCTGTGTGCCATCCGTGAGCATACCGTCGAAGACAACGTCACCCGCATTGTTCATCGCAATGTCCTGGCCGGCAGTCCCGACTTTCGCCAGAGTTCCGCCATCGGGCATAACATCTCCCACCTCGGCGATGACCGTGGTTCTGCCGTGGCTGTAGAAAAGCGCCGCGTTGTCGGAAAAGTCATTTGCCGGGGAGAAATCGGCCATAAAGGCAACATCACCGGCGGAGTTTATCGTTGTAGTTCCGGCGGAGGTGTACCTCTTGCCTCTGGGCGAGGGATCCCCAATCCTGGCTACAACAATGATCCTGCCCGATGGGCTGTCCTTCAGAAACACGCTTCTCCAGCAACCGCCGAGACCAGGTCTTGGATTGCATGGGTCGGAATAGATGTGGCCGGCAAACAGCGCGTCCCCACGCTCATTTGCAGCCGGTTGGTTGGCGAAATCGAAATAGCTTCCGCCAGGTGCAGCATCGCCGGGTTTGACCAGTGCGCTGATGTTTCCCCTCGGGTCAGCTTTGTATGCGCCCAGAGCGAGGACGCCAGGGCCCTCGGGACAGGCCACAGCGGAGAAGGAAACCATCGCCGTTGTGCAGGCCATGCCCGTGAAATAAACTTCGCCGTTATTGGGGATACTTGTGAAGTACCAGGATCCCCAAAAGATGCCGCCGCCCGGGGCCGGCATTCCTGGAAGCAGGACGGGAACAACGCCGGTGCGCCGGTTGTAGCGATAGACGCCGACGTTGATCCCGTCGGGCGTTGGAGAGTTGTAGATCCCGTCGCGGCTCATGGCGAAGGCTACATCACCATGTTCGTTCATCTGCACGGGCGAGTAAGTGTAACCGAAGACGGGGCAGTCGCTGGGCATGGTCGGGGGATAGCACAGGCCATTATCGAACGTCGGCTGGCCGCCCTGGGCAATCGTGGTAATGGTTCCGTGATGCCAAAGCAGGACGCCTTCACCTCCGGTGAGCAGTGCCGGCGCGAACAACACATCGTCGGCATTGGTGATGGTGGCGGGCTCAAAATAGCCGCCATAATCGCTCAGGTTTGCAATGGGAGTGAACGTGTAATGCGATTGCGCTAATGCGGTGCCGGATATGGTCGCCACCGTTAATGCACTGAACAACAGGACACGAAGAATACGCATCGAGATTCTCCTTTGTGCACGCGTGAAGTTGAACTGCAGTTGCTGAAGGTCGTTTACGGTTGCTTGATCATGGTCTCCGAACAAATCCGTGCAGGTGGCCGGCAGCATCAAAGTAAGAGCCAATGATGGTGCGCTCAGCATTTATGCCTTCTGCATAGGTGGCGGCCGCTCCCGGGAAATCGAAAGAGGTGAAGACTCCGTGGCGCAGTAGAAAAGCATGGGACACGTCGTTGGTATCGAAGTAATTACCCACGATGTCACCCTCATCATTGTTGGCGCCGCAACCCGTACCAATCGCGCCGGGGAAGTCGATGCTGGTGAATCGGCCCCGGTACAGCAGATAGCAGTGCGATGTGGCATCCGTCGGCGGAGAAGCGGTAAAGGACGTACCAACCATTGCCCCTGCCGCGTTAATCGTCGCCCCGTAGCTTAGGGGTGCCCCTGGTGGGTCGAAGCCGATGAACTGGCCTGTCCTGGTCCGTATTAAGCTGTGGAAGTCGTTGCAATCCACGTCCCGGCAGTATTCCCCCGACATGTCGCCTTCCGGGTTGATACCGGTAAACTCGGTACCAGCTCCACGAGGGTAATCAACGATTGTGTATCGGCCATTCCGAAGAGTGAAGCCGTGTTGAGCTCCATTCCGGTCATAGTAGAAGCCGACAATAGTGTCCTGGTTTATCCACCAAGGGACAGTGCCGAGTGGGCCCGCCCACGGAACATCAACGGGAGTGAACACCCCTCTTCTGTACGTGAAACCACCGTGAGCGATACCCGGTGCGTCATAACTACCGACGGCGACTCCCTCATCATTTGGACCGCCGTTCAGAGACGTGTCATCCGCGCCCGGGTAGTCCACCCTCGTATAGGTCTGCGCCCAGGCCATGGACGATGCGGCGAAAGCCACACCAATTGTGCAAACTGCCAACAACCGAAATGCTCTGTTCATGTCATTCTCCTGGTATTGATTTATCGTTAGCGCACTGAGTGGTTCGAAGAAACGTCCCATCCAGAGCTTGTGGGAGCGGTCTACGTGATGGCCTGGTGTCGCAGATGGTGCACCGGCGGCAAATCGTGAACAATAGTCAAGAACTGTGCGCTGTCTTGTATTTGTCTTAGCGTCCAAGCTGCTGATTCAAAATACCGTTGCTGCAAACGGACGAAGTTGGGGTACAATTTCGGCCACGCTCCCAAAGGAAGTCCCTTGGCAACGCAGCTTGCCACAACACCCGGTGTCCTGCGCTTTGGAGACGATTTCGAACTCGACGTCCGCGCCTACGAGTTGCGGTCGGGCGGCATTCCCCTAAAACTCAAACCCATCCCTCTGGAGCTGCTTATTTTCCTGCTGGAGCGCCGGGGAGAGCTGGTAATGCGCGAGCAGATCGTGGAGCGCATCTGGGGCAGGGGTGTCTTCCTCGACACCGACAACGGCATCAACGGCGCCATAAGTAAGATCCGGCAGGTGCTGCGAGATGACGCGGCGCAGCCGCGCTTCGTCCAGACTGTCACGGGGCGCGGATACCGGTTCATCGCCGCTGTCGCGGAATCGCCGGCGCCGCCACTGCCCGCAGTTGAAGCGTCCCCTGCGCCGGTGGAAGGCCTGATCGGCAAGAAAGTCACGCACTACCGCATCCTCGCGCTGCTGGGCGGCGGTGGCATGGGCGTGGTGTACAAAGCCGAGGACCTGAAGCTGGGGCGCCGCGTCGCCATCAAGTTTCTGCCCAGCGAACTGGCCAGCGATCCCAAGGCCCTCGCTCGCCTGGAGAGCGAAGCTCGCGCCGCTTCCGCGCTGGATCACCGCAACATCTGCTCCATCTATGAACTCGACGAGCATGAGGGCCAGCCGTTCATCGTCATGCAGTTGCTGGAAGGTCAAACTCTACAGGAGGAAATGGAGTCCACCCAGGGTACGCCGCTGCCGCTGACTAAGGTGCTGTCGATCGCTGTGCAAGTAGCGGAAGGACTGCGGGCCGCGCACGAGAAGGGATTCATCCATCGCGACATCAAGCCGGCCAACATCTTCGTCACAATGTCGAACGAAGCCAAGATCCTGGATTTCGGTCTGGCGAAAGGAATCGAAGACGAGGTAGGCGAACGAGATGAGTCGGAAGCATCAGAGGCGAATCGCGCAGTGAACATGAGGAGCGCCGACAGCTTAAGGCTCACTCTCACCGGCCTTCACATGGGCACTGCGTTCTACATGTCGCCCGAGCAGGTGCGCGGCGAAAAACTTGATGCGCGCACCGACATCTTCTCGTTCGGACTCGTGCTCTACCAGATGCTGAGCGGCCAGCGGGCGTTCCCAGGCAAGTCCACCGCTGTTGTCCATGACGGCATTCTCCATCAGGACCCGGTACCGATCCGGCAAATCAATCCTGAAGCACCGGAGGAGCTGGCGACCATCGTCAAACACGCGATCGAGAAGGACCCCGATCTCCGCTACCAGAGTGCCGCGGCAATAGCTGCGGACCTTAAACTCTTACAAACACGTTTAGCGGGAACTCTCGAAGGCACCGCGGCAACGACGAACTCAGTGGCCGCGAGATCCCGGCGCACGCACCGCTCTACCTTCTGGGCTGTTTGGATCCCTACTCTGCTTGTGCTCTTCGCCGTCCTGGTGATTTACATCGTTCGTCACCCGCCAGTAAAAGCAGGCAAGCTTGCGGAGAAAGACACGATTGTCGTCGCCGACTTTAACAACAGCACGGGCGACCGGGTGTTTGACGACACGCTGCGTCAAGGACTCTCCGCACAACTGGAACAGTCTCCGTTTCTGAACCTGCTAACGGACCAGCGTATCTCGGAAACGCTCGCACTGATGACCCAGCCTAAGGATGCGCGATTAACACATCAGATGGCGACCGAAGTTTGTGAGCGGACAGGTAGCGCTGCCACTGTCGAGGGCTCTGTCGCCGCATTGGGCAGTCAGTACGTGCTGAACCTGAAGGCCGTAAATTGTCACACCGGAGACCTGCTGGCCGACGAACAAAGGACAGCCAATAGTAAAGAGCAGGTCCTGAATGTGCTCGCCGATGCCGCCACCCACTTGCGGCAAAAACTCGGTGAGTCGTTGAGCTCCTTGCAGAAGTTCGACGCGCCGCCGGACGAAGTCACGACGTCATCAATCGAGGCGCTGAATGCCTTTACCCTTGGGAAAAAGGCGGTTCGGACCACGGGCGACTTTGCTGCGATCCCTTTTTTCCTGCGGGCAGTTCAGCTCGATCCAAATTTCGCCGAAGCCTATGTCGCGCTGGGCAGCAGCTATTCCAATACCAGGGAACAAGACCGAGCAACTGCCAACATGGAGAAGGCATTTGCTCTGCGCGACCGGGTGAGTGCGCGAGAACGATTTCACATCACTGCTCTGTACCACCAGTTGAATACGGTGGACTTGCCCAAGGCGGAGGAAGCTTGCCAGTTATGGACGCAGAGCTATCCGCGAGATCCATTACCTCTGGAGTGGCTGGGTAACATCTCTCTCTGGCGTGGAGACTATGTACAAGGCCTTGAGTTCCTTCGCGCGGCGGAGCAGCGAAGAGAGAACAACATACCCTACTATTTCAACCAGGTAGAAGCCTATTTCAGCCTGAACCGCACTAAGGAAGCGAGAGCCACCGTCAAGAAGGCGCTGGACAGCAATCTGGAACCGGCAGACTACTATCCCTTGCTTTACTTCATTGACTTTCTGGACGGAAATACCGCCGGAATGCAAGCCGACGCGGCATGGGCGGCCGGCAAGACCAACGTGGAAATTGAGCTCCTCAACGAGCAGTCCGACACGGAAGCATACTACGGCCGCCGCAGAGAAGCGTGGGAGCTGTCGCTTAAGGCCGTGCGCGCGGTACGACGGGACAACGAATCTGAACGGCCCGCAATTGCAATGGGAAACGCGGCAGTGCGCGAGGCGGAATTCGGTAACTCCGCACGCGCCCTGCAAGCCGCAGATTGGGCGATGTCGCTCGCCCCAACCCGCGACATCAAGATCTTGGCAGCGTTGGCATTCGCCCGAGCGGGCTTTATTAAACGAGCGCAGGCCATGGCCGACGAAGTTGCTCGGGAGAATCCTTCCAACACTCCGTTGAACTATTATTGGTTGCCCACGATTCGAGCTGCCATCGAGTTGAACCTGAATCATCCGCTACAGGCGGTTGAACTCCTGCAAGTCAGCACCAGCTACGAACTGGGATCGGTCCCTCTACTGCCACAAGCAACCATGTATCCAGCTTTCGTGCGCGGCGAAGCCTATCTTCGTCTTAAAGACGGCGCCAAGGCGGCAAGGGAATTTCAAAAGCTGATCGACCATCCAGGCTGTGTTTTGAACTATCCGCTGGGTGCGCTCGCACACTTAGGCTTGGGACGCGCTTACGCTTTAGCCGGTGAGACTACTAAAGCCCGCTCCGCCTATCGGGATTTCTTTGCGCTCTGGAAAGATGCCGATCCTGATATTGCCATCCTGCGACAGGCTAAGGCGGAGTATGTGAGTCTCAAACGGAATTGAGCCTACGAGTTGACCAGCTCTTCTTAAAGGGGTCGCTAATGTTTGAATGGAGCCGCCGGATGGCAGTCGGGGGAAACAGCTAACCCACTTCACGTCGATGTACATATGGCAGCACGCCTGGTCGCGCGATGGAAAATACTTGGTCATGGCCCGGCAATCTGTCACGGGACGCTGTCATGCTGACCGACGTGCGGTAAATCGCCGCGCCAATTCGCTGAGATTTCAGAAACTAATTGATCATCCCGGCTGCGTGTTGAACTACCCACTGGGTGCTCTGGCACATCTTGGTTGGCACGAGCATACGCGTTGTCTGGCGAGACCGCAAGAGCCCTCTCCGCTTATAGGGATTTCTCAAACCCTGGAAAGAAGCTGATCCCGACATCCCCATCCACCGCTAGGCCAAGGGGAGTACGCGAAGCTGAATTAGCTGGAGATGCAACGTCGTGGCAGCTCGACCGACCGTTTTGTCGCGATTCTGAGCGACAGTGGATCCAGAACTTGGTCAGCCCACCATCAAGTTGACGAGAAACGCCCAAACCGTTGAACTGGCAGTTCGACCGTTCAAACCTCGGCGCATTGGTAACGTTACGCCCAATGAAGAGTGATCATGATTGGGCAGAATGCCCAGCTAATTGGAAGCTGAGGTTGTACTCCGCTGAAGTGTTTGCGCTGTCCCGATAGGTATACCTATCGGGACGCGACGGACACCCGAGCCTGCGCGCAACCTCATAGCTCCGCCTTCACGAAGATTGAGCTATTCGGGGTGTAAAATCGCCTCGTTCTCTATGGCATCCTCAACATCTGTAGGAGAATTTCATGAAACGATTCCGTCTCCTGCTCCCGGCTATCGTGCTTTGCGCCTGCTGTTCTGCTCAAGAAGCGGTTGTCGCGCCGAACCAGAATCTGATTCTCGAAAACATACCGCCCATTCCTGCTTCGATTGCGGAGCGCGCCGACCGCTACACCGAATACCGCATCGCCGAGATGTTTAGCTGGCAACCGGAGCGCCGCGAGATTCTTATTGGCACGCGCTTTGGAGATACCCAGCAGGTGCACAGCGTCGCAATGCCTATGGGGGCCCGCACTCAGCTAACGTTCTTCGCCGATCGAATCGAAGACGCCAGTTACCCTCACCACACCGGCAGCTATTTTTTATTCCGCAAAGACATCGGGGGCGGAGAGTGGTACCAGATTTACCGCTTCGATGTCGCCAGCGGCGCGACCACGCTGCTCACCGACGGCAAGTCGAGGAACACGGAGTTCGTGTGGTCAAATCGTGGTGACCATATCGCTTATGCCAGCACTCGGCGCAACGGGGCCGATCTCGACTTTTATGTCATGGATCCCTCGGACAAGAGCACTGACAAGCCGCTCACGCAAAATCAAGGGGGAGGCTGGCAGGCGATTGACTGGTCTCCCGACGACCGGACTCTTCTGGCGGTGGAGTTCATGTCGATCAACGACAGTCACGTGTGGCTGGTGGATGTTGCAAGCGGCCAGAAGAGTGAGTTGACACCACGGAATAGCGAGAAGGTTTTCTACGCGCCAGTCGGATTCAGCCGCGACGGTAAAGGCGTCTATGTCATTACCGACAAGGACAGCGAGTTCCAGCGGCTGGCTTATATGGATTTGGCAAGTAAACAGTTGAAATTCCTGACAGATTATTCATGGGACATCGAGGATGGAGCGCGTATTTCGCCAAACCGGCAAATGCTCGCGTTCGCCTTGAACGAAGACGGCCTCAGCAGCCTGCACGTATTTGACCTGAACACCGGCAAAGAACTTGCCGTACCCAAACTGCCAGCGGGAGTCATCGATCATTTGACCTGGCACCAGAACAATAAGGACCTGGCGTTCAGCCTGAATTCGGCACAGTCGCCGCTCGACGTCTATTCGGTTGATATACGCTCGGCGAGCCTGGAGCGCTGGACGGCGAACGAGACGGGCGGCCTCAACCCAAGGAACTTTGCCGATCCCAGGCTGGTGAAGTGGAAGGGCTTCGACGGGCGCCAGATTTCCGGCTGGCTGTACTTGCCGAAAGCGAAGCCCGCTTCGGGTAAGTATCCGGTAGCCATCGTGATTCACGGTGGACCGGAGGGGCAATCGCGACCGAGTTTCCTTGGCCGCTTCAACTACTATGTCAACGAAATGGGCGTGGCACTGATTCTTCCTAATGTCCGTGGCTCAACCGGCTACGGCAAGACCTTTACCCAGCTGGACAATGGCTTCCTGCGCGAGGGCACGTACAAAGATATCGGCGCGCTCTTCGACTGGATTGCTACTCAGCCCGAACTTGACGCCCGCCGGGTGATGGTCACCGGCGGCAGCTACGGCGGGCACATGACGCTGGCCGTGGCCACACGCTACGACGACAAACTGGCTTGCTCGGTGGACGTAGTCGGCATGTCGAACCTGGTGACGTTTCTGGAGCACACTGAGGCCTACCGGCGAGATCTGCGGCGGGTGGAATACGGCGACGAGCGCGACCCGAAGATGCGCGCGTTTTTGGAGAGCATCGCACCTATTAATCATGTGAACGCGATCACAAAGCCGCTCATGGTGGTTTCTGGCGCCAACGATCCGCGGGTGCCGAAGAGCGAGGCTGACCAGATGGTCGCCGCGCTGGAGAAGCAAGGAACGACGGTATGGTACCTCGCAGCCAAGGATGAAGGTCACGGCTTTGCTAAGAAAAAGAATGCCGACTTTCAGTTCTATACGACCGTGCTGTTCGTGGAGAAGTATCTGCTGGGCCAGTGAAGCGGATGCAACTCTGGAGTCCCAGTCGGGACTTGGCCCCCCATGGGAGAGGCCACGGTCGAACGCTGTCGTTGCAGAACATGAGACTGCGGCGCACGCTTGCGGGTCAAGTCCGGTTCGGATAAAGGGTGGTTGGTTGCCGATTGGGGGGACAGCGTTGCTGTTTAGGTCGCAACATTGAACAGGCCCCGTTATGCTCCGTCATGTCCCTGAAGGTATACGTTCCGGGACAGCGATTTTGAGCGGCAGCGAGTGAGTGGATTCAAGGAGGTAGAAGGGCGCCGGCAGGCGCCCTTTAGGGACATGGCCTACGTGAGCCGCTTGGCGACATATCGAAGCCTACGACGCTGATGGTCGAGTGTTCGTTGCAGTTCGGCACAACGGTTCAACACTACCGTGTGCTGGCGTGCTAGCTCGCGGTGGACCTCGAGCAGCAGGTGCTGTTGATCCGCGGATGGTTCTCGCCGGCGATCATCACGCCGACTGCTCCATATATAGAAGATTGCGACAGCCGAGATGGCTGTGACGGCCCAGATGACCGTGGCGTCGGTCATGCGGCACCTCCCAGGTTAGTGTTCTCTTCTAGAACCCGGCATACCGATGTTCTCGACAGCCGGTGTAGCTTTGCGATCTGACGGATGCTGTGCCCTCGCTGGCGATCGCGGACTACCGCATCACGATCGACGATGAGCCGGGGCCGGCCGATGTGCTGGCCCTCCAACTTGGCGCGGCGCATGCCGCTTTTCACTCGTTCGATAATAAGGTTGCGTTCCAGCTCGGCGACCGCACTCAAGATGACCATCACGGTGCGGCCCATCGGACCGCTAGTGTCGATATTTTCGCGATAGGAAGCAAATTCGATGTTGAGATGGCTCAGCTCATCG
>Ga0335077_10002291_pt1 | contig 22834 bp, 22 predicted proteins | sample Lox_Sample_31_FD_207151 | JGI IMG/M metagenome (GOLD analysis project Ga0335077, IMG submission 207151) | Soil microbial communities from Loxahatchee National Wildlife Refuge, Florida, United States - Lox_Sample_3.1 | ecosystem: Environmental > Terrestrial > Soil > Wetlands | place: USA...
GGCCGGATCGCCCGGCCGGCCCCCGTACTCGGCGGCCAGCGCCGCCGCCTCGGCCTCGTCCACGCCCGCGCGGCCGGCCACGCCCCGGCCGCGGAAGTAGACGCTGCCGCCGCTGGCGTAGGCGGCACCCGCATTAAGCAGCCCGGACGCCAGCCGGATCACCTGCCCGACATACCGGTGCGCGTACGGCTCGTGCTGTGGCGAGCGCACCGACAGGGCGGCCATGTCACGGTCGAAGTGCAGATGCTGGATGGCCGCGATCGTGTCGTAGTCTGCCTGCACCTGATGAGCCGCCGCGTCCAGGACATCGTCCACGTCGGTCACGTTGCGGCACACATCGGGCTCGACACCGACAAAGCGCAGCACCCGGCTCAGCGCGTCAGCCCAGACGAACGTCGCGGCGTGACCCAGGTGGGTCACGTCATACGGGGTGATCCCGCACACGTAGATCCGGGCCCGGTCCAGCAGGGCCACCCGCCGGCCAGCGATCACCACATCAGTTTTGCTGATGGTAGGAGTTCTGGTCATGGACCCAGTGTGGGCCACCGCCGAGACGCGCCGGCAACGGCGCTACCGCGAGCGGCTGCCAAAAAGTGGCGGCCGACCTACCGCCGCTTCCATGTCCGCAGCCACCCGCGCCGCCGAGGCCACTGACGCCTGCCGCCGACCCGAGCGCGCCCGGCCGTCAAGGTCATCGTCAGCAACCGCGATCTGGCTTCGAGATGCCGGCTACCGCCGCGATTCACTGTTCGTGCGCACGATCAACAGCGCCGCCCTGGCAAGCGCTCCTGGACCGCCGGGCGGGACAGCGGCGCGCAGACCCGGCCCGGCCCCAGGGCGGTACCCGGTCAGGCGAGCGCGAGGAAGAGCTTTTCCAGCTGTTCCTGGCTCATGGGCGGGTTGTCGCCGTCGGTGAGACACTGCCGCATCCCGCTTGCCACGATCTTGAAGCCAGCCCGGTCCAGCGCCTTTGACACCGCGGCGAGCTGGGTCACGATATCGGTGCAGTCACGCCCGGACTCGATCATTGCGATCACCCCGGCGAGCTGCCCGTGAGCCCGGCGGAGCCGGTTGAGCACGTTGCTCATCGCCTCCTCGTCGACTTTCATCAGCGGCCCTCCCTTTGTGCGACTCATGTTACCCCAGGGGGTATCAACATGATCACCGAGCTGCGGTCAGCCGAGCGCGATCGTGATATCCGGCTCCTGCCGCAGGGTGTTGTGCACGGTGCAGTGCGACGCCACGGCCAGCAGCCCGGGCTGGCGCTTGGCCGGGACGCCAGGCGCCACAATGCGCAACTGGATGGCACCGACCCGCGCGGGCCGGTCGGTGGCCATCGTGAATTCGGCCACCACCTCCAGCCCGTCGCGGTCCAGGCCGTGCCGGGCCAGGTAGCGGCCGGCGTAGAAGGCGACGCACGACGCGAGCGCACCGACGAGCAGTTCCGTCGGGGTAACCGCCGTATCCCGGCCACCCGCATCGGCGGGCTGATCGACCAGAACCGTGTGGCCACGTGTGGTGATCACATACGACTCGCCGCCTGCGTGCGCCACACTGACGTGCCCCGCTTCGGCCGGGCCGGGCTCATGGTCGTGCTCGGCGGCCGCCGCCTGCGCGAGCAATGCTGCGGCGAGACGGCGTGCCTCCGTCACGGTCAGCGCGGCCCAGGTGCCGTCGCGGCCACCAGGCCTCTGGCCGATCTCCAGGCTGACGCGCTGCACGGGCCGCTGCGCACCACCCAGGACAAGCCGGCCGGCTCGTACCTCCCGCCCGCATGTCGTCAGGAAGCTTTGGTGCTCGAATCGGCGGTCGGCTCCGGAAGCCTGAATAGTCATCGTGCGCCTCCTCGATCCCAGGACCCTCCCGCAGTTTCGCGGCCGGTCCACGATGCGCAGCCGTTACGGATCCTTATGCGGTCTCATACCCAAGGGCGTATACCGGTAGCAACGCCGGTTACGCCGTGCCGATTCCGGGTCGCGGCGGCCTGCCCAAACGTCCGCCGGATGGTGACGCTTGCCCGTGCGATGGAAGATCTCCAGCGCCGGCGGGCCATCGCTTGAGGCAATGTGTCGGGCTAGTGCCAGTCCTCCCGTCCTGTGGAGGTTGGCCGCCGCACGCCAAAGGCGATGCGCAGCGGCGGGTCGCCCTGGCGCGTACACCGGCGTTGGACAGGATCCGGTCGCCGGGCGCGCGCGGACCGAACAATGCCACACCGGCTTGCCGTAGCCCGGCCGGTGCAGCGCCGCCAGCGGCTCCAGGCGGGCTGGCCGGTCGCGTTCCGCCGCGCCACCGCCTGATTCAAATTCGTCCCTACCCGCCGCAGCAGCCGGGCCGCCGTTATCACCGCGCCCAACGCCTCCCGGAACGGCGCCAGCCCACCCGGCGCAACCCCCGGGGCCCGCAATCAGTGCCGCCTCCGCCGCGAACGCCCCACGTGCTAACCCACGCCCGGCGCCAGCCTCGCTGAGTGCGCCACTGGCGGCACAGTCACCGCGGTATCAGGCGCCGCGGCCGCCCAGGGCGGCCTCATTCGATGCGGCCACCCTGCTCGCAGGAGCATCGGTGGCGTGAAGCCTTTATCGCCTCGCGCGCACACGCTGGGCGGCCAGGTCGATCGGCGGCTGGTAGCCGCGGGCGCTGTTGATGTTGCGCCGCAGCGCCTGATTGAGTTCTGCGATGTCGGTGCGCGCCAGGCCGCCGGAGCCGATGATCGCCACCTCGCACATGAATGCCATGTCGTTCATGCAGCCCAGGACGCTGCGGTCAGCGGTCTTGGCGAGCACGACCTCTGCTGGTTCCAGGCCGCCGAACGTGTGCCCCGGCAGCCGCTCGCGGAGGAGTACCAAGCCGACAGGCCAGCCCAACGGCAAGCCCGCAGAGCCAGAGCATCGGGCGCGGCGACCCCGGCTTGGCCGCGACACGAGGCGCAGACCCGCTGACGCTGCGACCTCGCCGAACGGATCACGCTGTCTGCTTGCGAGTCTTCAGGAGGTTGCTTCTCTCCAGCGCAGGCTGATCGTGATAGCAGCCGTCCGGTTACGGGCGGAACCCGCGGCCCGGGTCGCGCTGCGCCATGTTATTGAATGTGCGAAGCCAATTGCCGGGACGCAGGTCCCCGATGCCGAACTCGCGATTGATCGCCGTGCTGGGATCTTCAAAGCCATCCATGGCCACATCGGCAAGCATCAGAATGTCATGATCTTGGAACAGCACCTCTGAACACATGTCCCAGCCATAGTCATCTGGATGCTCTGGCAGGCCTGTCAGCTCCGGCCCGGCTACCTCCGCCATCTCAAGCACCTCGGGCGCATCAGCAATCGCCAAGTGCAAGGCAAGTTCTTCAGCATTGCAGCGCGGCGCTGGCCACCGGCCGTGAGCGAGGTCACCGGCGAGGTCATCGAAAGCCCGGGCCACCTGACGCCGCCACGGCTCGTCCTGGCGCCACGAGATGCGAGGGAGCCGGTCAAACAGGTCCCATTCACCAGTATCTGTCACAGGATCGCTGCCGTGCCGCTCCACGTCTTCGTAGGCATCGTCTGCGAGGAGGGACAGGGCAAGGTAGAGAACGGCCGCGGTGTGCGGGGTGAGCTGCCACGCTTGATCCTGCTCGTCGTCTCCCGTGGCCGCAGCTACGGCAAACAACGCGGCGAAATCCACAGTTCCGCTCAAGTCCCGCGTCTCGCCAGCGCTGACGACGACCTCGGCGCCGCTGGTAGCTTCGACCAACTCGACCCCCGGAATGCCGTCCGCCAGCAGGCCAGGATCGGCCAGCAGCGCAACAGCGCTGACATCGTCTGCCCGAACGAGGTCTCGTTCCTGCTCTCGCTCAGCGGCGGACGAGAACTCGGCACCATTCACGCGTTCAGCCGCGGCCTGCCGCAGCGCTTCTCCGTCGACGACCTCGACGACGAGCTCGGCGGTGATCCGGACACGGCGGGACTTGGCAGACGGATTTCCGTCCGGCGGTACAGATTCAGGCACGACGTCAGCCTACGGGCTGGGCCACCAAGACGGCTGGGAGCCGGTGCCGATAAGACAAAATCGACAGTGCACCGCGCCGGGCGATCGACGCGACAAAGGCGTCCCGTGTTGGGTTGGCTTTCACCTATGAGACTTCGCGATGGCCTGCGACCTTGCCCTGCGATCATTCGTGATACCTACTAAACGGGCACCCGCCAGACTCATCCCGGAACTATGCACACGCCCCGGTTCTGACGCCATCTCTTGTTTTCGATGCTTCATAAGCGGTTCGCTCGCGCTCGCCTGCCTGATCCACACCTGAAGACTCGCACGCCGCCTTTTCCTCATCGCTCACGACCACGGTCTTCGGCCAAGGCCGCATGAGGCGGTTTGACATCACCCCCCGCAGGGCGACGCCGAAGGGCCAGAAAACATTCATCTCCTACCCGGCATTGCCTCAGGAGGCCTGCCCAACGATGCTGTGCCTTGTAACCTATCGATGGTGACCGCTGGGCGCAGTGCTCACGCCCGGCTGCTGGCACATGCAGAGCGCCGTCCTCGATCCAGGTGCCAGGCCCGGTCACGATGCGCTCGAGCCCCGCGTACGACCCGGTCAGCTCGTCGCCCGACCCCCGCGCCGCCAGGCTCTCCCTGGTGTACGCGGTCGTGGGCTCCGCATCTGCAGATTCTAGCTGAGCGGACATTGCCAGGCAGTGACCGTTTTGCGATAGTTGCACGTAGTCGGCGACGACTCTGCTCCAGACCCAGGCAGTAAGAGAACTACGGCCTGGGAGGGATCGCATGAGTGCCGCATCCACGGACGTCATCACCGGCACGCTGTCGGTCGGCCGTATGGCCCGGCGTTTTGCCGGGTTGTGTCGGCTCATCGGTTACGGTGGCCGACGTTGTTACGCCTGCCGCACGTCTTTGGTGACGCATCACATCCCGGCCACGGGTAAGCACCTCTGCGCCAAGTGCGTTCAGTGACGGACCAGCTCTCGGGCGGGGTAAAAGCCGCGGAAGGAAGTACCCGCTGTGCCTCCCCAGGTTGCTTCGGCCAGGATCTGCCCACGGAGCGGGAAGGTCAGCCACTTAAGCCCCATCGCCACGCGCACATCGAGGACACGGTCGGTCGGGGGTGGGTATCTGGGACGATATGGTCTGGCCGGGTAACTAATCCGGGCGGCGGCGATGGTGTCCCGGGCGTCGGCGTCCCAGGGCCAACAATTCCACCGCGGTGGCGAGCGTGCAGAGTGGGGAAGCGGCACGCCCTCGGGAACCTGCGGCCGCGCTTGCCGAATATGGCGCCGATCGTCTGGCCAGCAAGATGCTGGCTTCTCCATTGGCCTGGGCTGCCCTGGCCGTTCCATGGCGTAGCGTTGATGATGACGGGTTCGGCGTTCTGGGCCCCGGAAGCGCGTCGAGTCCAGTCCCCGCTGGCGCTTTCCTTTCCCCGGCGAAGGAGGCAGCAGTGCATTATTGCCACGATGCTGCGGGCGTTAAGCCGGATTGTTGCCCTGGCTGGTGGTGTCACTGAATGACAGGCGACAGGCGTCACCGGATCTTGGCTCAGCTGGCCGCCGGGGGAGGCGACGCGTGGTCGTCAGCCCGGCTGTGCGGGGTGTGCCCGGGGATCGTCGGCGTGAACGGCGCCGGAGTGATGCTCATGTCGGGTGACATACCACGCGGGTCCTTGTGCACCACCAACGAGGTGAGCCACCTGATCGAGGAACTGCAGTACACGCTCGGCGAGGGCCCGTGTGTCGACGCCCACCGGCAGGACAGCGTCGTGGCCGAGCCTGACCTGGCGGATCCGGCGACCCCCCGGTGGTTCGCCTTCACCCCGCCCGCGCTGGAGGCTGGCGTGCGGGCGGTGTTCGGGTTCCCGCTGCGGGTGGGCGCGGTGCGCCTCGGGGCGCTCAACCTCTACCGGGACTGGCCCGGCCCGTTGAGCGACGACCAGCACGCCGACGCGCTGGTGGTGGCCGACCTGGCCGCCCGCTGGGTGCTGGAGGCCCAGGCCGGGGCGCCCGCGGACGCGGTGGCTGAGGCGCTGGAGACCGGCGCCGACTTCCATTTCGTGGTGCACAACGCGGCGGGCATGGTATCGGTCCAGCTGAAGGTCAGCGTCACCGAGGCGCTCATCCGCCTTCGGGCGTATGCCTTCAGCAACGATCGCATGCTCGCCGACGTGGCCGAGGACGTCGTCGCCCGCAGGCTCCGGCTGGAATGAACCGCACCCCCCGGCTGCGGCGAAGACAGGCCGCGAATAGAATCAGGCTACGGCCTGGACTCCGATCTGGCGCCTGTCTCGCCGTGACGGGCCGCCTCAGGATGGTGAGTTGAGATGGCCCGAGAAGCCGACGTGGTGCGGGCGCTCGTCGAGATGGCCGACACCCTTGTCGACGATTACGACATCGTAGAGCTGCTGACCGGGCTCGTCGATCGGTGCGTAGAACTGCTCGGCGTCTCCGCCGCCGGAGTGATGCTTGCCTCCTCTCCGGTAATGCTGGTCTCTCCCAGGGGCAGCTTGGGGCTGGTGGCCTCGTCTAGTGAGGCGATGCGCGTGCTGGAGCTGTTCGAGCTCCAGGCCCAGGAAGGTCCGTGTCTCGACGCCTTCCGCACCGGCGAGCGTGTCGCACACGAGGACCTGGCGGCCGGGTCTGGCCGCTGGCCGTCGTTCTCCGCCGCCGCCCTCGAGGCGGGTTTCCAGTCGGTGTCCGCCGTGCCGCTGCGGTGGCGAGAGATGATCCTCGGCGCGCTGACCCTGTTCCGCGTCACGCAGACCCCGATGGACGAGGCGGATATCGTCGTCGCCCGGGCCCTCGCCGACCTCGCCACTGTCAGCATCGTGCAACATCGTGCCACCACCGAAGCCCAGCGCTTGAACGAGCAGCTGACCCGTGCCCTGACCAGCCGGGTGGCAATCGAGCAGGCCAAAGGCGTGATCTCAGAGCGGGCCGGCATCGGCATGGCCGAGGCCTTCACCCGGCTGCGCAGCTACGCCCGCAACCGCAACCTGCGCCTCACCGATGTCGCCGAAGCCGCCGTCAACGGCACCCTCGATCCGCTGGCATGGGCCCAGCCAGCCCGTCCGGCCCCACCCTGACCAGCCGGGTCCTGCCTGCCCCCGCCTGGCGGAGGAAGAAGCGCTCGGACGCCCTGGCATTCCACCATCAGCGCCCATGGTCCAGCGGCCGGCAAGTCGCCTCTGCGGCACATGCGGGCGCGGCCGAACCAACCTTCGTCCCGGCGCTCGCCGCTTTTCGGTAGCGATCACAGTCGCGATGCCTCAGCCTGGTGACCCGCCCGCAAGCCGGGGCCATCCTCCCGGCGCTCCGATTCCTGAAGCCGGACAAGATCACAGTCAAGGCCGTCGGTGCCAGCACGGCAACCGCCGACCGGCGTGGCGCACGTACACGCGCGGACGACCTTAACTCTGATCTTGCGCCGGTTCCCACCGGAACTGGACGAGCCGCGCGTACGGCCGACGCGCGGTCCCCCGCCTGGGAGGGCATGCGACTCGGCGGAGGTGGCTCTGCGCCTGGCGCAGGATCACGACCGCATCGCGGGAGGCATGAACGACATCGTGGTGCACCGGCTGTTCTCCGCCGGACCCATCGCTCCACTGCCGCGCCGCCGCCAGGCTCTCCCGCGTGTGCGCGGTCGTGAGCTCTGCATCCCCACAGGCCGACCTTAGCTGAGCGTTGCCAGGCAGTGACCGTTTTGCGATAATTACTGGAATCGGTCAGCCATGGCTCTGCTCCACACCTAGGCAGTAACAGACATTTACCTTGGGGGCTCATCTGAGTGCCGCATCCCCGGACGTCGTCACCGGTACGCTGCCTACCGGCCGTTCGAGCCGCCTTTTCGCCAGGCTCTGTCGGCTCATTGGTTACGGTGGCCGACGCTGTTACGCCTGCCGCACGTCTTTCGTGACGCATCAGATCCCGGCCACGGGTAAGCATGTCTGCGCCAAGTGCGCTAGTGACGGGTCCATTAGGACGTGTCCCGTAGGGACGGATACGCGTGCGCTTGCTGAAGCACAACTCGAGCAGCTGTCTGGTGCTCTGAACAGCCGGGTGGCAATCGAGCAGGCCAAAGGCGTGATCTCAGAGCGCGCCGGCATCGGCATGGCCGAGGCCTTTACCCGGCTGCGCAGCTACGCCCACAACCGCAACCTGCTCCTCACCGATGTCGCCGAAGCCGCCGTCGACGGCACCCTCGATCCGCTGGAATGGGCCTAGCCAGCCCGTCCGGCCGACCACGGCCGGGGACACGCGAAGGGATGAACGCAGCCAGCGGCACTGCCGCACCGGGATGACCCGGCACCCGGGGACAGGCCCAGGCAACCATATATACCGGGCTCGGCAACGACAACGTGAAGAAGACCTGCCAGCGCATGACCGCAGACGGGCAACCGTGGGCTGGCGCCGCCGGGCGCTACTGGCTGCCGGGGACACCCGGCACAGAAGGTGTCCCTGTTGTCCCCGTGTCCCCGAACCCTGGTGGAGACCGCGATCGAGACCGGCCTGCGCTGGGGTGAAGTGACCGAACTACGGCCTCGCGACATCGACCCCGCCGCCCGTGTACTCACCGTCAGCAGCGCGGTCGTCCAGCTCAACCCGAAGTTCCACCCCGGCGGGCAGCGGTTCTTGGTCAAGCCCTACCCCAAGGACAAGGAGTACCGCCGGCTCCAGCTCAGCCAACCCGCGCGGGCCGGCCAACGGCAGCCGGGCCAGCGTCTCCGCGTCGATCCCGTTCGATTTCGCATGCCGGCGCAGGAACCGGCGTAAATCAGCGGTCTTGGCCGACGAGACACGGTAGACCGCATGGCCGCGGCGGGCGAAGAACACCGCGATCGGCAGCCACGCCGGCCCGGTCGGCTCGAATATCACCGCCAGCCGTGTGCCCTCCGGCGCGCCAGCCAGCGCGGCCTGTTCCACCGCCGACAGCGACGCCACCGTGGGCACGCACGAGGACCGGCACACCTGCCGTCCGTCGGCCTCCAGCACCCGCACCGAATGCCGAGACGCGATCCCCAGATCGATCCCGACCAGCCGCCGGGACGGCGGCTGGTCCTCCTCCTGCTGCCTCATCATCACCTCTCTGCGTTCGTCCGGCTCGCTAACTCCGGCGGCGCAGCAGGCAGCAACCTCCCAATCGGCCACGGTCCCAAGGCGCAAGAGCCAGCCAAACCCACTCATGTGCCGCAACCGGGCCAGACCCTGCCGGGCTGGCCCACTTCCCTGGTGCGGGTCATCCGCGGCCAGGCCAGCAGTGGCAATCAAATCCACAAGGCTCGGCACAGCCGCCCTCAGAACCCAACGCGTCGCCACCCACCGGACCAGCCGGGGATGCTCATGCAACCCTGGAACCCCGAGCTGATCAAGCACCGGAGTTCCTTACATGAACCCGCGACCTCTGGGTTATGAGTCAGCCGAGCGTCGTACACGCGGGCTCACCGCGTCCACGTAGTGCAGCATTGGGGCTGCTCCCCGCATCGCGGCGTCTCACCGCGTCCTGGCCCGTACTGTCTGTCCACGGCGTCTCTACTACACGCGCTGCGCACCACATCGGTGCGACTGCCGAAGTCATTGCTGGATTGGGTCCGGCAGCGCGCCGCCGCCCAGCATGTGCGCCCAAGCGTGCCGATCCGCCAGTGGATCGAGCAGCGGCGCGACACTGCCCTGGCCTGGTGGGCGGTGCGGCGTCGTCCATTCTCCCAGGATACGACGTAGCCGCTGCGTTTTCGTGGCTTCTTGTCGGCGGCGCGGGGCTGCCGACCAACCGGTTTGCCTTGTGCGCGGTGCCTGTCCAGCCGTGCCTTGATCCGCTCGGAGCGGCGCCGGGATTCCTGCTGGGCCGTCCAGCCTGCGAACGCGACCAGGACATCCTGGACCTCCGGGGCCGCGTTCAGCCAGGATTTCTTGACCGAGACCGGGATGCAGCCGCAGTGCTTGAACTGGCGGATCAGCCGGAGCGCTCCTTCGGCGCCCGTCGCGGTTGATCCGGTCCAGCGTCCATACGACGATGACCTGGAATCTCCCGGCATGCGCGTCGTCGAGGGCCTCAACTTGTAAGCGACGCCAACTTCGGTGACACCCAGGTCGAACATGCAGCCCGCCACGCTCCGGATGGCCCTTGGGCGCCCAGTGCAGCAGCGTGTCCGGCGTCACCAGCCGACCGTCCGCACAGGCCTGCGGAGCAGCCGGATCGGGGCGGCGAGCACCGCCCGGTCGGCCCAGTCCAGCTTGAGCTTGGGGTGCTGCCCGCAGCACCCCGACTTCCCTGGCGCAGGACCAGCAACTCGGCATCCTTCGACGCCACGAGCGTTCCAGCGGCGCCATCCACCCGGCCAGGCGGACGAACATCAAGTAGAGCATCCCTACTATCACCAGCCAGCGATGCGGCCAGTCCGATTGCTATCACGGCTGGCATACTCGCAAGTCAGTCACGTATGCCTCATTTCGGAACCCCACACGCTGCCTCAGAACCTGAAGAGCCGCGTGTACCCCGTGTTAGCCCTTCATCTGGTACACCACGAAGACCGAGCTGGTCACCTTCTGGGTGCCCGCCGAGATGGGCACCGCGGACCTGTGGGCGAACGACGCGCCGGGGATAACCGGACTGGGCACAGTGTCGCTGCCGGTCGTGCTGATACTCAGCACCCGGCCGAGCCGTGTGCCCGCCGCCTGCGCGTATTCCTCAGCCTGGTCCCGAGCATCGATGATGGCATTGGCCCGGGCCCTGGCCATCAGCGTGGCCGCCTGGTCGGTGAGGTCCAGCGACACGTCGTCGACAGTTACCGCGTTGCCGCCCGCCTCGACCGCGTCGGTGATGGTCTGGCCCGCCGTGGCGAGATGATGCAGCTCAGCGGTGAGCGACTCGCTGACGGTGTAGCCGGTGATCGTGTCCTGCTGGTTGTACTGCGGCTGCACCGACATGCCAGAGGTCCGCAGATCGGCCGGGGCGACGCGGCCGGCGGTCAGCGCGTCGCGGACCGCGGTCATGGCCTGGTTCGCGCTGCCGAGAGCCGCGCTGACGGAAGCCGCCTGGGCGTGGGCTTCCAGCGACAGCTGAAGCTCATCGGGCGTGCCGGTCGCGGCACCGCTTCCGGTGACCGTGATAGTACCCGGTGTCGCGGCCGCCGCCCGGCCGGCGCCACCCGCGCACAGGCAGATCGCCGCGCAGGCGACTCCGATCACGCGCGCTGTCATCGTCGTACAGCTCATGTGTCCCCCGTCCACAGATCGGCAAAGAACGACTACGTAGAGTAGCATTTTGTGATCACAGTGCGCCCGGCCCGCTCGAAGGTGTCCTGCGAGACGATCGCCGGGACGGGGATCTCGGTCCACTCCTCCCGTGGCCGGTCCACCGTCTTGACCGCGCGGGGGACAGAACGCCCCTGGAGGCGGGCGACGCGGTTCAGGCCCGGGGATTCGCTGATCACCATCGTCTTGCCGAAGACCGCGGTGCCCGCGTAGGCGGGATTGCGCAGCAATGCCCCATACCACCGAGCGGTCCCACCGGGCCTTGCCGGTCCGGGTCGCCGCGCCGTGGCTGGACAGCCAGCGGGCCAGCTCGGCGATCGAGGCGCCGTCATCGGCGTAACGCCGGAACATCTCCGCCACCAGGGCCGCCTCGTGTCCGTTGATCTCGTAGCAGGCGCCTGCGTGCTCGCTTTTGCGGACATACTGGTAGCCGAACGGCGCTCCGGACAGCACGTTCACCGAGCCGGTGCGGGCCCGGTGGGCCTTGCCGCGCCGGTACCGCTCAAGGATCTGCGCCTTCTCGTACTCGGCGAACATGCCCTGGAACTGCACCAGCAGTTGGTCCTCGGGGCTGTCACCGCGCGGGCCCTTGACGAACTCCACCCTCGTGCCGCACCGTGCGAACTCCTCGATCAGCAGGGCCTGGTAGGCGAACTTCCGCGCCAGCCGGTCCGGGGAATTGCACAGCGCCACGTCCACGCACCCCTGCGCGGCCAGATCCCGCAGCGCCTCCAGCGCCGGGCGGACCAGGGTCGCCCCCGAATGCCCCTCGTCCTCGAACACCCACTCCTCAGGCAGCTCAGCCCCCAGCTGCCCGGCGTGAGCCCGCAGCGCCGCCGTCTGCGAGCCGATCGTCTCGTCCTTCTTCTGCCGGGCCGAGGAGACCCGGGCGTAGATCGCCGCGCTGGTCATGGCATGAGCTCTCTTCCTGGCCGGCTCGCACGATACGGGCCCGCCGCTCGGGGACAAGGATGGCGTAGGCCGCTGGCAAATCCGCCGCCGCGTGGCGGCCGAAGACGAACTCGCCCTCGACCGCCTTCTCACTCACCTGCGCGGATTGTCTCTGTGACCCCGCACCAGAAACTCCTCCAGCGCCTGGGTGACCACACTGGATATCGTCCGCCCGGAAGCCCTGGCATGCTCGCGCACGGCGGCCGCAACCCGGCCCGGAAGCTTGACCGTGAACACCGTCGCGGGCTCCGGGACCTCAACAGTGCCCGCAACCCGCGCGTGTTCCACATACCGGCGGGCCTGACGCTGCGAACAGCCGAACCGCCCGGCCAGCACCCGCGCCGCCTCGGCCACCGGAACGCCGGCCTCCGCCAGCCCGGCGGCCACGTTGACGCGCACGGCGTACTCACCAGCATCAGCACGCCCACCAGCCACGCCATGAAGATACTACCCGGCATGTCACACGCCGCCCGCGCCACGCCGTTTACGCCGGAAGAGGCCTATCCCGGTCACCGCGCCGGCCCGGCCACACGAGCCCGGGCGATCCACGAGGCAACCGTCAGCACGGCACAGGCGTCCCACCGGCCAGCCAGCCCAGGATCCGCCGGTCCCAGGCACCCAGCTCCATCCCGGCCAGCACGCCAGCCAGGATCCCCGCCTGCTCCGCCTCGGGCACGAACCCGGCAGGCGGGACCTCCACCGGCCCGCACGGCACCCGCGCCGTCACCGGCCACGCTCCAGCCGCCGGTAACCCAGCGTCACCTCAAAGCAGAAGTTGCCTATTGCGTTGGGGGCGTAACCACGCCTTCCTGAGGCGCGGCAGCCGTTGCCGAGCACCGTCGGGGTCCCGATGTGCGTCAGCGGGATCGCCTGACGCTACCCGCAAGCCGCGAGCGCGTGTGCGTAGAAGCCCAGGTAGTCGCTCCAGTGCGCGTTCCAGTATCCGAGGTCGTGCATGCCTGGCCATGTGCAGGTGGATGTGCAGGGCGTTAGCGAGTTGCTGGTCGGCAGCGATGAAGTAAGGATCCTGCGCGCCGACGTCCAGCCACAGCTGCGCGTGGCCGTACAGCTTCGGGTTCGCCGTGGCGGCGGCGATCACGTCGTTGCGGGCGAAGTCGCGAGCGTTGTCAAAGGCGCGCGAATCGACGTTTGGCGACGTAAACGTCGGCCAGATGGCCGCGGAGTGGCCGCCGACGGCGCAGAACCGGCCCGGGTCGAGGCGGGCCAGATCGTAGGCGCCGAAGCCGCCCATCGAGATGCCGCCGATCGCCACCCGGCGCGGATCGGCATTGAGAACCGTCAGCGCCTTCGGGATCACCTCGTCGAGCACGCAGGAACCCCACGCGCCGCTGGCACGGTTGTACTAGTAGGACTTGTCGCCTTTAGGGGAAGGCAATGTCCGGGGCGCGCGGGCCGAGCGCGTGCAGCGCCGCGAACATCTGGTCTGTGAGCTGGGAATTATTGTCGTAGTCCACGCCGTGCAGGAACACGAGCAGCGGGCGGTGCGCACCGCCACCCGCGGGATGCCACTTAGCTGTTCATACCGATGCAACAGATCGTACAGCACCGGCTCCTGCTCAGGGCTCACGGTCTGTAGCCGCGCGGTGTCGTCGGCGTGCGCGACCGCTGGGACCCGGTTGCGCCAGGCCGACCGCACCCCGTTCTGGAACAGCATGAACGGATCATGACCGCCGGGGTCGAAGACTTCCGCGGCACGCTCGGCCAGGCAGACGGGCGCCACCGGTCTGTAGGATTCCCGGTGCTTGATCTCGTTTAGCAGATCACGCATCCGGATGTCCACCGGTGCCGCGAGGATACTGCGATGCCCTAGAGCGCGTGGACCGAGCTCGGCCCGGCCGTGCAGGAAGACCACGGGTTCGCCAGCGTGCAGAAGCTTCGCCACCAGGTCGAGTTCTGCTGCCCGAGAGGTCCAGCCAGTCGGCATTGGCTCTGGCTGCAGCGCCGGCCCGCAGTACACGTCCCAGTCCAGGTACCAACGTTCGCTCCGTCGCATCATCTCGGCGCAAGCCGCGCCCAGCGCGGATCCGGAATCATTGGGAAAGGGCGGAATCCAGATCTCACCGAAGCGGCCGCTGTCGCGCAGGTCCAGGTGATATTCAGTGCGCACCCGCCGCTGAGGAGTACCGGAAAGCCGGTCAGTCCTTCCCGGGACAGGGCTTCAGCCAGCGCGTCCGCCAGGCGGCCTGGCCGCGCTGGCCAGGGTGGTCGCCAGCCGCCTGTCCGCCGCCGCGGCCCAGGCCGCCGCACTCGGCGACCGTGACGCCTGCGCCATCGCCGCCGGCGCCGCCGCACAGATCGGCCAGCTGCTGACCCGGCGCAGCGATGCCAGCGCTGTTCGGTGACTTCCTGGCCGCAGCCAGCAAGCACATCGACGCCGCCGTCTGCTTCTACGGGGACCTGCCCGGCGGCGCTGCGCGGGAGGTCATCGGCGAACTTGACCGCGTCGTCGCCGCGATGGCCCGCTACGTGGGCGCGTTCACCCCCGCCGGGCCGGCCGATCCGGCCGCAGCACCTGGACGTGCGGGCCCGCGCGGAAGCCGACGCTGGGCAGGCGCTGCGGGAAGCCGCCGCGAGCCTGCGCGCCGACGCCGAACGCCTCGGCGGCGCCAGCGGCGATCCGGTGTTCCCGGCCGCGGGTCACCTGGGCGCCGCCGCCGATGCGCTGACCGCCGGGCACGACCTGCTGCAAACCCACTTCACCCCCGGCCGGGACGGGTCGCGGACCGGCCGCACGCGCTGGGCCCCGGTGATCGCATCGGAACCGGTGACCGCGGCGCTGCTGTCCGAACTCGCCGTCCGGGCGCGGCAGCTCGCGCCGTGGGCGGCCCGGCTGCCGCTGTCCGGCGCCGCGGGCGCGGGCCTGCCCGGATCGGCCCGCCTGGCGGTCAGCGCCGCCTGCCGGTGGCTGCAGGTCGCGGACACCGCGGCCCGGCCCGACGGCACCGGGTATCCCCCGGCCATCGCCGGGCTGCAGCTGCTGCACGCCATCCCCGCCAACACCGCCCCGGCGCGCCGCCGGACCCGCGGTGGCGAACCAGTGGCCGCGCTGTGCGCCGGCGCTATCACGACAGCCGAACGGCTGCGCTACCTGGCACCCGTCAGCGCCGGCCGTACTCACCCGGCCGCCGCTCCAACCGCGGCCGGGTGGCAGCGCACCGCGCACGGTGCCGCCATCACCGGCCACAACTGCGAACTGGTCCTGCGGCTGCTCGCCGACCGCGCGAGCTCCCTGGGCGTCAACCCGGCCATCCCGGCCGCCCTGCGGCACGCGGCCGACGCAGCAGCTGCCGGGTGGGCGGCCTGGCGCGCCGCCGCCCGCGCCTTCGACACCATCAGCACCGGAAAAAGGGCTGCCCTTACCCGGTGGCCGCCGAAATCGGCGACCTGGTCATCTGGGCCGGGCGGCTCGCCCACACCGACCCCGCCTGGGCACCGGCCCGCGGCGCCGCGCCCGGTCTCCGCGACCCCGCCGACCTCGCGTTCACCCCCGCAGATATCCCCACCGTCCTGGCCGCCGTTCACCACGCCGCCGACGCCCTGGCCGCCGTCGCGTCCGCCGACCGCGAAACCATCCGCGACGCCGCCGCCAGCGGTCACCTGTTCATCCCGACCCGCCTGCTGCCAGCAGGCGACGACATCCCCTACCCGTATGCCCCCGCTCCCGGCCAGCACGTCGACGCGCTGCTGGCCACCTACGACAACGTGACCACCTCCACCACCAGCGCGGCCGAGATCCTCGACGACCTCGCCGCCGCGATCGACGCCCCAAGCAGCCTGTTCACCGCCATCCGCGCAGCAGGCCACCAGCCAGCACCCCACGTGGCCCACCGGCGCGGCAGCACCCCGCCGCCGCTAGCGCTAGCCAACCGCTCCCAGCCCGGCCGGGTCGAACGCGCCCTCCGCACACTCGGCATCACCGAACCCGGCATGCTCGCCCGCGCCGCCATCATCGACGACACCACCGAAAACCTCGTGATCGAGGCCTGCGCCAAAACCCAGCGACGCGACGCCGCCGACCTCGGACACCGACCCGCCAGCCGCGACGGACCAGAACCGCGCCACCCCGCCCGCCTCGCCGCCAAAGACTCCCCGCACAAGCCAATGGCCGCGATCCCCGCAACCATTCCCGAGGACAACACGCCAACGTCGGAATCACCCGGGACCCGGCCAGCCTTCATGCCGGGCAGGCGCCCGTAACACCTCCCGCCGCGAGATCTGGGCCACCTTGCGGGTGGCCATTCGCATCTGCGCGGCCACAGCCATCAAGCCGGGACTACGCTGATCACGGAGGGTGAACACTGGCCGCGTATTTGCGCCGCGCGTTTAGCGCATATCGCCGATTACGGACCAGGAGCGGCCTCGGGAGATTGCAGGACTCAGGCGCGCAGATCGTCCAATCGTGCGACTCCACCGGTGGCATAGTTATCAATGGATCATAAGTCCAGGGTGCTGACGAATTCCCACGGTGGGTCCTACCTGAGTGACCGCGAGACCGTGTCATCGCTTCCAGCCGCGACCTGATCGGCGTATTGCCATGATCATGTTCCGACAGCCACGGCGAGGCTGCCGTCGTTGGCTCATGAGCCGCACGACGCCTGTCTCCGCTGTCTCGGCCCCTCTCCTTGCGGACGCCGGCCTCGGGACTCGCAGCAGGGCCGAAGGCCCGAACCCGAAGGGACTGCTGGCCCTAACACCTGGTGAGCCCGCAGCATAGGCACGTGCAAAACAAAGCCCGGCTGTCGGTGGGTGAGAAGCGATGCGAACGAGAAGCAACCCGGAGGAGACGGTTCAGGCCGCGAGCACCAGCGGGCGACGGAAAGGCGAGGCTCGCGTCGATACTGGACTCGGCGGAACGTGGCCGCGTCAACGCTGCTGGTATGCGAGCACGTTCTTGTGGATGACATCGGCGTTCGCGGGAACCAAGACGCCCCCCGGCGGGGCGACATGGGCGCTCGCCGCATCATCAGCATGAGGATGAGGGAGCGAAGATGAACGCGGCCGCGAGCGGCACGGTCAAGGACCGCCGCACGGCGGTCATCGAGGTCGCCATCGACATCGCGTGTCCGGCCGAGGTGGTGTTCGGCTACTGCAGCGACCACACCAACGAGATCGAGTGGAACCCGGCGATGCGGCGGGTGGCCAAGATCACCGACGGGCCCGTCGGCGCCGGGACCCGGTATGAGATGCAGTTCCTGCCCGGCCGCCCCATGATCGCGGAGTGCGTCCGGTTCGACCCGTCGGCCTGCTGGACAGTGGACGGGTCGGCGAACGGCATCCGGTCATCGTTCACCGGCCGGGTCACCCCGGTCCCGGCCGGTGCGCGGCTCGAGTTTCGCATGGAGATCCAGGCCTACGGGCCGCTGCGGGCCGCGCTGCCGCTGCTGCGGCGCAAGATGCCGCGGGACCTGGCCCGTGATATCGCCCTCATCAAGGCCAGGCTCGAAGGCCCGGCCGGGCCGAATCCGCCGGAACCGGACCCGGCCGCCCGGGGTTCGCAGGCCGCGCTCCGGGCGATCAAGGCCATCCACACGCTGGCCTGGTTCTCCATCGAGGGGTGCATGATCTACGTCCTGTACACCGGGTTCGCCGGGCGATCGGACCGCCGCGCAGGCATCGCCGCCCGTGTAGTCGCGGCGGAGACCCTGATCTTCGCCGGGAACGGGTTCCGCTGCCCGCTCACCCAGGTCGCCGAGCGGCTGGGCGCCGAGCGGGGCTCGGTCACCGACATCTACCTGCCCCGGTGGTTCGCCCGCAACCTGCCCGCCATCCACGTCCCGCTGATCGTTCTGGCCACATTCCTGCACGCCAGAAACCTCCGGACCCGGCACTGACCCGGCCGGACCGGCGCGCCCGCCGCTACATAACAACCCATCTTCCCGCTGGCGAACCGCGCCGACAGCCCCCGCCCACCGGAGCGCCCGGTCTGGGTCCGGAAGCAGATCCCATTGACCACCAGACGGTTGATCATTCCATGGTGCCGGCGGGATCAAGCGCATCTGCTGACATTCCCCGACGTGCATGGATCAGGACTTTCGTCTCTAGCAGGGAGAGCCGCCCGCCTCTAGCAGGGCAAGTCGCCCGCCTCTGGCAGGGGTAGTCGCCAGGACTGAGCGTGAGCTGCACCACTGCTTGGAGGTGGCGGCGATGGCGGAGGAGGGCCCGGCTGCTCACGGCATGACGACCCGGGTTGCGGGGCTGAGAAGGTACCGGCGCCTCGGGTTCCTGACCGTCCTGCTGGTGCTGCTGGGTGTTGTTACGTTGCTCATGCCTGGCGTGTATCCGGTTCGGCTGCTCCGGACGGACATCCGTTGCGGCCGCACAGCGTCCGGCGACGTCAACCGCCAGTTGCAGTGCCTGGTGTCGGACTACGTCGGGCAAGACCCATCGGTGCACAACATAGAACTCGCCGTGGCCAAAGGGGACGGTTCATACTCTTGGGCTGGGTCACCAGGCGTCGCGCCCCACCAGGACAGCACGGCAACGGCGGCCGGGACGCCGATCTATCTCGCGAGCGTCACGAAGATCTACATCGCCACGCTCGTCATGCTCCTGTCCCAGGACAAGCTCCTGTCCCTCGATGATCCCGCGGCCAGGCATCTTCCCGCCAGCCTCATCGATGGGATCGACATCTACCGCGGTCACGACTACTCCCGTGAAGTGACGGTCCGGCAGCTGGTGTCGATGACCTCGGGCATCCCCGACTACTACGAGGAGAAGGGCACGGACGGCAAGACCGGGTACGACCTGTTCCTCGCGGATCCCGCCAGGACCTGGACCGCCGCCGAGATGATCAACAGGGCACGCACCGACCTCACGCCGCACTTCCCGCCCGGGCAGGGCCTGTACTACTCCGACACCAACTATCAGCTGCTCGGCACGATCATCGAGACCGTCACCCGCACCTCGCTCGCCAGCGCGCTCCAGAATTACCTGTTCCGTCCGCTGGGACTGCGGCACACCTGGCTGACCGGCAGCCCCGAACCTGCGGGCCTGCCCGCTCCCGCGCATGTCTTCGATCATCAGCAGGACATCACGACGGTCCGGGCCAAGGACTACTGGGCCGATGGCGGGCTGGCCGCCACGCCAACCGACATGATCGCCTTCCTCCGGGCCCTCCATGACGGCAAGATCATCTCCCCGGCGTCCCTGCGCACGATGCAGACCTGGCACGACCGGGACAGCAGTCCCACCCCGCCGTTCCCGTTCATCCAATACGGGTACGGCTTGTGGCACTTCCAGATGACCGGCCCGCTGGGCGTACTCAAGAACGTGGTCCCCACGTGGGGCGCCACCGGCTCCACCGGCTCCTTCCTGTACTACTCGCAGCCTCTCGATCTGTACATCGCCGGAACCGTCGACAGCACAAACTCCAGCGCAAACTCCAGTATGACGCCGTTCTTCCTGATGGCCGGCGCCATGAGCCTGGTGAGCGGCAATGACCACTCCTCGCACGGAGCGTGAACAGATGACACCCAGGGAGCCTGGCAGGAGGCGGACATGGAGACCGGCAAGACAATGAACGTCACCGGGCGAACCACGCCTGCCTGGAGGTCGCCACTTCGCATACTCGCAATCCTCCTGCCGCTAGCGGCCGGCCTGGTCTGTGCCTTCATCGACCAGTCCCTGCTCCTGATCTCGTGGATACCGTTCACCTTGGGGGTGGCCAGCGCGGCCCTGCTCCGCTCCTGGTGGGCTGTCCTGTTCGCGCCCGCCGCATTGAGCATCGGCACCCTCCTCGGCCTCCTCGCTGCCGGGAGCGGCCTGAACGACATCACCGACCCCGGCTTCGTCGCAGGCCTCACCTTCTTCGCGCTCCTCGCCCTCCTTCCCGCAGCTACCGGCGCAGCGATCGGCGCCCCTCTCGGCAAGGAGATAGAGCGGGTGACTGTCGGACCGCGGCTCACACACGGGTAACTCGCACCCCTCCCGCATCCGCGACGCGCAGCCTGACATCGAGCAGGTCAACACCGTTCTCGCCGCCGGGGTGTCGTGAAGAGCTGCGCGGCCAGCCTGCCCCATCGCAGGGCGCAGAACGACCAGATCTGCGCACCTTAACTGGCGATCGCTCAGGAGTCACGAACCGTCCAATTAGGCGGTTCCGGCGCGCATCCGAAGTTGCCGGCGTTTCGGATTGACTGCGCAGAGCGAGCCGAGCATGCGCGCCCGCCGACGCAAACGGTGACCGCGCGTCGGGTCGGCGGACCTGGCGGCGAGCGCGTCGACGTCTGCCGGCGGCACGCTGGCGATCTTGTCACGCTCCCGGCCAGCGCTCCGTACCCGTTTGCCATCGCCCGCATGTCGTCGGCGCCGCCCGTCCGCACCATGAGCCGGCCAGTGGATTAGGTCCGCCACCCCGGGCCGCGCAGATCCGGCCACGCATGCCCGTGCCAGGGAAACCGGCTGGAAGGGGCGGGCGTGCCCGAACCGACATTGTTGGCAGCATGAAATCGCTCCAGTTCGGCGGAGGCCGGAAAATTACGATCTCGATCGAAGGGCCGCAGGGCCTGATCGCGGGCGCCGGCCTGCACAGGCTGATGTTCTACGCCCACGTCAAGGCGCACGGGATCCCGGCTGGGGTGCCAGTTACTCTCAGCGGCGAGGCTTTCCTCAGCGGTGGTTTGCATGATTGGCTCGGCACCTGGTCAGTCGAGCATCAGCCCGTCACCAGGGACGACGGCCAGCCTGATGTCATTACCATGTTGCTGCCGCTGACCGACGAGCAGCTCGCTGTCATCGAGCACCGCCGCGCCGGATCTGACCTCCAGATCCAGCTGAACGTCGACGTCGCTCTCGGGGACCACCCACTCGCCAAAGGCCAAGCGGGCAGGGACATCGGGCCCGTACGAGCATTCCAGGAGACGATCTTCGTCCAGCGCGAGTCGTGGACCAGGCTGCTGACCCAGGCAGCGGCCGGGACGTCGCTCGCAGTAGTGATCCCTGTCCCGCTAGACGGCAGCGCCGCCACGAACGTCGGGACGCTGCTGCGCGAGGCCATCGACAAAGTCAACAAAGGAGAATACGGCGACGCCGTCACCGCGGCGCGGCGAGCGATTGACGCGATGGGTGCAGGTTGGGCCTCCGAGAAGAACATCGCCAGCATCGACAAGACGCAGCGTTCCCTGGATCAGCGCCTTTCCCTTGTCCGGCATGCCCTGCACGGCCTGGCAAGCCCATCCGCGCACGGCGACCCTGTGGCGGACACGATCAAGTGGGATCGGCCAAGGGCCATGGCCGTGATCGCCGGCGTGTCAGCGCTGGCGGCCTGCCGGCAGCCCAGCCCGTGACCCGCCAGGCAGCAGGAGGAAAGCAAACTCCTCATCTACCGCAGGCGCCGCGGCCGCATCCCTGTCCGGCATCAACGCGCCGTGTCAGGAAGCTACCACTCGGGACGGACCCCGAAGTCAGCCCGCCGACACGGCGCGTAGCCATATCAACAGGTGCCTTTGCGCCCGGAACGCCGACTCGGTGTGCGTGTGGCCAGGTGATTTACTAGCCGTCATGAAGGGGCATATCCGCCTGTTCTGGGCGCGCTGGTGATCGCCGCGGTTCGGATCGCAGGCGGCTCGGTAAGCCGCTGGCAGCATGGCAGCGGCTGCCTGGCGGGTAGCCGGTTTGGATGGCCGCCAGCACGTGGGCGTGGCGACGAGCACCTGGTCGTGCGGTGGAAGGCGCACGGCACCTACCGCGGCGCCCTTCCCGGCGGGGCACCCCAGGCGGCCGGCCGGGAGGCCACCTTCACCGGCACTGACACCCTGCGCATCGCCGGCGGCAAGCTCGCCGAATACTGGGGCAACGCCCACAGCCTGCTGTTCATCCAGCAACTCGGCGTCCGCAAGGTGGCCGCCGGGTGACCACCCGAAGGGCGATCCGTGAATGCAGCTGACAGGCAATCTCAACGGGCGCTGCCAAGGCGGCCGCGTCGCAAGGAGTGATGACAATGGATCAGCAGACCAGCCCAGTCCTGGTGGCCGGGGCGACCGGCAACACCGGAAAGGCCGTCCTGGACGCCTTAATAGGGCGCGGGGCATCAGTGCGGGCCGTGGTGCGCACGGAGGCGGACCGCAGCAAGCTTCCCGCCGGCGTTCCGGTGGCTGTTGCCGACTTTGACGATCCCGTATCGATCGCCGCGGCGCTGGAGGGCGCCACGCGCGCCTACCTGGTCACGCCCTCCTCCGAGCGAGCCGAGGCGCAGCAGCAGCGCTTCGCCGACCTGGCGGCCCAGGCAGGCGTCGATCACCTGGTAGTGCTCTCCCAGCTGGCCGCCGATGAGCACTCACCGGTGCGGTTCCTGCGCTATCACGCCGCGGTGGAACGGCATGTCCGTGACCTGGGCATCGCCTACACCTTCTTGCGGCCCAACCTGTTCTTCCAGGGCCTGCTCGCCTTCGCCGGGCCGATTGCCGCCCAGGGCCAGTTCTACGCCCCGATCGGTGAGGCCAGGGTCAGCGCCATAGACGTGCGCGACATCGCCGCCGTGGCCGCCACCACGCTCACCGAGCCCGGCCACGAGGGCGCGGCATACACCCTGACCGGACCCGCTTCCATCACCCACGCACAGATTGCCGCGGCGCTGACCTCCGCCCTCGGGCGCGACATCACCTTCATCGACGTACCACCCGAAACATTCG
>Ga0335077_10002294_pt1 | contig 22822 bp, 22 predicted proteins | sample Lox_Sample_31_FD_207151 | JGI IMG/M metagenome (GOLD analysis project Ga0335077, IMG submission 207151) | Soil microbial communities from Loxahatchee National Wildlife Refuge, Florida, United States - Lox_Sample_3.1 | ecosystem: Environmental > Terrestrial > Soil > Wetlands | place: USA...
CCCTTCATGAAGATGCCCGAGCCGACGAACACTGCCTCGGCGCCGAGTTGCATCATCATGGACGCGTCGGCGGGTGTTGCTATGCCGCCGGCAGAGAAATTCGGCACCGGCAACTTCCCTGCCCTGGCGACGATGCGCACCAGCTCGTACGGCGCCTGATGGTTCTTGGCCGCGGCGAACAGCTCTTCCTCGCTGGCGACGGTGAGCTGCTTCATCTCCTTCACAATCTGGCGCATGTGCTTGACCGCGTGAATCACGTCACCGGTTCCGGCCTCGCCCTTGGTGCGAATCATGGCCGCGCCTTCGGCGATGCGCCGCAGCGCTTCGCCCAGGTTGCGCGCGCCGCAGACGAACGGCGTGGTGAAGGCGTGCTTGTCCACGTGATGCTCTTCGTCGGCGGGCGTCAGCACTTCGGATTCGTCAATGTAATCGACGCCGATCTCCTGCAGGATCTGCGCCTCGGCAAAGTGGCCGATGCGGCACTTGGCCATCACCGGAATCGAGACCGTGCTCATGATCTGCTTGATCAGCTTCGGATTGGCCATGCGCGAGACGCCGCCCTCGGCGCGAATGATCGCCGGCACACGCTCCAGCGCCATAACCGCGACCGCGCCAGACTTCTCGGCGACCTCGGCCTGCGCGACGCTCATCACGTCCATGATGACGCCGCCTTTGAGCATCTCGGCCAGCCCGGTCTTCAAGCGCAGACTGGCGTTGCTGCCGTTGTTGTCGGACATAGAACTTCTCCCTGTCGGAACAAGTTCATTTTACTCTGCGCAGATGAGTGGCGTAACCCCTGACGGTTCCAAGTCGATAGCGGCTTCAAACATCACGATGATCAATCGACTAGCCGGACCGTTCCGCGGCGCGTTGGAGTCGCGCCAGTGAGTCGGCAACCCCGGCGTGCAATTGATTCGCGCCCCAGTGCTCCAGTATCCAGCCCCACCATCCAGGCGAGAAGGAAAACTCTCAGCCAAAGCTCACGCGGCAGGTGGTCGCGTCGAGAGGAACGCACATGATGTGATTGTGAACCGTAATGCCGAAAGGCAATCGCGTCGTCAAATCAATCACGTGCTGCGCGTGGTCTATGTGCTCGACGGTGATATTTATTACATTCCATTGTCTGCCGAGCGCGGTCGTCCCTGCCTCAATACGCTGTCCCGGCTGCGCGGAACCCGCGGGCGTGATGGCGCGCGTCTGAACATCCCACCATTGGTCATAGTTCGCAGGTTCGGAGAGCAGATTCCAGACACGCTCCGCGGGTGCGTGCACAACCGCGATGGGACACGTGCTAATTGCCACTGCCTCGTCCTTTACACGGAAACCTGAACCGGTCTAGGCTACACCACCACCGGTTGCCACATAATGCTCCAGTACTCGCATAATGAAAAGTGATGAGCGACGCGCAGAGCTGTGAAATCGTGCCCATGACCGAGCAGCATTGGCCCCCCGTGCGCGAGATTTATCTGCAAGGGATCGCGACCGGCAATGCCACGTTCGAGCAGTCGGCTCCTGAGTGGAAGGAATGGGACGAGCGCCATCAGCCATCGTGCAGGCTGGTGGCGCGGTTGGATGGCCTGGTCGTTGGCTGGGCCGCATTGAGCCCGGTTTCCAGCCGCTGCGTTTACGGCGGCGTTGCCGAGGTCAGCATCTACGTCGCCGAAGATGCCCGCGGCCGCCGAGTAGGACGGCGATTGCTGGGCGCACTGGTGAATGCTTCGGAGCAGAACGGCATCTGGACGCTACAAGCCGGAATCTTTCCCGAGAACGCGGTGAGCATCAAACTGCACGAGCAGGCAGGATTTCGCATCGTCGGCAGGCGCGAACGGCTGGGCTGCATGAACGGTGTGTGGCGCGACATCGTCCTGATGGAGCGCCGAAGCGCGGTGGTGGCTGTATAATTCCGGCCTTGTGCTCATCCTGACTGCCTGCGAAAATGGCCGAGTGAATGGTCCGGCGGTCCAGTTGCGGGATTCCGAACTCGCGACTCGCGTGGCCAAGCTGTGGCCGAACCGCGAACACGAGGCCAACGGAGTGCTGGGCCTGCTCTGCCGGGTCGGCCTGCACCGCTGGCGGCGCCTCGACCTGGCTGCGCTCGCGCCGGATAAGGATATCCTGTATTGCTTCTGGTGCTCCAAGGTCAAGGTTGACGGAGCCCTCTACGACCCGTAGCAGCGCCTCCACTCTAGTAGTTTAGTAAGTCGTTATCTACTGTTAATTATCGCGTTATCTATACGCTTTAGCGCATGGGTATGTAACGTCCTCCTGTGCGCGTAATAATGCGCCATCCGGTCGCACAATGCGACTTCGAGACACGGTTCCGATCTGGACAATTAGTAGATTCGTAATTGATTAACAATAGATAATTATTTAGTAAACACTCGACCGAACTACTATGTCGCATCACTGCGTCTCCTCTTCAGATACTTAGCGAACATGCGGTGCGGGTCGATCTCGATGAATGTGGCCTTGCCCGTGGCCAGCACTTCGCCCTCGCGGTTGCGGATCTCTGCGGAGCGATAGTGCTCCCGGCCGCGGACGCCGGTGTCCCAGCCTTCGACGATCAGCGGATTGAACAGCGGAACGGGCTTTAAGTAGGTGATTTCCATCCGGCTGGTCAGCGCGATCAGGTTGTGCAACTTGCTGACCTTGCCCATCGCCTCGTCGAGGATGGTGGCGATGATGCCGCCATGCGCGTGTGCCGGCGGGCCGACGAAGCGGCGCTGCAGCCGGAAGTGGCAGACAAAACGCCTGCGCTTCTTGTCGAGTACAAACTTCAGCCGCAGCCCGGCTTCGTTGCCGGGTCCGCATCCGAAACAGTTGTTGGTGAACTGCTGCTTCTTGACGGTGTGACCGTGAACTCGTTCGTGACGGGCCATGTAGTGAATGTGAACGAGGTGCGGTCGAAAATGCAAGTGCAGGCTTTTCCGCTTTCTGATCTCTGGCGAAAACCGAAGAGCGAATGGCGAACAGCGGCTTTCTCAAAACAACTTCGGATTGTTCGGGTTTCCGGAGTCAATCGTGATCTGCTCATCCGTGTGACGGCGCGCGTACCAGCAGGGCTTTGCACCGAATTGCGGAAACACGGAATTCGCGCACGCGACGTCGTGGTCGCCGGCGTAATCGTATTCGGTTCTGCCATTCTTGAGCTTGACCGAGTAGTACGTGTGCACGGTGACGCTGCCAAACGTATCGCGGGCCGGGATGTGAAGGCGCAGGGACAGAAAATCCAGTGCGTACAGAGCGCACGCGACTGCAGCTACGACGATGATCCTTCGCTTCATGACCTGGCTTGCCGGCAGTCGATAAATTGTAAGGCAGGTGAAGTTGGCTGCGCCGCGCAGGTGTACATCCGCGACAAAATCCTGCCAGTTGAGTTTCCATTGTCGAGCGCGCATCATAATGCAAACGGGGTGATGCCAGCGCGATCAGCGCTTGTCATGACGATTTCCAGCAACCGTTTTGTAGCCCCCGCGCAAACTTGCCGCGCGGGCATTCAGTTAGCAGCGTGAGTCGCGGAATCAACATTCGACGACCGGGAACCTCACACAGCGGAGGCGGGCGCGGACCTGTGGCCGACTGGCCGGGCGGCTGGGGAGGCGGCGGCCGCGGCGGCGATGATTCGCCCAGCTACGGCGAGCGCCTGCGGCGCTACCGGCTGGGCGTGATGCTGGCGCTGGCGTCGGTGGTGATGCTGTTTGTTTCATTCACTACCGCCTACATCGTGCGCAAGGCCGGCGCCGTATGGGACCCGGCACGCAACGACTACATCAGCAACTGGGCGCCGTTGACGTTGCCTGTCAAGATTCTGATCCTCAACACGTTCGTCCTCGTGCTGAGCAGCTTCACGCTGGAGGTTGCCCGCCGTCGCGCCGCCGAAGATGTCGCGCTCGCTCCGATCATTGACATTCCAGGAATTCGCGTCAGCATTAGCCGGGCCCTGCCGTGGGTTTGGACGACGGTCGTCCTTGGGCTGTGCTTTCTCGCCGGACAGGCATACGCCTGGCACGCGCTGCGGAGCGAAAACATCACGTTTGCCACCAGCGCCAGCAGTTCATTCTTTTTCATCCTGACCGGCGTGCATGCTGTTCATCTCGCCGGCGGGATTCTGGCGCTGCTCTACGCCGGAGTTACTGTCTGGCTGCACCGCCCACCGGAGACACGACGGATCGTCATCGACGTGACCGCGTGGTATTGGCACTTCATGGGCGCGTTATGGATTTACATCTTCGCACTGCTGTACTTCGCGCGGTGAGAACTTCCCGTTTCGGGAAGCAATTTTGTAAAGAAGCGTAAAGTCTCTTGCATTCCGTTTTGTGCCGTGTCTAGCATGAAAGCAGAGTTGGGCGTCACCACCTTGGTGACGGAACCAACCGAGGACAGTTATGAGATGGTTCTTTTCGATTTGCACTTTCCTTCAAGGGACAATCGCGCTTTCGCCGATTTTCCGCGCAATCGCCGGGCTGTCTGCGGTTTTCGCCACCGTTTTCGCGCGTTTCGGTCGCGTCACAGCAACGTCGGCAAACGGTTATAATCGAAAGTTTCGGCAGTTCATTTTGAAGCGGTCTGTGGGGCGAGGGTATGGGGCGCGCCGTCCAGCCGGACTGCCGGTTTTCCGGGCCATGTCAAACGAAAGCATCACCGTGCGCGGGGCGCGCGTCCACAACCTGAAGAACATCGACTTCGAGATTCCGCACAATACCTTGACGGTGGTGACCGGCGTTTCGGGGTCGGGCAAGTCGTCACTCGCGTTCGACACGATCTACGCCGAGGGTCAGCGCCGGTATGTCGAGTCGCTGTCGGCCTACGCGCGGCAATTTCTGGAGCGCATCGAGAAGCCCGACGTCGACGTGATCGACGGCATCGCACCGGCGGTTGCCATCCGCCAGAAAAACACGACGCGCAACCCGCGCTCCACCGTCGCCACGGCGACAGAAATTTACGACTACCTGCGCCTGCTGTACGCGCGGGTCGGGCGGACGTACTGCCTGAACTGCGGCCAGCAAGTGAAGGAAGACACTGTGGACGAAGTTGCCGATCATATTCTGGCGCTTGGTGAAGGCGCGCGGGTGCAGGCATTTTTCCCGGTGCAAGCGCCGCCGGCGCCGACGCAGCCCGAAAAGAAAAAAGCGGGTCGCGGCGCAAAGAAGAAGCAGCCAAAGCCGGCCGACGGCGCTTGGCTGAAGGAGCGCCTGTTCGAGCTGCGCAAGCGCGGGTTCAACCGGCTCTATCAGAGCGGGCAGGTCTTCGAATTTTCGACACCGGAATCGCTGCTCGACCTCAACTTCGCCGAGCCGGTGTTCGTGCTGATTGACCGCATTTCGGTTTCGCCGGATGTTCGGGCGCGAATCGTGGACGCCATCGAGCAGGGCTATCGCGAGGCGGGAGAAGTTCTATTTGAGACGGCGCCGCGCGACGGCGAGCAGCCTGAGCGGCTGCGCTTCTCGCAGCGCTTCGAATGCAAGAATTGCAACCTGCGCTACGAAGAGCCGGAGCCGCGGCTGTTCTCGTTCAACAATCCATTCGGGGCCTGCCCGCGCTGCCAGGGTTTCGGCAACACGATTGATTTCGACCTGAACCTGGTCATCCCGAACAAGTCGCTCACGCTGGCCGAGGGCGCCATCGAGCCGTGGACGAAACCGAAGTACCGCTCGCTGGCCACCGACATGCGCCGCTACGCCCGCGCTGCGGGCATTCCGCTCGATGTGCCGTGGCAGGACTTGACGCCCGAGCAGCAGGATTTCGTCCTCAGCGGCGACGGCAAATTCTGGGGCGTGCGCGGTTTCTTCGCCTACCTGGAGCGCAAGAAATACAAGCTGCATGTGCGGGTTTTTCTCAGCCGCTATCGCGGCTATTCGTTGTGCTCCGACTGCGGCGGACTGCGGCTGCGGCGCGAGGCGCGTCAAGTCAAGGTCGGCGGGAAGGACATCTGTCAAATCACCGCGATGACCGTCGAAGAGGCGGCGCGCTTCTTCTCGACGCTGCAACTAACGGCGCCGGAAGCGGGCATCGCCGGTAAGCTGCTGGATGAAATCAACGACCGGCTGCGCTACCTGAACGAGGTCGGGCTGGAATATCTCACGCTCGACCGCCTGGCCTCCACGCTCTCCGGCGGCGAGGCGCAGCGCATTCAGTTGGCCACCTCGCTCGGTTCGCGGCTGGTTGGAACGCTGTATGTGCTCGACGAACCATCGATCGGCCTACATCATCGCGACACCGAGCGGCTTGTCAAGATACTGCACGACCTGCGCAACCTTGGCAACACCATCCTGGTGGTGGAGCACGACGCCGAAATCATGCATTCGGCGGACCGCATCCTCGACCTCGGGCCGGGCGCGGGCGAGAGCGGCGGGCGCCTGATTGCAACCGGCACCTACGATGAAATTCGCGCGAACCCGGCTTCGCTCACCGGCCGCTACCTCAGCGGCCAACTGCGCATCCCGACGCCGGCACTGCGGCGCTCAGGCAGCGGCCGAAAGCTTAGGCTCATCGGCGCACGGGCGCACAACCTGAAGAAAGTAAACGTCACCATTCCGCTGGGAATGCTGGTCTGCATCACCGGTGTCTCCGGTTCGGGCAAGTCAACGCTGGTGCACGATGTGCTCTACAACGCACTGGCCGCCGAGAAGGGCCAAGTCACCGGCGGGCCGCGAGCCGAAGTTGACCGTGTGACCGGAACGGAGTGGATCGACGAGGTCGTGCTGGTTGATCAGTCGCCCATCGGCCGCACGCCGCGCTCCAATCCGGTGACGTACATCAAAGCCTTCGACGCCATTCGCGAGCTGTTCGCTTCCCTGCCCGAAAGCAAAAAACGTGGCTACCCCGCCGGACACTTCTCGTTCAACATCCCTGGCGGGCGCTGCGAAGGTTGCCAGGGCGACGGCACGGTGACGGTTGAGATGCAGTTTCTGGCCGATGTTGAGCTGATTTGCGAGGAGTGCAAAGGCACCCGCTACAAGCCGGAGGTGCTTGACATCCGCTATCACGGCAGGAACATTCACGAGGTGCTGAACCTCACGGTCAAGGAGGCGCTGCACTTTTTCTCCGGTGTGCCCAAGATCGTGGAGAAGCTGCGCGTGCTGGAGGAGGTCGGCCTGGGATATCTGCGGCTCGGCCAGTCGGCCACGACGTTGTCGGGCGGCGAGGCCCAGCGCATGAAGCTGGCCGCGCATTTACAGCCCAGGCTGCGCGATATTGGACGCTCGCGCAGCGAGCAGGACAAGCGCTACCCGCGCATGCTCTACATCTTCGACGAGCCGACCACCGGCCTGCACTTCGACGACGTAAGCAAGCTGCTGGCGGCGTTTCGCCGGCTGATCGAGGCGGGCGGATCGATCCTGGTCATCGAGCACAATCTTGATGTCATCAAGACCGCCGACTGGGTGATTGATCTCGGCCCCGAAGGCGGCGCGCGCGGCGGCGAAGTCGTGGCGACGGGCCCGCCGGAGACCATCGCCAAGACGCCAAATTCCTACACTGGCCAGTGGCTGGTGCGGGTGTTGCCCAATGGGAGTTCAGCGCCGCCGTGAGGACACATGGGTTCCATCGACAGGTTTTGGGAAAAAGCCGAGGCAGGCGCGCCTATCAACGCGGGCTTTTAGTCTTAAACGCTGATCACCTGCCACTGAAATGTGCGGAACTCGGCGAGCCGGCGGTAGTCGCGCTCGTTTGCCGTGAGCACCGTAATGCCTAACCGCCCGGCGCTCATCGCAATCAGCGCGTCGTTGGTGAGGCGTCCCTGTCCGATTTGTTCGTAATCGTATTTGGCCGCCAGCCGGGCCAGCGCCCGACCCGTTAGGGTCCATTCGCTGAGATTGGGTACCAGGATTCGTTTCACCCGGTCAAAGTCCCGCTCCAGCCGCTCTATGACACGCCGCTCCCGATCGCCAGCACCAGCGTAGAGTTCCTCAAGCACAACCGAACTCAACCACAACGGCCTGTCCGAAGCCAGGCGGCGAAGGGCAAGCGCCGCATCATTCCCGCGCCGCAGCGACGTGATGTAAACGGAAGTGTCCAACAGTGCGGGCTGCATTAACCAGCCAGCGTCTCATAAACATCCTTAATTTCAATGCCGCTCTTGAGAAAACGCTCCGTGGCCTGCAGGGCCAGACGGTTCTTCTCGTGCTCGGCAATCGCTAAATCCAGGGCACGCTCGATGGTCTCGGTCTCCGTCCTGGCTTGCAGCGCTCTTTGGGCGCGCTTGATCTTGGCGGGGTTCAATTGAAAGTGCTTGTGGGATCGTTTGGTCAGAGTAGTCATTGCATCGCTCCCCCGATTGCGTAAGTATATCACTGATGTACATAAAGGCTACGCCCATGTACATCGTTTCAACGAGGAAAAACGGCCGGGTAGCCCGGGTCTCATGAGACCCGGGAATCCGTGATTCGGTCATCTCCGTAGCGTGTTCTTCGTCGCTGACTACCCAGGTCTCGAAAGACGCGAGACCTGGGAACCTGCCCCGAGTGACGACGCCTGGCGGACTTCTATCGAGCTTCAGGCCTCGTCGTGGCTTGCTCACGCCCCGTGATTTCTCGTTGATTGGGGATGCCCATGTTACTCCTTGATGATGCCTTTCCCCGCGACTAGACTCCTAGCGGATAGCGCAGATGCGGACTTGGTTGCGATTCACTCTCATAGGTACCACAATTGTTGGCGGCCTGTGGGGGATTGGTGTTACTCTTCGTGACTTATTTAGCTCGGAGAGGGGGTTCGGTGCCTCTGTGGTGTCCGGGTGCATTCTGCTGGGATTCGTGTACGTGACGACCGCTGGTCTTCTCTTCTGGCGGGACCCAAAGCAAGTACGGCCATTAATCTGGGCACTCGCAATTCAAATTCCGTGGATTTCAATGCCCGGGCTTGCTTACAAGTTCGAGGCAGGTTGGTACTGGTCTATCGCTCTGGTTGCGACTCAGAAAGCCGAGACATTCTCAATAGGATTTGGTACGAAAGGGGACATCGCCTCGTCGTGTGAACTTATGCTTTTTCAAGACTCGCAATTGGAATTGGGCATCAATGCGGCCGCGCTTGCGTTACTCGTTTTGCTGCGTAGGTCAATCCAATCGACTGCTAACACCGTGGAAGGCCAATCGTCCACGGTCGATGCCAAAGCTCAAGTCCCCCAAAGCCAGCCTGACCAAACTCCATCGTCTCCCGATAACAGGTGATAACAGGCCGGGTGGGACGGGTGGCCCGGGTCTCGCGGGGTATGGTTGGTGGCAAGGCTGTAACGCCACCGCAGCGTGATTAACGCGTGATCCCCAGATGCTTGGTCCTCAACCCAATCTGGCGGCGCATGCGGTGCTCACGCACCGCCCAGGTGAACTCCGCCTTGACAACGCCTTCACTCTTATCGAAGGGCCACCCGCCTCCTGCATCGAATGGACACCTGCGACTAGCTCACGCATCAAATACCAATTGCGATAGCGTCCCATCCGGCGTTGTAATGGCCGCCACTCCAAAAGCCGTTGACGATGGCGCGGTCCCATATCTCAACGTAGACCAAGTAGCAGCACGGAATGATGTTCGGATCGCTGAAGGGATCCCACAGGAAGGACGTAGGAACCAAGTATCCCTGGTCTGCGATATTGCCGTTGTAAGTCTTCGAAAGCGGAACTAAGGTGGTGCTCACCACCGGAACCGAAATGTTCGAATTGCCCCTGGCGGTTACCGCGATCTGGCTCATGTTCGGATCGTAGGCTTGGACTGTGACCAGGATCAGGCCATCGCCTTTTTTCACGTGACTGGTGCATGTCACCGGCACGAGGGTTCCGTCTGGCTTCTGCAACTGTAGCGTGATGATCGGGCGGGGCAGGGGGAACGGGCCGGTATTGTCAAGCCGTACCGCTTGCGGGCTGCTGACACGGGTGCTCTTCGCCCCATCTCGCACGCGGAGGCGCAAATAGTAAACGCCGTCCGGCATCGCGGCAGAGGTCGGCCAGGTCAGCAGAAGCTTCTCCCCGGTTGTTAACCTGCCGCCGCCTGAATCCTGAATCTGGTTAATCTGGAACCATCCTGGATCAACGCCCACCGACTGATCTGCCCCCAGCCGGTTCCGATGGCGGAAATACTCGAACGTCGTAAATGGTGGGAATACCTGGTCGGGCGGCACTGGCGGCGGTGGCTGATTCTGGAGGCCGGTGGTGAAATCGATCGTGTCGTACCCAAACTGCGGTCCCACCAGGACGGGGTTGTACGGGCCACCCGGTGCCGACGCCACCTCCACCAGGTACTCCACGGCCGTAGGGTAGTTGAAGATGCCCCAGAGCTCAACGTCGCCCCCAAAAGGGTGGTCGCCGACTCCAGTAGCGGGCGTGTCCATCGGGCAGTACCCGTTATGCAAGTAGTCCGGCCCATGCCCGAAACCGATCCCAGGACCTGCAGCATCGATCTGGGCAATCGGAATATTCGCCACTCTCGTGATCAGCGGGTCTTCCGGGCAGACCTTATGGCAGTGGTGATGGCAGCACTCCCCGCACACGATGACGCACAACTGGTAACAGTACTGTTGCAGCTTGTTCTTCTGGATCTCCTGGTTCCATCCCTCGACGTTTCCGGCTCGTATGATGTCACACAGCCGCTTGAGGAATGCCGGATCACGAAGAAACGGTCCGGCCGCCTTCGCAAAGTTCAGGATTTCCTCCGCATTCACTTCGGTTGTGGCGGGGTTGGGACAGAACTTCCGGCACACTCCGACGCAGCGCTTCCTGCAAAAGAAGCGACACACTCTGTGGCACTGGTCCTCAATTCCGACTTGGCTCAGCGCAGCCCCGAACTTTGCTGCGTCGCCGGCAACAAAGGCCTCATATGCCGCACCAAAGGCTTTTGGGTTGGCTGCTAGCTTTTCGATGGCCTCAGCTGTCTGTTGTATCTCGAACTGATTCAACTCCTGGTTTTCTTCAGCCATAACTTCTCCTTTCTTGTCTTGGAGCTTCGATGAGTCAATTCATGGGTCTCGTAGTAGTTCTGTAGTCTTGACTCTCGACTACTCGCCTTGTCCACACCTTCAGTCGGGTTCCTTATGTAAGCAAGAGCTCCGCTTGGCCTGACCAGGCTGTCCACCACCATTGTGGTCTGTGATTCGTTCGCTAGAGATCGCGAATGAGTCAAAGCGCTCCGCACCGGCCGCGCAGGGAACTCAAATGGGCTGGTTCCCCACGCCTCTAGAGTAACTAGGATGTGTTCTTACGTGTGCAGCAGACACTTGCAAGATGTGGGGACTGTACTGCTAGTTTTTCCGCATGTCAAGAACTATTTTATTAAGGTAATGTCAAGCTGCTTGTGTAAATACGGAGAGGGTGCGGGTTTTCCACTCCAGGTTGAAGCGCTGGAAGATGGGTAGATGATGCGGTCTACGCTCTCGACATTCACGAAGCACACCATCGGCCGAGTCCGCCGTCGTACTTCTACGAAGCACCGCTCAATTACGTTGGTGGTGCCCAGCTTGCGCCATAGACGGCGGGGGAAGGCCGGGTGGCCCGGGTCTCGCGGTGTTCGAGACCCCCGACTTCGTCCCGATAGACCATCACCCTGTGCGCTTCATCACAGCCGTGTGCCCTACTCGTCTGACGTTGGAATGGGTGGGAATCAATTGTCGCAACGACCAGTCCGAGCGAGGTCGCCTCCAATTGATGCATCGTCTCCCACACATTCGAAACCCGCGAATGTGTGGGGCCACCCCGCGCACCCGCGCTGAAGAGCGTGCTATCGCGCAACGGCGGGCCGTGAGCAATCGGCTTGCAGTAGGTGCCTGCATAGCCTACAATCCGTGCATGCAATACACCATCCGGAACGTCCCCAATGCTCTGGATGCTGCCCTCCGCCGGCGCGCGCAGGAACAACGTAAGAGCCTGAATGAAGTGGCCATCGACGCCCTGGCTCGGGGTGCTGGCTTCAGCAGGCAACCTGACCGGCAACGCGATCTCGGAGATATTGCCGGAACATGGCGCAGCGATCGCGCCTTCGACCGCGCCCTGGCGGCGCAGGACACCATCGATAAGGAACTGTGGCAGTGAGGCTGGCGCTCGATACCAATCGCTATGCCGATCTATGCCGCGGCAATGCAGAGGTAGTCCATACGGTTGAGACGGCGGATGAAGTATGGCTTCCGTTCATCGTGCTGGGCGAGTTGCGGGCCGGATTTGCCGTTGGCAGCCAGGGGCCGCGCAATGAAGCGACTCTGCGCCGGTTCCTTCTGAAACCGGGGGTTGACGTCCTTTATGCTGACGAGCAGACCACCCATCATTACGCAAATGTGTACCGGCAACTGCGCAAGCAGGGGACACCGATGCCCACCAACGACATGTGGATCGCGGCCCTGGTGCTGCAGCATTCGCTCACTCTCTACGACCGCGACGCGCATTTCGACGCTCTTCCCCAAGTCCCACGCGTATAGAAAAACGATCCGCCGGGTGGCTTGGGTGTCGCGGTGTTTGAGACCCGGGAAGCATAAACGTTTGACTGTGCAAACGTCGTCCTGTCCGTAAACGGTTTGGCGCTGGCCTGCGCTCAGCTGTCGCAGATTTTTCTGTCACTGTTTCAAGTAACGAAGCGCAACACATCCTGATTTGAAATTCTTTGACTCAACAAGCTTTAAGCTTAATCTCTCCGGCAGGCTGACACCTTCCAACAACCGTCTGCCTTCTCCTGCAATGATTGGCGAAACCACAAAACGGTATTCGTCAACCAGACCAAGCTTTATAAGTTGTGAAGGAATATCTACGCCGCCGACCAAAATGTTCTTGCCTGGTTGTTGCTTCAATTTAACTATTTCGTCTTGAAGGTGCGTCCGGACAATTCTCGTATTTCCATCTTCACCGCTGTCTAATGATCGTGAAAAAACCAGCTTGTTGACGGAGTCAAAGGCTCGAGCAAAGTCTTTGTCTGCCTTCGTCGCAGACTGGTCTTTGGCGACCTCTGGCCAATAAGGAACCATCAATTCATAGGTTTTACGCCCGAAGACTTGCAGGTCAACGTCACGCATGAGGTTTGTAAAATACTCAAGTGTTTCGTCATCAGCACTTACCTTGGTGTGGTCGCAGCAGCCGTCCAGGGTAATGTTGATGGCGAAGATTAGATTCCTCATTTGATTGTCCTGACTTTATGTGCAGTGCGTGTGAGAGTTAACAGCCTCGCGCGCTGCATCGTTCATCCTATAACCGTCGCGGACAGAAAAATCGACAACCGAGGAGATTTTGTTTCGGGAAAGCCGGGGACTGGACCGGCGTTCACCAATCCCCATTCGTTCGAAAAATCGAGCGGGCGCTGCGGCGCATGTTCCCAAGTCGCGGCGGCCCGGACTGTTTACTTGCTTCCGCCGGGTCCTTGTTCCGGAGCCGGGTAGAAAAGAAGCTCGCGCACCTCGCCGGGCACGTCGCAGGCGATGGCAGCCTTCTTCGCCCATGCTAGTGCCTCATCCAGATCGGCGGCTTCCAGTATCCAGAATCCGCCCATGTGCTCCTTGGTCTCGGTGTACGGTCCGTCGGTGACGAGCACCCTGCCGTCGGGCTGCTTCCGCACCGTCTTCGCGTTGGCGGCCGGGGAAATGCCGCAGGCGAACTTCCTGGCGCCGGCAGCAATCAATTCGCGGTTGAGCGCGTGGATCTCCTCGATCATCGCCTCGGTTAGGGTGGACGGGTCGAAGTCGTCGGGGAGGTAGTTAGCAACCAGATACTGTGGCATGACTTTTTCTCCTTGGTTCTTGTGGCTTGTTTCCGATGACTCGTTTCCTGTTCACTCAGGAGCCGTAGCTCATCGTTCTGCTATCAGATTGTCGTTCGAGAGACCGGAAATCGACAGCTGCTCTAATTTTTTATTTTAGGTGGCGAATCCCCTCCTGCAGGAATTGCCGCTCGGGTACCCCGGAGCCTGCCCTGAGCTTGTCGAAGGGTCTCGCGGTGTCCGAGACCCGGGAATCCGTGATCGGTCATCTCCGTAGTGTGTTCTCCCTCACTGACTACCCAGGTCTCGAAAAGCGCGAGGGGCACCCGCGTTTGTTTATGGTATGGTGACTCTGAGAGCGCGAGATGTTCCCGCGCGAAAGCAATGAAGCATGCGCTTCGAATGGGACTCCGCCAAGGCCGCCAGGAACCTTCGTAAGCATGGAGTTTCGTTTGAGGAGGCGGTGAGCGTCTTCTATGATCCATTGGCAGCCACGGCGCCGATCCTGATCATTCGGAAGATGAAAAAGATTCGTGACCTTCGGCCTTTCGTCGGCTGGACGCCTCCTGGTCGTATCTCATAGCGAGCGCGGGAAAGCAATCCGCATCATTAGCGCTCGTGCCGCAGCACCGTCAGAAAGACGCATTTATGAAGAAGGCTAAACCATCGTCTCATGAACTTCGCGCGGAATACACGCGTTCGGATTTCAAGAAGCTTGAACGCGGCAAGTACTATGAGCGCGTCAAGGAAAACTCAAATGTCGTGGTTCTCGATCCGGAAGTTGCGGCCGTCTTTCCCAATTCAGATGCGGTCAACGAGGCGCTGCACTCGCTCATGAAAGTCGGCTCTCGAGTGTCGCGGCTGGCATCGGCTTCCAGCCGGCCAACCCGCCTTCGCCGCTCCCACGGCTGATCCGAGCAACTGCATTGCCGGGTGAGCGGGGATCGATCCCGTGATCGGTCATCTCCGTATTGTGTTCTCAGTCGCAGCGCGAGGCAATGCTTACTTCCACCCTGCTGTTATACCTTGGGCTCTGGAACGGTCGCGGCGGACACGAATCAACAGCTGATACGGCCACTACCCAGGTCTCGAAAGACGCGAGACCTGGGCCACCCGCCTCTCCCACCCAACCAAAAGCAGGTTGGGTGGGGCACCCGGCAGAGCGGATGCCGCGCCGGTCGAACGCGAAGATTTTTCAGAACTCCCGCTCCGCCCGCGCTACAAATCACTGCCCGCTCAGTTGACCAGCCCACAGATTCAGCATGGGACCGAGGTGAACCACCAATCGTGACCGAGGTCACCGACAAGGTGTTGGGCGAGGTCTATTCTGCGCTCGTTCCGGGATGTAAGATGGAAATCCCAATCTTAAAGGTGCTGGTCGGTAGGTGACTGTTTGCCGTCTTACTTTTGGGATGCTTCACAGTCCTGATGGCAATTTCGCTTCTTGAACCGGAGATGCCGATGGAGGAGAAAAATGAAGCCTTTGCGAATGCTGGGCTTCGCTGCGGTCGTATTGTGCGCTGTTATCGTTAACGCGCAATTCCCGTGGACACCTGTCCGCAACGTACCCGAGATCGAAGCTGGTGCAGTGGCGCTGCTCACCGATGGCCGGGTCTTAGTGCACGACGAAAGCGGCGCCACTGGTACCTGGGGTGTCTGGTGGGCGCTGACCCCCGATATCAATGGAAACTACGCTACTGGGACGTGGACCCAGGTAGCAACCATGCCCCCCAAATACGGTCCTTCCTCCTTCGGCTCCGCGGTATTGCCCGACGGCCGCTATATCGTCGAAGGTGGTGAACATAATTTAGGCCAGGAGGCGGAGACGACGCTTGGAGCTATTTACGATCCGGTCGCCAATACCTGGACGGCGGTCAACCCTCCGTCCGGCTGGGGCACCATTGGCGACGGAGCAACTGTCGTTCTCAGCAATGGCACCTATATGCAGGCTAGTTGCTGCGACGACCCGCCCGATGCCGCCTTACTGGATCCGGTCGGCTTGACCTGGAGCGAGACGGGCACCGGAAAGTTCGACACCTACCGTGAGGAAGGGTTGACCTTGCTGCCCGGAGGCAAGGTACTGGATGTGGATACGTACTACCTGCACTACGATCCCAACGGGAAGAACTACGAGCTCTACGACCCTGCCAGCGGCGCCTGGTCGGTTGCCGGCAGCACACCTGTGCAGCTCTGGGACTCAGCCGCCAATTGTGGTGGGGAAGACAAAGCTACCTATGAGATCGGTCCCGCGGTCCTGCGGCCCGATGGAACGGTGTTCGCGACCGGGGCCAACAGTTGCGCTGCCGGCCATACCGCCATTTACAACGTCAGCGCGGGTACCTGGACGGCTGGGCCGGACTTCCCCGGTAACCTTGACATCGCTGATGGTCCGGCAGCCCTGCTGCCCGACGGCAATGTCCTCATGATGACCAGTCCTGGGATCTTCAACGGCGGCTCGGTCTTCTTCGAGTGGGATGGTAGCAAATTGCATCAGGTCCCGGGGCCGCCCGATGGTCCCTCCGACTCCTCCTTCTTCGGGCACATGCTGGTGCTGCCCACCGGCCAGATCCTGTTCACCGATTTCACCAATGACGTCGAGCTCTACACTTCCACCGGCAGCCCTTACCCAGGCTTGCAACCGACGGCACTAATGGTTTCGGCCGCTCTGTCCCGGGGGAGTTCGATCATTCTCTCCGGCTACAAGTTCAATGGCGCCTCGCAGGCCTGCGCTTACGGGGATGACTTTCAATGTGCCACCAACTATCCCATCGTGCGCATTACCAACAAATCCACCGGACACGTTTTCTACTGCCGCACCCATGGTCACAACACGATGGCAGTTGGCTATCCCGGGCCGACGTACACGCACGTTGATGTTCCCAGCAACATGGAAACCGGGGCCAGCTACCTGGAAGTGGTGGCTAACGGTATCGCGTCGCCGAAGTACCCGATCGCGATCGAATAGAACTGCCAAGCACGCGCTAGCTGCCGTCACCGCCGTAAGGAATTCGCCATAATCGGCCGTCTCACCCCGCTCTCCCTTCGTTCCTGGCGCGATTGTGACCGTGGTGGAAGCGGCGTCAAGGGTCTGCGATGAACGCCGCTGCGCGGCGCCCTTGACCCCGCTTCCACCACGCGAGGATTGGTGTCTCTTGACAACGCCAACGTCGTTATAGACGGGATGACAGATAATTAGGATTAGGTGCGATGAATAGTGGAATGAAGGTGCCGACGTCGCTGGTGCAGGTCGTTGTTATAGCCATGCTGTCGATGCCGCTGTGCGCCGCTGCCCAGGAGAGCAAGCCCACCGTCCGCCACCATCGCGTTGAGGAGACGGTTCCGGACGAAAACAGCACGCCCGAGGTGGAGCAGGCGGAAGCCGCGATGGAGAAGAAGGATTTTTCCACTGCGGAGGCACTGCTCCAGAAAGCGGTTGCTGCCAAGCCCGACAATTACCGCGCGTGGTTTGACCTGGGCGACGTCTATAACGCGACCAATCGGCTGCCGGAGGCGACGGAAGCCTATCGCAAGGCGGTTGCCGCCAAGCCGGATGTCTTCGAGTCGAACGTCAACCTCGGCATTCTGCTGGCGCGACAGGGCAAGAACGAGCAGGCAGCGAAGTATTTGAAGGCCGCGACCCAGCTCACGCCCGGGGCGAACCCTGACGATTCGATGGCACACGCGTGGCTGGCGCTCGGGCGGGTCGAAGAGAGCGTGAACCCGCAAGAGGCGATTGCGGCGTATACAGAAGCGGCCAAGTTCAATCCGAAAAATCCCGAGCCACACCTGGCCGCCGCTTCTCTGCTGGAAAAGCAAGGCGATCTTGATGTGGCGGGCCGCGAGTTTCAGATGGCCGCCGTGCTCGATCCCAAATCAAAGCCTGCCGTTTCCGGCCTGGCGGACGTCTATATCAAGCAGAAGAGGTATCGCGAGGCGGAAGCTGCGCTGCGCAAGCTGCTGGCCATCGATCCCGGCAACAGCAACGCGCACATCCGGTTGAGTCATGTGCTCGTAGAAGAAGGTAAGACTGAAGAAGCGGCTCTGGAGTTGCAGAAGGGGCAGAGCGGCTCCGGTGGCGGCCCGGCTGCGCTGGAACTCGGCAGGTCGTTTATGCAGGTCGACAAATACCGGGAAGCCGAGCAGCAGTTTCGCATCGCGGTGACGCAGCTGCCGAAGGATGCCGAGGCGCATTACGCGCTGGGCTCGGTGCTCATGCAGGTCAAGCAATATCCCGAATCGCAGCAGGAGCTACTGCTGGCTGTGCAACTGAAGCCGGACCTGGCCGAGGCCTACGGCAATCTCGCGGTAGTGGCAGCGGAGAACAAGAATTACCAGTTGACGCTGAAGGCGCTGGATGCGCGCGCGCAGTTCCTGCCGGAAGATTCGGCGTCCTATTTTCTGCGGGCCACGACCTTCGACCACTTGAAGGCAGTACCGCAGGCGGTGGAGTATTATCAGCGGTTCCTGAGCGCCGACGCCGGCAAGTTTCCCGATCAGGAGTGGCAGGCGCGCCACCGGCTGATGGCGCTCGATCCGAAACACGCAGACAAGTATCAGAGTAAGCAGTAATGCGCGGCCTGTTCTCATGTGGGGTGCTGGTTCTGGCGCTGGCGGGCGCGTCGCTCGCGGGAGAGATACCTACCGCCGAGCTGAAGGCGCGCGCCGACTCGGCCACGGGCGCCGAGCAGGCCAAGCTGTGCCTGGAATATGCGCACCGGCAATTGTCGGACGCCAACAATCTTTTCAATCAGGGAGAGATGGAAAAGGGCCTGGCCGACATCCGTGAGGTAGTTGAGTATTCCCACAAGGCCGCCAACGCCGCGGCGGGCGCGGGGAAACACCTGAAGGAAACGGAAATTGACCTGCGCAAGATCGCCAAGCGGATGCACGAGGTCGGCGAGTCGCTGCCGTTCGAGGACCGCGATCCGGTGCGCAAGGCGGTAGATGAGATCGAGCAAATCCGGTCAGACCTGATGGTGAAAATGTGGGGGCCGCAGGCCGAACCGAAGGGAAAATCGTGATGCGTCAAGTTTATGTGCTTCTGGGGATTGTTTGGCTGACAAGTTTTGCCACTCAGGGCGGACTTGCCCAGCACAAAGATCCGCTCACCGACCAGGAGATCGACCAGATGCGTGAGGCGGCGGACTATCCCAACAAGCGGTTGGAGCTGATGGTCGGCTTCGGGCGTGCGCGCTTGACGTCAATCCAGCAGGCCGGTGCCGACCCCGACGTTACCGCCAAGGAGCGGCCCGTGAAGATACACGATCTCCTGCAGGACTTTACTGCATTAATGGATGAGATTGACGACAACATTGACATGTATGAAGCCCACAAGACCGACATGCGCAAAGGCCTGAAGCTGGTCATCGAAGCGGGAAGCGAATGGCAACTGCAGCTTCGGGCCTTGAAGGACAAATCGCCGCCGGAAGAGTTGGACCAGTATTCTTTCGTCCTGACCAACGCAACTGAGGCGGTGAAGGACACCAGCGACAGCGCCCGCAAGACGCTCCAGGACCAGGAGGAGCTGGCCAGGAACAAGAAGCTGACTAAGGTGTATTCGGAGAGGCCGGACTGAAACCCGCCCGTTCTACAGAGAGTCCCGGGTCCGTTGCAACGTTTGCGCTACTTCTCTTAACCCTCGCCGCGGCCTGGCTTCGCCTGTCGCACCTCGGCACGAAGAGCCTGTGGCTCGACGAGGGCGCCACGGTCGCACTGGCGCGTATGAACTGGCAGCACTTCGCCTGGATCTGGTGGCACGGCGAAGCCAACCTGCAGACCGTCTATTTCCTTCTGATGCGTGGCTGGGTCTACGGCGGACTGAGCGAGGCGTGGTTGCGGCTGCCGTCCGCGCTATTCGGGATAGCGTCGGTGCCGATGCTGTACGTCGTCGGCCGTCGGCTGTTGCCTGCGAGCGCCGCACTGGCCGCGGCTGCGGTGCTGGCCTTCAGTCCGACCCACGTCTATTACTCCCACGAAGCCCGCAGCTACACGCTGACGATTTTGCTGGCGCTGCTGTCAACGTATTTCTTCGTCCGCGCGGTGGAGGATGGGCGGCGCAAGGACTGGATACTGTGGACGGTGGTCAGCATTCTCGCTTTCTACAGCCATTACTTCGCGGCACTGGTGCTGGTAGCACAGGTGTGTTCCCTGCTCTTCCGCCGGACCTCCAGTGAGACATGGAAGCGAGTGGTTTTCTGTTCGCTGCTGATTTTCCTGATCGCGCTCCCCGGCTTGACCTACGTCTTTCGCGCCAGTCGCGAAAACCTGTACTTCATCTGGATGCCGAGGGCGACCCCGAAAGAAATCTGGCGCCTGGCGAAGTTCTTTGGCGGAAGTGGAGTGAAAGTTTTTGTTGCTTCGATTTTGTGGATTGCAGGCTTGATTGTCATTGCCAGAGCGCGGCGGCGCGATGCCGAAGAATTCTGGCACGGAATGTTGATCCTGTCATGGGCGTTGTTTCCCGCGGTGATTGCGGGGCTGGTTTCGGTGGTCCATCCGATCTTCATGGCCCGATATCTCATCTTCTCGTTGCCGGCGATGGCGTTGCTGGCAGCGGCGGGAATGACGACGTTGCGGAGAATGCACATCGGCGCGGCGCTGGTCGTCGCGCTGTGCGCCATGTCGGCGCCGGCAATTGTCAAGGACTACAACAAACCGCGCGAAGACTGGCGCGCTGCCAGCAATGCCATCCTGACTGCGGCGCAACCTGGCGACGCAGTCGTCCTCTTTCCCTTCTACACGCGTATTATGCTCGACTACTACCACGACCGCGATCTGCCGGGATCTTCGCCTGTCCACGTTTTTGCGCCGCAGTACTACGACGGCGGCGAAGATGAGCACGACCTGCAGCAAGCGCTCGATGCTGACCCCGGGCAATTCCGGCATGTGTGGGTGGCGCTATATGGCGTCGGCCCGCAAAGGCTAAGCCTTGAGCAGGTCAGTCCGGCGTTGGCGGCCAAGCTGCGGTCGGCCCTCGGCGATCCTCAAGTGCGGCGATTCACAGACATTGATGTGCTGAAATTCGGGAAATGATTCTTCTACGTAACGGCCGGCGTGGGCAGGAAGCGGTATCCCACGCCGCGTACCGTTAAGAGATGCCGCGGCTGCGACGGGTCCTCCTCGATGTACTTCCGCAGCCGAACGATAAAGTTGTCGATGGCGCGCGTGTCGGTGTCCTCGCGCAGGCCCCAGACTTCCTCCAGAATGGATTTGCGCGAGACGATTTTGCCGCTATTACGGATGAGATGGCGCAGTAGCTCGGCTTCCATCAAAGTCAGGCGAAAAATCTTCTTGTGGGCCCGCAGCTCCAGCGTGCCGAAGTCAACCTGCTTGTCGTCGAAGTTGTACACGTCGAACTCGCGCAGAGCATCCGCATCTCTGGGTTCGGCAAGGCGCGCCTCCACCGGCGGATTGGTGAGCAGAGTCCGTCCCCAATCGCGCCGCCGCAACAAGCCGCGAATGCGCGCGAGGAGAATGGCGAGATCGAACGGCTTGGGCAGGTAATCGTCCGCGCCGGCTTCAAAGCCTTTCAGCACGTCTTCGGGCTGGCCGCGCGCCGTGAGCATCAGCAGCGGAATGTAGTTGCTGGCCTTGCGCAGCTCAGAGGCGACGGCGAAACCGTCCTTGCCGGGAAGCATGACATCGAGCACCAGCAGATCGAATGTGATGTGCTTTTTCAGCAGCAAATCGAGCGCGGTCTCTCCGTCGCCGACGACGCTGGTCGGGTATCCCTCGGCCTCGAGGTTGAACTTCAGGCCGCGCGCCAGGTGCTCCTCGTCTTCCACCAGCAGGATTTCGTTCACTGCGAGTTCCTCGGCAACTGAATGGTCACAGTCGTGCCGCGACCGGGGCCGTCGCTCTCGGCGTAAGCTGAGCCGCCGTGGCGGCGCGCGATAGCACGCACGATGAACAGTCCGAGGCCGCTGCCCTTCACCTGAATAGATTCGGGCGTGATCACGCGATAGAACCGCTTGAAGACCCGTTTCAACTCCCCGCCGGGAATGCCGACGCCGTTATCGCGCACACGGATTTGCACATCGTTCAGGTTAGGCGTGACTACCTCGACGCGGATGTTCGGGTCCTGTGGCGAGTACTTGACGGCGTTGTCGAGCACATTCGACAGCGCGGTGAAAAGCTCCTCGCGATCGCCCATCACGGTGAGCTGCTCGGCGGGTTGGCCTTCCTGGGTCCAGTCCATTGCCTGCGGCGACAGATGATGCCGCGAGCGTGCCAGCTCCACCGCGTCCTGCACCAGAGGACGGAGCGCCAGTTCGCCGCGTGACAGGGGCGCGTTCCTTTGCACTACGCGCGCCGCGCGAAGCACCTGCTCCACCGTGCCGATGAGCCGCTGCGTGTCATCCAGCATTACCTGGTAGAACTCCTTGCGCTGCTTTTCGTCCAAGTCGCGCTTTTGCAGCGTCTCCAGGTACAGGCGAATGGAGGTGATGGGCGTCTTCAGCTCGTGAGTGATTGCATTCAGGAAGCTGTCCTGTTGCTCATTACGGCGGATTTCTCGAACCAGAAAGATGGTGTTGAGGATGACTCCGGCGATGATAAAGCCGAAGAAAATCACCCCCAGGACCAGCGGCACCAGCTCGCGCCAGTTGAGGATGATCCAACTGATGTTGAGGACCATCGCCGCCACGGCCAGCGACACGCCCAGCGTTACGAAAAACGCGATGGCGGTTTTGCGGCTGGTGATGCGCATGACGACGAGGTCAGGATAGCAAACTAGGGGGGGACTAGGGGTTAGGGGCTAGGTCAGTAGCAACGTGTGATCTAGCCCGGCGTTAGGTCTCTACTGCAAGCCGGCCTGCTTCAGCATCTCAAGGAACTGGCCCTGGGTGCGCATGTCGATGGACTGGGCAACCAGCTTCCCTTGCCGGTTGTACACGAAGCTCTTTGGAATGCCGTCGACCTGAAACTGCTCGGTGACTTTGCGGCCGGGATCGAGCATCACCGGATACGAGATCTGACGCTCGGCAATAAACGGTTGTACCTTGTCAAGCTCTTCGTCCGATATGGCAAGGATGATGAATCCCTGGTCCTTGAAGCGCTGATAGAGAGCGTTCAGGTCGGGCATCTCCTTGCGGCACGGCGGACACCAGGTCGCCCAGAAGTTGACGAGCACGACTTTGCCCCTCAGCGCACTCAGCGTCCAGGATTT
>Ga0335077_10002297_pt1 | contig 22820 bp, 18 predicted proteins | sample Lox_Sample_31_FD_207151 | JGI IMG/M metagenome (GOLD analysis project Ga0335077, IMG submission 207151) | Soil microbial communities from Loxahatchee National Wildlife Refuge, Florida, United States - Lox_Sample_3.1 | ecosystem: Environmental > Terrestrial > Soil > Wetlands | place: USA...
TTATCGGCTCTCACGGCACGTCACATTAGTCGAAACCTCAGATGAATACTAAAGTCAGTATTTGTCTGACAGATTAATCAGCTTCGGGTCCATAGCCATGAAAGGAATTTGTCCGTAACGTGTCCTAATAGAGGAATTATTTCAATCATCCAGCAATCCCGGCAAAATCGCGCCTGGTCAGTTCCCGGCCTGCTGGAACAGCTGAAGCAGGACTTGGGATCAAAGTTTGTCGCCGACCTGATTGCCACGTTTCTCGATCATCTAGCGGCCGCGTTGCCGGTGGTCGCGGCGGCCTCGGCCACCGGTGACCTGAGAATCGTCGCCAAGGAAATACACAGCTTAAAGGGAAGTTCGCGGCAGCTGGAAATAGAAGTCATTGGTACAATTTGCGAGCAAATTGAGCTTCTCGCGAAAGAAAATAAGCTGCGTGAGGTTCAATTGCTGGTGAAGCGTCTGGAAGAAGATAGCAAAGTTGTGCGGCGGGGTTTAGGCGCATACATCGACAGCTTGTCGGCCGGACCCGTGCAATGAAAAGCCTTAGGAATAGAGATAAAGGGATACGTCATACTTGAAGGTCTACTCAAAGGGGCCCCTGACGCGACGTGCGGCGCGCCCCAGAAACCAAGGTTACGATTTCCTCGTCAAACCATTCCATTCTGGCGGGTTGCGAGTATGCTCATGGGCGGGCCAAGCGGTAGCGGAAGCGAGGAATCGATGCCCATTAATGAGGGTGCTCATCACCCCGGATGGGTGGTTGAAACCATCCCCACGATATGCCAGACTGTTAGCCAATTCCCTCGTCATAATAAGGACTGCGCCATGAGCCATTTTTCCGAGGTTATCCCACCCGCGAGGGAACTCAATTCCACAGAAAACCGGCCATCCGCGGCGAAAAGTGCACCTACAGGCGAAAAAAAAGCGCTTCGAATGCTCGCCGTGGATGATCACTCGGTGGTGCGGCAGGGAATTATTCGGATTCTCGCCGGCGAATTTCCCGGGGCCATCCTGGAGGAAGCCGGGTCTGGTCCGGAAGCTCTGGAAGCGGCCTGGAGGCAGGATTGGGATCTGATCCTGCTGGACATCGGCCTGCCGGGACGGTGTGGAATCGATGTGCTAAAGGAGATTAAATCGGCGCGCCCCAAAGTGCCGGTTCTCATTGTCAGCATGCACTCGGAAGGGCAATTCGCCATCCGCGCGCTAAAGGCCGGGGCGGCCGGCTATCTCACCAAAGACAGTCCCCACGAGACCATGATCTACGCGGTGCGCCGTCTGTTGGGAGGCGGGAAGTTCATCAGCCCCACTCTGGCTGAAAAGCTGGCCGTTCAGTTAGACGCCGACACGAGCAAGCTGCCGCACGAATCTCTCTCGGACCGCGAGTTTGAAGTCTTACGCATGCTCGGAACCGGAAAAACTGTGGGGGAGATTGCCCAGCAGTTGTTCCTCAGCGTGAAGACCATTAGCACCTATCGAGCCCGCATTCTGAACAAAATGGGGCTCACCAATAACGCCGAAATCGTTCAATACTGCATCCGCAATAGCCTGGTGGAATAGCGCGGGGCCGCACCGGGTGACCTTTTCGCGGGTGGCTTCGTCAGATGCACATGCGTCTGTTCGAGGCAAGCATGGTCATTTTCGCCGGCGCGACTCTGGCCTGGCCGCAGTCGGGTCAGATCCAATCAGCGGCCGCGGTTCTGGAAAAGTATCAGAACGCGCTGGGCGGCGTAGAAGCCATAAAAAAAGTCCAATCGGAAACGGTGCGCGGTGAAGTCGAAGCCACCGGCATGCCAGGCAAGGCGACCTTCGTGTATTATGCGAAGCCGTTCAAGTCGCTGATTCGCGTCAAGCGGCCCGACGGCGGCGAGATCCTCTCCGGATTCGACGGCAGCGTTTCATGGTCGGTCACTCCGCAGGGAGCCAGCATCGATAAAGACACGGCGGTTGAAGCCGCGCGCCGCGATGCCGACCTCCAGTATGCGCTCCACCAGCCGGACTATTTCCAAAAGCTCGAATTCGCCGGCGTCACCGATTTTGATGGCCGCCCCTGCTATTGGCTTCACGGGACCACCCACTGGGGCAAGGACAACAATCAGTTTTACGATGTCCAGACCGGCCTCCTCGCCGGCTACCGGTTTCAGGCGGACGACTCCTCGAGGAGGATCACGATCACCCTGTTTCAGGACTACAAGAGCTTCGGTGGGCCGTTGGTGGCGACTCAAACGATTTCGCGCACCGGGGATCAGACGCAAACCTTCACCTACGCGTCGGTGACCTACGACACGCTGGCGGATTCTGTGTTCGCCCTGCCGCAAGCGGTTCGGGCGCTGCTGAAATGATCGATCCCGAAGCCGCCATCCCCATTCAGGCGGTATCGCGATCCCGGAATTGATTAGCCTCGAGAAGCAACTGGTCGCAGCACGCGGCGACCTCCGGCAAGAGGCGACGAGCGCCTTCGAGGTCACCATTCAGCCCCAGCGCTTCCATTCTCCGGGCCACTTCAGCCAGCCGCTTTCCGCCAACGTTCGCGGCCTCGCCTTTGATCGAATGAGCGGCTAGCCGTATACCGCTGGCGTCGGAACGGCTCACCGCCTGCGTCAGCGCGGTCAAATCCTCCGGCATCGTCGACAGGAAGGTAGACAGGACTCGCCGGGCCAGATCCGCATTTTCCATGAGCCGTTCCAGCAGGTCCCCGGCATCGAAAACGGGCGGCCCTGACGAACCGGATCCCGGCGCGGGGGCCCCGCCGGCAGCGGGCGCGGGCAGCCATCGATGCAGCACCTCGGCCAAAGCGGTGCCCGAGACCGGCTTGGTGACGTAGTCATTCATTCCCGCCTCCAGGCATTTCGCCCGGTCGTCAGCCAGAGCGTGGGCCGTCATGGCGATAACGGGTAACTGGTGGTTGCGCACCGGGGTGCCGATCTGCCGGATACGCCGTGTGGCTTCGTAGCCGTCCATGAACGGCAACTGGCAGTCCATCAGCACCAGGTCGAAGTCCTCCCCGGCCAGAACCTCCAGCGCCTGCACGCCATCGGAGACCACTTTCACTTCGTCATAGCCCAGTGCCTGGAGAATCCCGGCGGCTACCTCCTGGTTGGTGACGTTGTCCTCGACCAGGAGGAGCCTGAATCCGGCCCGCGGAGGGATTGGCAGACAGGCCGGGACCGGGGGCGCGCCGGGCGACGCCGATCTTGGGCCAACCTGCAGAAGGGAGGCCAGGCGCCTGCCCAGTTCGCTCTGCTTCAGCGGTTTGGTGACCGTGGCGGCGCATCCCAGCCGCCGCCACTTCTCCGCATCGGCACTTTCCACAAGGGGAACCATCAGAATCACGGGCGATCTCTCGAGCGCCGGGTTCTGGCACAAATCCACCCCCAGCGGCCTGCCCGAATGCCCCTCGAGGCCCAGATCGGCGATGACCACGTCGTAGCGGCCGGTGAAGCCGTTCAAGAGGGTCGTGACCGTCCCGGCGTCGGCGGCCAGCTCCGCACGGCACCCCCAGCCGGCCAGCCATTGCGCCACCAGATCGCGGCTGGCAGCGTGCCCGATCACCACCAGCGCGCGCCTTCCGGCCAGAGACAGCAGCGGCGGGCGCTCCACGGCCTTCTGTAGGGGTAACGCGACGGTGAACCAGACGTGAGAACCCTGCCCCTCCACACTCTCAAAACCGACCCGGCCACCCATCCTCTCGACCAGCCCCCGGACAATCGACAGGCCCAGCCCGGTACCCTGATGACGCCGCGCGGCCGAGGCGTCCACCTGGGAGAAGGGTTGAAACAGCAAGGCCTGTTTTTCCGCGGGCACGCCGATTCCGGTATCGTGCACTTCGAACCGCAGTACCGGCGGGTTCCCAGGCGATTCCAGCCGCACGCGCACCGAAATCTCCCCGGCTTCGGTGAACTTCACGGCATTGCCCACCAGGTTGGTGAGCACCTGGCGCAGGCGGCCCGGGTCGCCGCGCAGATGCGTAGAAACGTCGCGATCGACGAGCGTGAGGAGTTCCAATCCCTTTTCCTGGGCGTTCACCGCCAGCAGGTCAGCGACGCCTTCGACGAGGGAAAGGAGATCGAAATCCACACACTCGAGAGCGAGTTTGTCGGCCTCGATTCTGGAAAATTCGAGAATGTCGTTGAGGACCGCGAGCAGGGATTCGGCGCTGTCGCGGATCACGTCGGCATAGCGGCGCTGGCGCCGGTCGAGCGGGGTGTTCAGCAGCAGTTCATTCATGCCGATGATCCCGTTCATGGGCGTGCGGATCTCGTGGCTCATGTTGGCCAGAAATTGGCTCTTGGCGCGGTTGGCCGCCTCGGCGGCTTCCTTGGCCTGGCGGATTTCGGTTTCGGCGCGTTTGCGCTGCGTGATGTCCTCGGCGATTCCGACAACCCGGCAGAATTTGCCTTCCGAATCGCGCACCGGGAAGGTGCGATTCCGGATCCAGCCGACCGACCCGTCCAGGCGCACGATGCGGTACTCCACATCGGCCGGCTCGCCCCGGAGGGAGTCTACGATCAGGCGTGTGGCGAGTTCCCGGTCCTCGGGGTGGACGAATTCAAGCCAGGCGCGGGGATCGGCGTAGACCTCCTCGCGGGGCCGGCCGGAAATGATTTCGTAAACCGGGCTGAGGTAATTCACCCGGAAGGGATCCGGACTGGCGATGTAGAGAATTTCGCCAATGTTTTCCGCCAGCTGCCGGAACTGCTCTTCGCTCCTGTGCAGCGCCTCCTCGGCCTGTTTGCGGAGGGTGACGTCGCGCGCGAAAGCGAAGCTGAATTCTTTCTCGTCGAACTGCACGTAGGTGGAAGTGATCTCCACCGGGAAAACCCTTCCATCCGCGGTCTGGTGGCAGCTTTCGAAAGTGACCGAGCCGCGCGCCTTGAGTTCCGCCCAGGCGGCGTCCCAGGCGGCCTGGGAGTATGCCGGATCCATCTCGGCGATCGACAGGGCGAGTAGTTCCTCGCGGGAACGCTGCAACGACCGGCAAGCGGCCTGGTTGGCGTAGACGATGCGGCCGTGCGGATCCAGCCAGAACACGGAATCCAAGGCTTGTTCCAGGGAGAATTGCGTGAGGCGCAGCCTGGCCTCCGCTTCTTTGCGGCGGGTAATATCCTGGACAAACGCGAAACCGTATTCTTCGCCGCCAAACTGCAGGTAGCTCGCCGTCACCTCCACGGGAAACGAGTGTCCCTGCAAGGTCTTGAAGCGGCTTTCGAAGGTCATGGATCCCAGCGTTTTTAATTCCTCCCATAACGCCGGCCATTGCTGGGACGAGAAATCCAAGGCCACGTCCGGCACCGACAAAGAAAGCAGGTCGGAGCTCGAATATCCCAAGGACCGGCAGGCCGCTTTGTTGACGTAGAGAAAGCTTCCGCGCGGGTCGACCCAGAAGATGGCTTCCGCGGCCCAATCGATGGAGAACTGGGTGAAGTTCAGCACCTCCTCCATCTGCTTGCGGTCGGTGATATTGGAAACCAGGCCATCGGCGTACCGAACTCCGTTTTTTTCGTAGGTGGCCACGGCCCGGTCGTGCACCCAGATCCATTCCCCGGTTTTGCGCCGGACGCGGCACTCCACGTCGTACGGCTGCCCCTTGGAGAACAGCAGTTCCAGGGCTCCCCGCACCTTGGCGACATCGTCGGGGTGAATGGAATGGAAAAAACCGCCGGCGCCACGCTGAACGATCTCCGCATGCGTGTACCCGGACAGTTTTTCGATATTGGGGCTCATGAAAGCCACGCGGCCCGCGGAATCGAGTGTCCAGGCGACGTCGGGAATATTCAGGATCAGGGAGCGGTACTTCTCCTCGATGCGCTGGCGTTCAATCAGCGGACCGATCTGGCCGCCGATAGCCGCCAGCATGTCGATCACCTGCTGGTCGTGCGCGCGGACCTCGCGGCTGAAGAGCTGAACAATGGCGAGCACTTCTCCAGCGACCACGATGGGCGCCGCCAGGGCGGCCCGCAGCCCGCTCCGTTCGGCGTCCCGCCGCTCCAGCTTTTGGGCCGCGATGTCCGGAATCCACACCGGTTGGGAGCAGGCCCATGCCCGTCCGGCCAGCCCGGAGCCCTTGGAGAAGGTCATGCGGCGAGTCGCCAGTTCCAACTCTTCGAGTTCGAGCGACGGCGGATGCCAGCTTCCGGCCCAGGACAAGACATTGGACTTCGGGTCCACGTCCCAGAAGATGCCATATTCAAACTCCAGCGACTGGCAAATGGCCCGGAGAATGGTTGGCACGGCCTCGGCCACGGAGACGGCCTCGGCCAGGGCGCGCGCCGTTTGGTGCTCCACCGTCAGGCACGCCTCGGCTATTTTGCGTCCCGTGATGTCGACCAGCGTGCTGTCGATGAATGCGCCGGCTCCGCCGTGACCATCGACCAGGCGGCTGTTCACGATGGCCCAAGCCAGGCTTCCGTCCCGCCGCCGCAGCCTCCACTCGGCGCCGGTGACGCAGGTCTCCTCTTCGAGCCGTTGCAGGAAGGCGGTGCGATCCGCCCCCGAACTGTAAAATTCTGTGCTGCAGCGGCCGCGGAGTTGCTCTGGCGATTCGAAACCGAGAAGGCGGGCGAACGCCTGGTTACTTTCAAGGATGCGACCATCCACGCCGCTGCGGCAGATCCCCATGAGGTTGTGCTCGAACAGCGCACGATAGCGTTCCTCGGAGGCGCGAAGCGCTTCCTCTGCCTGCTTGCGGGCGGTGATGTCGCGGGAAATCGCGGACGTTCCGGTGATCTCGCCGGCGGCATTGCGGAGCGGAGAGACCGTAATGGAGACGTGGAGCCGCATCCCCCCTTTCTTCACACGCAGGGTCTCCAGATGGGAAACTCTCTCTCCGCGCCGAATTCTTTCGAGAATCCGCGGCACCTCACCGGGCCGGTCGGGCGGGATGAGGAAGGAAATGCTTCGTCCGATGGCTTCGGCGGCGGCGTATCCGTAGAGCAGCTCGGCTCCCTGATTCCAGCTCACGATGGTTCCGTCCATCGCCGTGCCGATGATGGCATCTTCGGAGGAATCCACGATCGATGCCAATAGCGCCCGCTCGGTTTGGGCGGCGCGAATCTCGGTCACATCCTGCTTCACCGCGATGTAGTGGGTAATGGCGCCGGCGACGTCGCGCACCGGCGTGATGCTCATTTCCTCGATGTAGTGGCTGCCATCCTTGCGGCGGTTGATGAGGTCGCCGTGCCACCTTTTCCCACTCGCGATGGTGTTCCACAGGTCCGCGTAGTAGGCAGGGTCCTGAAGGTCGGACTTCAGGATGCGCGGATTCTGGCCGATGGCCTCCTCAGCGCTGTAGCCGGTCATCCGGGTGAAGGCGGGGTTGGCGTATTGGATCCTGCCTTCGGTATCGGTAATGAGGATGGCTTCCCCAACCTGGTCGACCGCGGTCGCCAGCGTGGACAGATTCCCCATCAGGGGATGAGGCGCGCCAACAGGCTGCCGGATGTCGCCATCTCCCGGCAAAGACGCGGGTTGCTGGAGATGCGACAGGGTTGGATCGTTGGTGGCAGCCATTGGGTGGGTGGCCCGTAGAGTGGCCGCGCCAACCGGCGAAGCCCCTCTAAAATCATCGGCTTCTGGCCGCCAGAAGTTTATCTTGCCGATAGCCCTCGCGCGCGGGACACCGGCGTAGGACATACTCTCACAGCTCGTGGGACCACGTTCTTACTCTCAGAGGCGCGGATGGCCGATTTTGACTTTCGCACCGGCAGTTTACACTCGTCCTGTGACTTCCCTGAAGGTCTTCATCGCGGAGGACTCGCCCAGCATATTGAAGGCCTTGAAAACCCTGATCCAGCCCGTTTCTCACGTGCAAATCGTGGGAAATGCCGAACGGGCTTCGCAGGCGATCGAACTGATTGAAACCCTGGAGGCGGACGTCGCGGTGCTGGATATTTCCCTGGCGGAAGGAACGGGCCTCGACGTACTCAAACGCATCAAGCGCACCTTGCCGGGAGTGATCGCGATCATTCTGACGTCCTACGAAGGGCGCTGGATCCGGGCCAAGTGCCTGGGGGCGGGCGCCGACCATTTTCTAAATAAATGCTCAGATTTTGACAAAATTCCCACTTTATTGCGTCAAATCGTGGTGGATAAGGGATTCGGCGGAGCGCAAAACGCCGCAGCCCTTCCCATCGATATACACCGCCTCCTCCCATGGGACAGTAGCCAAAAGAGTGATTCCTAAGAACGTTATCCGCAGTCAGACAAAGCTGGACCCCCTTCCTATCCCCAGTTCTACAACAACCTCAGATGTACTCCGATTGTTGCTCTTTTAACGTCATGCCATTCTCTAGTGGTGAGCGTTAAAAGTCCGGCACGGAGAGGCGCCCATGCTTGATTTAAAAGTCGGGATGCAAATCTTTCATAACGGAGTTCCCGTGGAACTGCTGTACCGCGTGGAGGCGATGCGGGTTCACGGCTCCGCTCAGTCTTATGAAAGGTGGAAGATCCGGCCGCTTTTTGTTGCCGAACCGGACCGGGAAGCCGTGTTCTCGCCGCACGACAAGATTTCCTTTCTGCACACGGGCCGAAAGGCGAATCGGCGCCACCAGGGATAAGGAGTTGCTTCAGTGAATCTGGAAATACAAGTACCCAGCGTTGCGAACCAGGTAGCGAATCTTCCGAAGAAGGGCATCGGAAGGCCGAAGAAGATGGCACACCGCGATCCGCTGGCTCCATACCCGCGCTGCCGCTGCGGCGCTTGCGCCATGTGCCGGGACAACGCGAAATGGGACCGCATCTTCGCCAAGTTCGTGGTGCCGGAATCGCGGGATGTCCGGGGAGTTTTCCAGTCCCCGTTGAAGGACCTGGTGCGCGGCGCCTGACTCAAAAAATGGTCCCACGAACGGAAAGCGCGATCTTGGATCAGCCAGCGCAAGCAGGCGTGGCCGCGTTCCCCGGTTTTCTTCGGGACATGAACGGGTCACCCGTCTCGACGCAAATGGTGGAACGGCAGTTGAACAAGATAGTTGCGAGCAACGTCTTCGCCCGCTCCAAGCAACTGTGCCGGTTCTTGCGATTTGTGGTGGAAGAGACCCTGCATGGCAACGCGGAGGCGGTAAAGGAGTCTCTGATCGGCACGGTGGTTTTCCAGCGGGGCGAGCTTTTCAATCCCGGCATCGATCCGATCGTACGAGTGCAGGCCCGGCGTCTGCGAGCCAAGCTCGAGGAATACTACGCGGCCGAGGGCCAGCACGATGCGCTGGTGATCCGATTAAAGACGGGCTCCTACAGCCCGTCGTTCGAATCCCGGGTATTCGTGGAATCGAAGCCGGTTTCGTCATCCGCGGACACGCTGGCAGAAATCCAACAGAGCATTGTGGCTTGCGAACACGCTCTGAACATCAACGGCGCAGGCGCTGGGATGCAGTACAATGGCACGGGCGCGACGAATGCGGCACTCGAAAGTGACGAGACCGGCGCTACGATGGCTCGCGTCAACGAAATCCTTCTTCGCGTCCTGGACCTCACGCGGCGAGTGGCGGAAACACCAGCGGTCCGCGTGGCGGCATCGGAAGCATTTCCGGGAAATTAGTTCGCTTCTCTGTTTTTTCGCCGCGGTCACCCTGTGCGCGCAGCCGGCGCCGCTCGATTTCCTGAATCACAACCGCCCGGTTCCCGACGCGCACAACTGCTATCCCTACGAAGGCCAGTATGCGGATCGCATCGATCGCGCCCTCAAAACCGGATTCCCTGTTGCCATCGAGCAAGACATCGCCTGGGGCGTGGACCGCAGAACGGGCAGGCGCGCGCCGCTTGTGTCGCACTCGGCGAAGACCAAGGGCGGCGAACCTTCGCTTCGGGATCACTTCTTCGAACGGGTGCGGCCGATTATCGAAAAGGCGCTTGCCGAAAACGATCGCGCGCGGTGGCCGCTGATCATCCTGCACTTTGATTTCAAGTCGCTGGACAAGAAATTGCTGCGCGCCGTCTGGGATCTGTTGGGCGAATACCAATCCTGGATCACGACGGCGCCGCAGACGGCCGACCCGCATCAACTCGCTCCATTCGATCCCAAACCCCTGCTGGTGCTCACCGAAGACGCGGACGCGCAGGAGCGGGTTTTCTTCCGCGACATTCCCCCGGGCGCCCGGCTGCGCGTATTTGGCTCGGCGCACACGGCCCGCATTCGCGCGAAGTCCAGGCAGCGGAGGATTCAACTGGCGGCGACGCTGGCGCCGGAGCGGCTGCTGACCGAGCGGCCCACCAACTACCGGCGCTGGTGGAATAATTCCTGGTTCGAAGTCGAAGAAGGCGGGCAAAACAAGGCGGGTGAGTGGACGCCGGCCGATGGCGAGCGTCTTCGCGCTCTGGTGAATCATGCCCACCAGCTCGGTTACTGGATTCGCTTTTATACTCTGGATGGTTTTACGCCGGCGGAGAATCGCGGGTGGGACAACGGCTACAATTTCGGATCCCGCCCGGCAGTGGAGGCACGATGGCGAGCGGCGATCGAGGCCGGGGTGAACCTGGTCGCCACGGATCAATACGAAGAGCTTGGAGCATTCATGCGCCGCCCCGGCAAGTGATGTGGACCGCCGGCTACGCGCCGGTCGCCTGCGGTAGCGGAATGCGGCCCTTGTTCCTGGCGAGCCACACATCGAACGTCTGCAAAGAGGGATTCAGCGCGCGCGAAAACCCGATGTCGCGCGGTCCGCAGAAGACTTCCTGAAAGTCCCGCTTGAACTGGAACATGTTACCGAGATCATCCGCACCCGGGAAGCCAAAGCTGCGGTACACATCTGGAGGCACGTCGTTGTAGCGGACCTCGCGGCCCAGAGCCTTGCTGAAAGCCGTCGCCATATCCGCACCCGTCAGGTGCTCCCCGGCAATGCCGACAGTCCGTCCAAGGAACTCTCTTCCTTTTTGGAAAATGCCGTACGCACACCCGCCGATGTCCTCCGCCGCGATGCCCGGCAATTTCTTATCCCCCATGGGAAATGTGATTGCCAGCCCCCCGTCCGGCACCTTCTGCGGCCCCATGCCGAAGTAGATGAAGTTGTCCCAATAAAACGAGGTCAGCAGGAAAGTCACGGGCAGACCAGCTTCAGTGAATAACTTGTTGGCCTCGCCTTTGGCGTCGAAATGCGGAACCTTGTACTTGCCCATCAGGGTGGGCATGCGGTTATCGCTGAGCGGCACCCATAGGCGTGTGTCTTCCAGTGTGGACCAGATCACGTGATCGATGCCGGCAGCTTTCGCCGCCCTGGCCATAGCGCCGGCCTCGGCCAACTCCTTTTCTGGTGAAAGATGCGCCCAGTAGAAAGTCACGCAGTACGCGGCATGGGCGCCTGAGAACGCCCGCCTCAGGCTGCCTTCGTCGTCGACATCGGCTGCGACCACCTCGGCGCCCAGGCCTGCCAGCTCCTTGGCCCGGTCAGATTGGACGTCTCTGGTTATGGCGCGTGCGCGGAAGTTGCCGCTTGGGTCCTTCAAAATGGCGCGCACCAACCCGCCGCCTTGCGCTCCGGTGGCGCCGACAACCGCAATGATCTTTTTCTCCGGCATTTACGAAACCTCCTGGTAGTGCGGCCACAGACTCGGGCCGGCAGTGTTGGTAATTACTCTACCGTTTTTGGCGGCGCTTGTGGCTACGGCCCTCTCCGCGTTATTGGACGCTAGAACGCTTTCAGCGAATCCTCGACCTTGGCCTTATCGCCGACCACTACCAGCGTCATCTTGCCCGGGTCCAGATAGGTTTCGGTGATGCGCTGCAAATCTTCCCGCGACACGGCGTTGACTCTTTGCACGTAGGTCTTGAGATAATCATCCGTCAGTCCGTGTAGATCGACGAAACCGAGCTGCCCGATAATTCCTTGGTTGGAAGAATTCCGGAGCACGAAGATGCCTCCCATGAAATTCTGAATGCCTTTGAGCTCCTTGCCGTCCGGCGGTTCTTTCCTCAGGCGGTTGATCTCGAGCAGGATCTCGCGGACCGAATCCGCCGTGAATTTCGTGGTTACGTCGGCCGATTCCTGCCAGGCCGCCGTGTGGTAACGCGTCACCACCTGGCTGAAGGGCGAGTAGGTGTATCCCTTCTGCTCGCGAATATTGTTGGTGATGCGGGAGGTGAAAGCGCCACCCAGAAGAGAGTCTGTCACTTCCAAAGGAATGTAATCCGGATGGGCCGGGCTGATGTTGATCGGCAAGCCGAGGCGAAGCGTGGATTGCACGGCGGCGGGCCTGTCAATCAGCAACTGGCGCTTGCTGGCGACGGGACTGGGCGGAGTGCGTGTGACGGCGGGCCCTGCCTCCCATCCGTCGAAGGCAGCTTCGATGGTTTTTCTTACCGCTGGATCGAAGAGGCCCACGACGTAGAGGTGCGTCCGTTGTGCGCCGATATTGTCTGCGTAAAACTTGCGAACGTCCTCCAACCTGTAACTCTTCAACTGGCTTTCCGAAGGAAACAGTCTTCCGTAGGGATGGTTCGGATACAAAGTGGCCGCGAATGCGCGGTTAGCCTGGGCCTGCGGGGTGGAAAGTTGCACGGCCAGCTGGCGCAGATTGTTGGCGCGTACGCGCTCCATCTCGCTCTCGGGCAGCTTGGGATGCGCCACCACATCGGCCACCAGCTTCACGGCATCCGCCGTAAACTCGCTGAGCACCTCGATCGACGCCACCGATTCATCCGTTCCCGCGGTCACGTCCAACTGGCCGCCCATGCGGGCCGCCTCGTTCGCCACCTGCTCCGCGGTCAGGGTGGAAGTGCCTTCTTTCATCAACTCGGCGAGGAACGTGGAGAGCCATACCTGATCGGCGCTCTCGTTGGCGTGGCCGAAGGCAATCCGGGCGCTCACCGCGGCCACCGGCACGGAGCCGTGCTGCGCCAGCGTCACTTTCATTCCGTTCTTCAGGGTGAAGGTGTTGCTCTCGGGCAGGACAAACGGCTTGGGAGTCCCCGCCGGCGGTGGGGCTTCCCTGTCGTCGGCGGCAAAACAGGACGCCGCCAGAATCAGAGCCAAAGTCCAAGTCCTCATTGTGCGCCTCCTGTATTTGGCGCCTTCGATGCGGCGCCCGCCTCCAGCACCAACACGGTGCGGTTGGCCGGGCGCAGATACTGCTTCGCCGTTTTCTCGATCAGTTCGGGCGTCACCTCTCGCAGTTCACGCTCCAGGTTGTTGATCAGCGCCGGATTGTCGTCGAACAGCGAGAAGCTGGCCATGAGGTCGGCTCGGCCCAAGCCGCCGAACTGCGTCAGGTCCTTGTAAAACTGCGCCCGCAGCTTCACCAGCGCGCGGCCGATCTGCTCGTGGGTCACGGGCTTTTCCCGCAGGCCTTCGATGATCGGATCCACCGCCGCCAGAATCTGGCCGGGCTTGACGCCGGCGTCGTGAATCAGGTTCGCGATCCACAACATGGGGCCGTTATAGTTAAACTGATTGCCCAGCAGGTTGATTCCGCCGTCCACCGAGTCCGTGAATCCGCGCTTCTTCACCAGCTCCTGCGTCAGCAGGCTGTCGTCGCCTTGCAGCAGAATCTGGTCGAGCAGCACCATGGCGTAATGCTCTGGCGTCAGCCGCGGAGGCATGTGATAGGCGAAGGCCAGCGCCGGCTTCTCGGCCAGCTTGTCGGTCTTGGAAAAGCGCTTCTCGGAATCTTGCGTCGGTTCGGCCAGGTCCGGCTTGGGCGGCAGCTTCGACGATGGAATGGCGCTGAAATATTTCTCGATCCACTTTTTAGCCTGGCCTTCGTCGAAATCACCCACCAGCGCCAGCGCCGCATTGTTGGGTGCGTAGAACGTCTGCGAAAAATCCTTGGCGTCTTTGAGCGTCGCCGCTTCGATGTCGGCCAGATCGCCGTAGAAATTGTGCGCGTTGTACCAGTTCTTGTTGGCGTATTGCGGCATATCCAGCCACGGGAACCCGCCGTAGGGGCGATTGAGAACGTTCACCTTCACCTCGTTGCCCACAACTCCCTGCTGGTTTTTGAGACTCTCGGCGGTAAGGGACAGGCTCTTCATGCGGTCCGCCTCCCCCCAGAGCATCGGCTCCAGCACGTGGGACGGCACCACCTCGAAGTAGTTGGTGAAATCGAAACGCGTGCTGCCGTTGGAGAGTCCCCCGTTGCCCTCGATCAGCTTGTCGAACTCTCCTTTGGGGAGATTCTTGGAGCCCTCGAACATCAGGTGCTCGAACAGGTGCGCAAACCCCGTCCGGGTTCTCGGCTCGATGCGAAAGCCGATGTTGTAATACACCGCCACCACGACGAGCGGCGCGGTTGTGTCCCGTGACAGGGCCACTTTCAGTCCATTGGGCAGTTTGTAATAGGTCACCGGAACGGTGAACTGCGATGCGGATTCCGCAGCCGGCAGCGAACCGGCCAGGGCGCACGCCAGTGTTGCGGCGGCGGCCAATCTACGTCCATAGTGCGCCAAGCGATTACCTCCCACACATAAACTACTATGCTAGCGAATCGCGGTAGAAGGTAGAGTGGCGAAACGGTTTGGTAACGAGGCAGGCTGGTAAATGTATACTGAAAATCCGCAATGCCCATGGGATTTCTTGACGAAAACTTTCTGCTCGCCTCTGAAACCGCGCGCCGGCTTTACTTCGACTACGCCGCGCCGGAGCCGGTTCTGGACTATCACAACCATCTGCCGCCGCGCGAGATTGCCGAAGACCGCCGGTTCGCAAATCTGTTCGAGATCTGGCTGGAAGGCGACCATTACAAATGGCGGGCCATGCGCGCCAACGGCGTCGAAGAGGAATTCTGCACGGGCTCCGCGGCCCCTTACGACAAGTTCCTGGCCTGGGCGCGCACCGTGCCGTATACGCTGCGCAACCCGCTCTACCACTGGACTCACCTGGAACTGCAGCGGTATTTCGGAATCAAGGAACTGCTGGATGAACACACCGCTGCCGCGATATGGGCGCGCGCCAACCAGATGCTGGCGGGCCCCGATCTCACGGCGCGCGGCATTCTGCGGCGCTTTCGCGTGACCGCCCTCTGCACGACCGACGACCCCGCCGATGACCTTCGTCATCACAAGAGCCTCGCCAGCTCGGGTTTTCCTGTGGCCGTCTACCCTGCGTTCCGGCCCGACCGGGCTCTCGAGGTACACCTGCCCGAACGCTGGAACCAATGGTTGGGCCGAATGGAAACCGCGACGAATCGCGAGATCCGAAGTCTCCAAGGGTTGCTGGATGCGCTCGTGGACCGGCACAACTACTTTCATTTGATGGGCTGCCGGCTCTCGGATCACGGCCTGAACTCGTGTCCGGCGGAAGATGCCGCGGAAAGTGCGATGTCCCGGATTTTCTTGAAAGCGCGGGGCGGCCAGGCTGCTTCTCCGGAAGAGCACGCTCAGTTTGTCTCATACCTCATGATTTTTCTGGGGCGGTTGGACGCCCGCCGGAACTGGACCAAGCAACTGCACCTGGGCGCGCGGCGCAGCGTCAACACACGGATGCTGGCCGGTGTTGGGCCGGACACGGGGTTCGACACCATCGGCGACTATCCTCAGATTCACGGCCTGGCCCGGTTCCTGGACGCTCTGGAACGCGAGAACGCGCTTCCGAAGATGATCCTCTACAATCTGAATCCGGCGGACAATTATGCGTTCGCCGCGCTCATCGGCAATTTTCAAGGCGGCGGTGTTCCCGGCCGCATCCAGTTCGGCAGCGGCTGGTGGTTTCTGGATCAGAAAGAAGCCATCGAATGGCAGTTGAATGCGCTCTCGAACTGCGGCTTGCTGTCGCGCTTCATCGGCATGCTGACGGACTCGCGATCGTTCATGTCGTATCCGCGACACGAGTATTTCCGGCGCGTGCTGTGCAACCTGGTAGGCGCGGAGATGGAGCGCGGAGAACTGCCGGGCGACCGCGAGTTGGCCGGCCGCATGATCCGCGACATCTGTTATGGGAATGCGCGCGCGTACCTCGGACTGCCGGAGCTGGGAGCCAAACAGAGCGCGCCTGACACCCCGAGCGGGCAGCGCGGCTAGTTCTGAATGAGAGCCGCCAGGGAAGCTGCGTTCTTCATTCCCCTGCCCGCAAGCATCTCCACCGCGAGCGGCGGAAACGCCGTGCTGTGCTCGAATGCCTTGGCGTGCGATTGGATCAACTTGATCAGGTGGGCGGTGCCCAGGTCCGATTTATGATAAGCGGACATGCCGATCAAGACCGCCTTCACAACGGCGTAATGCACAACCATCAGAATATACTGCACCGAAATCGGGCTGTCGCGGCGATAGATACTTAGCTTTTGCGTGCTTTCCTGCGGGCCCAACGGAAACAGGGTCTTGTACACGTAATTCGCCAGAAACCGTTCCATGATGTATTCGTGCTGCCGCATAAATGGCGCGTAGTATTGCCGGTAGGCGTCCGCATAACGAACCCCGATCTCTTCCATGGTGGACTCCGGGCGCCAGCCGATGCCGCGCATGAATTCCTCATAGCACTCGAGAAACCGGCGCGGGGTGAAATCCGAAGTGATGCGAGAAACGATGAGCTCCACCGCGATCTCCAACTGTGTTGTGGGTTGAGGGATGCATCCGTTCAAAAGATCGTTGAATAAACCGCGGTCGATGGCGTCTGCATATCCGCGCACGATGTCCGGCACGTCATCTTGATCCTGTCGGGCCGTCTCGTCTAATTTGTCGCAAAGGTATCCCAGCATCATGAGCCGGCTCGACAGCGGATAATCACGGTTCTGCAGAAGAGAAAAAACCAGCCGTCGAACCTCGTGAAAATACCGGTAAGGCTTAGCCGGATAGTGCCCACTGGAGGTTGCCAGCACGGAGACGCCGCCCAGACGAACGCTCTCCGTGTCTTCCTGCGATTCGGCGAGTTCCATAGGATTCAGATCGAGAAGAGCCAGCCGCGCCGCCTCCGGGCAGGACATCTCCAGCGATCTTTCGAGCACGCCATCGACGACGTTCATGACGCGCGGATATGTCGCGCACAGTTTCGACAAGTACTCTTCGCCCAGTTTCTGCTGTATCGAGCAAAGACCGTCCGACAAGAACGGGCACTCGGTCCCGTTGGGGGTGATACTCGCATAGTCGTCGTCGCCGGTGCTGCTGGTATTGATCGTGATCAGGTTGGTGAGTGCGGGCTTCAGTTCGGGGTGCGAACAGCTCTGATAACGATCGAAGGTATGCCTGTCGACCATGACGCGCCAGCCGTTGCAGCACGTGTCTTCGCACTCCGCGCCCAAACAGCGGAAGGCCTGGTAATAGCCTGGCTCGCGTAATGTGGGCGGCGCTGCCATGCTTGAGGATATCATTCCGGATTTAAATGATAAACAGTAGAAATTGAGTGGCATTTTCTCATTAATATTGGCACTTATGGGTTAGAAATCCACCGCAAATGTTATACTGGGGCAGTTGAGTTTTGGGCATCGCGAGTAGATGGTGGCATCCGTTCATCGAAAGGCGCGCTGGGGCCCGAAACGCGTCCTGATCGCGCTCCTGGCGGCGGCCGCAGGTTTCACCTTGTGCCTCAGGATTCTCGAAAAGTCAGATCCGCTGATGGCGCTCCAGGACGTCTATTCTTTCAGCGTGGGAGCGGGAGTTCTTTCCGCGTTGATCGCCTGGAAGTTTGCATAGCCGCGTAGCCGGCGCGCCGCTGAAAATGAGTGACCAGCAAGGAGAAAAACGAAAATGAAACAAGATGGCTCAGCGGCGGGCGGCCGCGGCTTCAAAATCATCCACGTCGCCATTGCGCTCGCCTTCGGTTTAACGTCTGGCGTCCTGTTTACGCAGTATTCGGCCAAGGCCAACCTCCATCCGCAGCAAGTGGTGGATTCTTTTCATAACCTGTTCTACGACGCCAGCTCGATCTGGGCCGAACATACCGACTGGCTCGGCGTCAACGTCGAGAAGGCTCCCATGGACCTGTGGTCCTACCAGCAGCTGCTCTGGAATCAGAAACCGGATGTGCTGCTGGAGATGGGCACCTATCACGGCGGAAGCGCCTACTATTTTGCGACGCTGTTCGACCTGATGCATCACGGCAGGGTCATCACCGTGGACATCAAAAAGTGGGGCTCGCCGCCGGTCCATCCGCGCATTACCTATCTGCTGGGGTCCTCGGTCTCGCCCGAGATCGTCGCACAGATCCGCAATCTGGTGAAGCCCGGCGAGAAAGTCATGGTCGTGCTGGATTCAGACCATCACCGCGACCACGTGCTCAAAGAGCTGCAAACCTACGCCGGGTTTGTCACCCCCGGATGTTACCTCGTGGTGGAGGATACCAATGTCAATGGTCATCCCGTGAACCGCGCGTTCGGCCCCGGCCCCGGCGAAGCCACCGCGGATTTTTTGAAAACCACCGACGCCTTCCAGCCCGATCCCGATTACGAGAGGTTTCTGGTGTCCTTCAATCCTGGCGGCTGGCTGAAGCGCATCAGGTAGCCACAACACTCACCCCTGCGGATTGACACCGCCCGCTCGCGTTTGATATATCTCTCGCGACTTCCATTCGTGGAGATGCTGTGAACAAACGCGACTTGATCAAGAAGATCGCAGGGGACGCGCGCCTTACCAACGTGCAGGCGGCCAAGGCCCTGGACGCATTTTTGAAGAGCGTGCAATCCTGCCTGATCAAGGGCGACCGGGTGACGCTGGTGGGCTTTGGAACGTTCGCGATTTCCCAGCATAAGGCGCGCGTGGTGCGTGACCCGCGGCGCGGCGGCACCATGCAGATCGCGGCGCGGCGCGTGGCGCGATTCGCTCCAGGACTGGACCTCAAGCACGCCATTCAAAATTCGGTAAAATCCAGCCGCATGCCGTGAACATCCTGGCCATTCACGCGCATCCCGACGATATCGAGATTCTGGCGGCGGGCACGCTGGCGCAATTGGCGGCGGCCGGACATCCCGTTACCATCGTCACGATGTCACCGGGCGATTGCGGCTCCGACAACCACTCACAGGAGGAAATTGCCGCCATCCGGCGCGGTGAGGCGGCACGCGCCGCCGCGCGCATCGGGGCCGGATATCGATGCGCCGAGTTCCGCGACATGAACATCTTCAGCGATGACGCCTCGCGCCGCCGCGTGACCGAGATTCTGCGGCAGGTTGCCGCGGAGCTGGTGCTCACCGCGTCGCCGGTCGATTATCTGTGCGACCACGAAGCCACCAGCCAGCTCGTGCGCGATGCCTGCTTCGCCGCCATACTTCCGAATTATGCGACCGGCGCCCCAAATGCCGCGCCGCCGCTCGGCGCGATCCCGCATCTGTATTTCATGGACCCCATCGGCGGGGTGGATCGCGAAGGCCGCCCGGTTGTGCCGGATTTCTTTGTGAACGTCGCCGCGCAGATGGAGACTAAGACCGCCATGCTCGCCGAGCATGCCAGCCAGCGCGAGTGGCTTCTCAGGCATCACGGCATCGACAATTATTTGGAGACCATGAAAGCCTGGACGCGAGAGAATGGCCGTCGCGCAGGCGCCGAGTATGCCGAGGGTTTCCGCCGGTACAAGGGCCACCCGTATCCGGAGTCGCCTTTGCTGGAGGAATTGCCGGGCGTCTCCGTGATCCTACCCCCGCACGGGTGAGGTATCATCGAAGACCAATCGAAATGCCTTTAGCGAACGGCACCCGAATCGGCCCATATGAAATCACCGGATTCATCGGGGCGGGAGGCATGGGTGAGGTCTTCCGGGCCCGCGACGCGCGGCTGAACCGGGATGTGGCGATCAAGATCCTGCCGGCATCCTTCGCGGCGGATGAAGACCGCTTGCGGCGCTTCAAACTGGAGGCCCAATCGGCCAGCGCGTTGAATCATCCGAACATCCTGACGGTTCATGACATTGGCGCGGATGAGCAATCGCCGTATCTGGTGACGGAACTGCTGGAGGGCGAATCGCTCAGCAGCCGGTTGAAGCGCGGAAAGCTGGGCATCAACCGGGCGATCGATTACGGGAAGCAGATCGCCGCGGGTCTCGCGGCCGCGCATACGAAAGGCATCACCCACCGCGATATCAAACCGGACAACCTCTACGTGACGAAAGACGGCCGCGTGAAGATTCTGGATTTCGGTCTGGCGAAGGTCGTGAGCGCGCGCGCGTCTGATGGCGCCACCATGAGCGTGGCTACGAATGCAGGCACCGTCATGGGCACGGCGGCTTACATGTCGCCCGAGCAGGCGCGCGGGCAAGCTGTGGATTCACGATCCGACATTTTCAGTTTCGGCTGCGTGCTTTATGAAATGCTCACGGGCGAACGGGCATTTAATGCCGATACCAATGCCGATCTGATGATCGCGATTCTCACCAAGGATCCCGATTTGCATCTCATCGGCTCGCCGGGCCTGGAGCGGATTGTCGCGCACTGTCTGGAGAAGACTCAGGAACAGCGGTTCCAATCGGCTAGCGACATCGCTTTCGCGCTGGATGCGGTGACGCAAGCCGCCAGCGGTCCGAACCTCGCCGCCGCAGCGGCCCAACCGAAAAGGAACTGGGCGCCCTGGGCCGTCGCAGGCGTGTTTGCGCTGGCTTTCGCCGCAGTGGGCTGGCTCCACTTCCGCCAGAAGCCCGAAGTTCAGTTTCACCGCCTGACGTTTCGTCGCGGCTCCATCCAAACCGCCCGGTTCACGCCAGACGGCAACAGCGTCATCTACAGCGCGAAGTGGGAGGATGAGCCCAACGAAGTCTTCACCACCCGGCTGGACAGTCCCGGCTCTCGGCCGCTGGGTTTCTCGGGCACGGAACTGTACGCCGTTTCCGCCGCCGGCGAACTGGCGCTGGCGCAAAATACAAGATCCGCCCGCAACGCATTCGTAACGGCCGGCATGCTGGCACGCGCTCCATTGTCGGGCGGTTCGCCGCGCTCTATCGAGGATCGGATCGACTTTGCCGACTGGTCGCCCGACGGCAAAGAGATGGCCGTGGTCAGGGAAACCGACCAGGGGACGCAACTCGAGTTCCCGGCCGGCAAGGTGGTCTATAAGACCGCCGGCTACATCGGTGAGCCGCGCATCTCACCCTGGGGCGATCGCATTGCGTTCCTGGATCATCCGCTGAGTAATGACAACCAGGGCACCGTGGCGGTAGTGGATCTGGCGGGCAACAAGAAAACGCTCACGGGCCAGTTCCTCGCCGAGCAAGGGCTGGCCTGGGCGCCGAAAGGCGATGAAATCTGGTTTACTGCGGCCAAGATCGGCGACCGGCTCGAGCTGCGAGCGGTCACCCTGGCGGGGCGAGAACGTATGGTGTTCCGGGAGTCCGGCGCCGTGGTCCTGCACGACATCTCTCGCGACGGGCGCGTGCTGCTGGCGAATCAGGAGATCAGAACCAAAGCGATGTTCCGCGGTCCGTCCGATGCCCAGGAGCGGGAGCTTTCCTGGCTGGACTGGTCGTTAGTGAACGGAATCTCGCCGGACGGAAAGTTTATCGTGATCTCCGAATCGGGCGAGGGTGCGGGGGCCGAGCAGCAAATCTATCTTCGGGAGACGAGCGGTGCCCCGGCCGTTCTGCTGGGGCCTGCGGGAAACAATGCGACCCTTGCGCCAGGCGGCCAAACGGTGGTGACGGTCTCGCCGGATCTTCACGACATTCTGATCTACCCGGTAGGGCCGGGGCAGTCGAAGCGAATCCCGGTACCGGGCTACGTGCTCACCGGCGCCGATCTTTTTCCGGACGGCAAGAGGTTGTGGTTCACCGGCAGTGAGGCGGGACACGGCCGGAGATGCTATATCACCGATCTGAGCGGTTCCAGGCCCCGCGCGCTGACGCCCGAAGGGCACGGTGGTTCGCTTTCGCCGGACGGAAACTATGTCCTAAGTACGACATCCGGCGGCAAAGCACGTCTCTATCCCATAGCGGGAGGCGAGCCTCAGGACGTGGCAACCGTCGCGGACGAGCGGTTGGCTGGCTGGAGCCGGGACGGGCAAGAGGTATTCGTTTTTAACCGCAGCGGGATTCCCGCCAAGGTCTACCGGCTGAACTGGAAGACTGGCCAGCGGGAGCTGATGCGGGAGATCGGTCCGGCCGACCGCGCAGGAGTAGACGGCGTGGATAGCATTCAGTTTACGCCCGACGGAAAAGCGTACACATACTCGTGCATTCAAAACCTCTCCGACCTGCACCTGGTGGAGGGATTGAAGTAGAGTTTACAATGGGTTACAAGCTAGGTATCGAAAGATGCTGTGGGCACCCTGCGGCGCGTCTGAAAGATGGCTTGCGCAGAATTGGGATATAGAGCAAATTAGTTTCAACAGCATGGGTTTGCTCCGAATTTGAAAAGAGGCCCCCAACGTGGGGCCTCCCCCTTTTTTCTCAGGAATTTACTCGTAACGCAAAGCATCCATTGGATCTACGGAAGACGCCCGCCGTGCCGGCAAAAGAGCCGCCGAGGCGGACGTTAGAACCAAAAGAACAGTGACCGCCGCGAAGGTCACGGGGTTCGTCACGCTGCCCTCGGCCCACTTGGACAGAAGATCCCTGGACATGAGGCTCAGCACAAGGCCGCAGGCCAGCCCGCCGCCTACGCTACGCACGATGGAGCGGAGCACCAACTGAAGCACCTGGCCGCGCGAGGCCCCCAACGCGATGCGAATGCCAAACTCATTGGTTCGCTGAGCCACGGCATAAGAGACCACGCTGAACAGTCCGATGGCGGCCAGCGCCAGGCCAAGGATCGAGAAACCGCTAAACAGAGCCGCCACCAGGCGTCCATAGCTGTATTCCGATTCGTCCTGAATCCAGTGCTCCAGATCGTGCGTTTGCCCAAACACCTGTTGATCGGCGTCTACCGCTTTTACCTCGGCGCGCACACGATTCAGGACGGCCAGCGGCGGCACCTGGGTCCGGACGAGGATCTGGGTCCACATTTCCATGTGCATGGAGTAGGGCACGAACACAGCCGGCTTGATGGGCTTGCGCAGGCCG
>Ga0335077_10002298_pt1 | contig 22811 bp, 16 predicted proteins | sample Lox_Sample_31_FD_207151 | JGI IMG/M metagenome (GOLD analysis project Ga0335077, IMG submission 207151) | Soil microbial communities from Loxahatchee National Wildlife Refuge, Florida, United States - Lox_Sample_3.1 | ecosystem: Environmental > Terrestrial > Soil > Wetlands | place: USA...
CGACCACATCGCCGAAACCGAGTTTTTCGACGGAATAGGCCATGAGCTGCCGGTCACACAATCATGGCGAACGCCGGCTTCAGAGTCTGAATGCGACATTCGCCGCTAATGGGTGAGCGGCGGCTCATGGCCGACATTGAATGTTGATCGAATGTCTGCCCTTTCGACATCCGGCGGCGAACGACCATCGCCAGCACGACGTGCAGCAGCTATCGTTCCTCTTGTTGTCGATCTCACAATGCAGCGCTGCGATGTTTGGCTGATCTCGATCAGATCTCCGAAGTTCTTTCAAGCGCTCAAATCAGCCGAGCATCTTGGGGGCAACGGTGGGGGCAACTCGCTTTCGTTTCGATCGATTTTTCACTCTGAAGTTCGATTCCCGCCGCCTCCACCAGCGGCCATCAACATTCGCCAACGTCCACAGCGGTCCTGCAGGAACCGCTGTGGACGATCGTTCTCCAGCATGATCGGCGAATCGCGTCAGACAACGATCCCCGCAGCGCCGGCAGGGCTGGCGCGAGGAGCTCGCCCGTGCAGGCAAGCACGACCCGAAGTCGGAATGGCTCAACCTCGCGCCGTCGTCACTCGCGGTGGGCGGGCAAATGCTCGAACAGATCCTCGCCCAGACACCGCCAGTCGATGCGATCTTCTTCTGCAATGACGACCTGGCGCCGGGTGCCCCGCTGACCGCGGCTCGCAAGGGCATCGACGTTTCCAAGCGGATCGCGATCGCCGGCTTCAACGATCACGGGGAGCGATCAGATGATCCCGCCGTTGACGACGGTACACACGCCGCGCAGCGAGATTGGTGCAGAAGCCGCGGTGCTGCTGAAGTTGATGCGCGGCGAACCGGTGCGAACCGCTTCGGTCGACGTCGGGTATTCGTTGCAGTCAGGGAGAGCGGTGACCTTCCTCTGCCCTCTCGTCAACCCGTCAGCATGCGCGCCATGGCCGCGATACGCTGGAACGTTGTTGGCACCACCCGCTGGTAAGGCCGCAATGGGTATAGGTTAGTCAGCGAAACGCCTCGTCCGCGCGTATGCCACACATCGATTCCGCCCGCACCAAGCTGTCCGAGATCACCTCGATCGAGCTGTTCTTCGACCTGGTCTTTGCTTTCGCCATCTCGCAGCTGTCGCACCACTTGGTGGCGCAAACCCACTGGTGCGGCGGCGCGGAGACCTTGGTCTTGCTGGTCGGCGTGTTCAGCGTCTGGTCCTACCAACTTCGAGGTGACGCTCACGCATACGCGACGTGCGCACATCTGGCGCTGATGATGCTCGTGGTGATGCTGCTCGGGGCTGTTCATGAATGCCGCGATCGAGCACGCGTTCGACGAGCAGCCGTTCTCCTTCGTGCTGCCTCTGCTGGCGATCCAGATCGGCCGCACCGCCCTGTCGACGATCCCGGCGGCGCCCACGCTGGCGCTGCGGCGTCACTACTTGATCATGCTCGTCTGGATTCTCGCCTCCGCACCGCTATGGGTGGCGGGGGCGTTCGCAGGCCCGAGGTGCGTCTTGCCTGGTGGGGTGCGGCCCGCCCTCGTCGACACGGTCGGCGCTTGGTTTGCGCACCCTTTCCCGGGCGAAGGCTTCGGTCCGAAAATATCCCTTTCAACGCTGAGCGCATGATCGAACGGCTACGCCTGTTCCTGATCATTGCGCTCGGCGAGGTCGTTCTGAGTGTGCGCGGTCGACGCACGCCCGCGTAGCTGAGCCTCAGGGCTTCGGCGCCGCGAAGACCTCTCGCGCCACGCCAATGGCGGTGACGCCGCTGGGCCAACCCGCATAGAAGGCGAGATGCGTGATCACCTCGATGAGTTCCGCGTCGGAGACGCCGTTCTGCCGCGCACGTGCCATGTGCCCGCGGAGTTGTTCGGGACGGTTCATGGCAATGAGCGCGCTCACCGTGATCAAGCTGCGGTCGCGTTGCGAGAGGCCGGGCCGCGCCCAGACATCGCCGAACAGCACATCGTCGGTGAGCTGCGCGAACTTGGGCGCGACATCGCCGAAGAGCTTCTGGCCCTGCGACGGCGCCGATGGCGCAACGTCCGTCACCTTGGCGGGCGCCGCCTTGTACTGCTCGTCGCTCACCTGCTCCATCCACTGCGCCGAGGTGCCGTCGAGTGCCTCGGTGATCGCGATGTGTGTCATCGCGCTGTCGGCAGCGGCACCGTGCCAGTGCTTGGTGTTCGGTGGGATGTGCACAACGTCGCCGACACGGATCTCCTGGACCGGCCCGCCCCAGCGCTGCACGCGGCCGACACCGGCGGTCACGACCAGCGTCTGCCCCAGCGGGTGGCTGTGCCAGGCCGTGCGGGCGCCAGGCGAGAAACTGACGCTGCCGGCGGACGCGCGCTCCGCGCCGACTGGCGTGTACAGCATCTCGACGTCGACCTTCCCGGTGAAGTCGGCCGCTGGCGCCGCGTTGACGGCGCGCGTTCCCGCGCGGGTGATCTGAAGCTCGGGCTCGGCGGCACTACCGGCTTCGAGCATCGACACGGCCATCGCGGCCGCAGCGATCAGGGATTTCATGGTTCACTCCTTCTGCATCAGGAACGGCTCGCCGCCGGAGCGAGTTCGCCGTACCAGTACGCCGCGGTCACCCCGCCGTCCATGAGGAAATCGCTGCCGGTGATGAACGCGCCATCGGCGCCCATCAACAGCGCGGCGACGCCGGCCACTTCGTCCGGGGTGCCTGCGCGGCCTGCGGGGCAGAGATCGATCATGCGTCGATACCCTTCGCCACGCGGACCCGACAGTTCGTCTTTGGCCAGCGGCGTGATGACGATGCCCGGGCTGATGGTGTTGATGCGCGCGCCGCGCTTGCCCCAGCGCACGGCCTCCGCCATCACGCGCAGCGAGTTGCCGCGCTTCGAGACCTGGTATGCGTGCAGCGGATCCTTGATCACGTCGGGCTGGAGCATCGGCAGCGCGAGCAGTTCTTCGGTCGGCGTCGTCGCAAGCGCCCTGTTCTGCTCGACCGGAAGGCCGGGAAGCCTATGGCCCGACTGCGACGCGATGACCACGCCTGCGCCGCCGCGCGCGATCACGTTGCCGAACAGTTCCAGCACCAGCGCGGTGCCGTACAGGTCGACGTTCAGGATCGTCGCGGGCGTTGCCTGCGACGGCGACACGCCGGCCGCATGGATCACGCCGGTCACCGTGCCGAGCGACGTTGCCTTCTCCACCAGCGCCTGCACGGCGGCGCGTGACGAAACGTCGACCTGCGCCGTCGTCACGGCGAAGCCGGCCTCGCTCAGCGTCCTGGCCGCCGCCTGCGCGTTGTCCTCGCGAAGATCGGCGACCAGCACCTGTTTGCCAGCGCCGACGCGGCGTGCGATCGCTTGGCCGATCGAGCCGGAACCGATGAGCGCAATGACTTCGTTCATACGTTCTCCATCAAGCATGTTCCGTTGATCCAGACAGCCTCTACGGCTGCACCATCACCTTGATCGACTCGCGCCGGTTCATGGCTTGGTAGCCGGCGGGCACGTCGTCCAGGCGCACGGTGCGATCGAAAACGAGACCGGGCTCGATGCGCCCTTCGAGGACGTCGGGCAGCAGTTCGGCGATATAGGCGCGCACCGGCGCGGGTCCGCCGCTCACGGTGACGTTGTTGAAGAACGAAAGCTCCGCCAGCGGCGTGCCCGCATAGTGCGGAACGCCGACGCGCCCCACGGCGCCGCCGGGCCGTGCCATCGCAACCGCGGTCGTCATCGCCTGCTCGGTGCCGACGCACTCCAGCACCGAGTGCGCCCCGAAGCCGCGCGTCAGCTCGCGCAGGCGGGCGATCGCGTCTTCGCCGCGCTCGCTCACCACGTCGGTGGCGCCGAATCGACGCGCAAGCGCAATCCGGTCCGCGTGTCGCCCGAGGATGATGATCTGCTCCGCGCCCAGCCGCTTGGCCGCGATCACGCCGCACAGGCCGACGGCGCCGTCGCCGATCACCGCAACCGATTTGCCCGGCCCGACCGCGGCACGCACGGCCGCGTGATGACCCGTGCCCATCACGTCGGACAACGTCAGCAGCGACGGCATCTGCCGATCGTCCTCGCCCACCGCAAGCGGGAACAACGTCCCGTCGGCTTGCGGCACACACAGCGCCTCGGCTTGCGCGCCACCGACGCGGCCCACGCCGAAGAAGCCGCCATGCACGCACGAGGTGTGCAGCCCTTCGTGGCAGAACTCGCACGCGCCGTCGGAGTAGGCGAACGGCATGACAACCAACTGCCCTGCCCTGATCGTGCGCACGTCCTTGCCCACCGCCTCGACAATGCCGATGGCTTCATGGCCCATCGCGCGCGGCTTGTCGCTGCGCGGCAGGTCGTTGTAGGGCCAGAGGTCGCTGCCGCAGATGCAGGCGCGGATGATGCGGATCAGTGCATCGGTGGGTTCGACGAGGGTTGCGTCGGGCACGTTCTCCACGCGCACGTCGCCGGCTGCATACATCAAGGTTGCTCGCATTCTCGAAACTCCGTGTTGTGTACCGATCTCGCTAGCGGGTCGCCGCGCTTTGGGCGGCGATGCGCTCCAGGTCCTTGCGCACCGCGGGCGGCTCATCAGCAGGCGGCAGGTTCGGCAGGTCACGGCAGGCGTCGATGCTTCCGGTTGCATCCGCCTCGAGCGCGCCGAACATTTCCTGCAGCGCCGCGGGTGCCGGGCCCCGTTCGGCGACCAGTTCGAAGGTCTTGCGCAAGGCGGCATCGGAAGTCAGGCTCGCCACCAGCACCTGGGCGATCTGACTGCGCGCTACGACACCGTCGCTCGGGTCGCCGGCGTGACGCCGGTCGCCTTGCAGAAAGACCAGCCGATGCTGGTCGCGCGCGTTGTAGTCGAACCAGCCAGGGCGAACGATCGTGTAGGGCAGTCCGCTGGCGCGAACCAGCCGTTCGGCACGACGCTTCCAGTCGTGAACGCCGGTCGACCGGTTGTACTCCGAGGTCCGATTGGTCACACCGATGGCGGTCATCAACGCGATGCGCGCGGGTCTTCCCCTCAGGGCCAGCAGCACGTTGCGCACGCCGCCGTAGTCGACCGCCTCCACCTCGGCCTTGCTGTTGCCCGGCGAACCATGCGTGAAGACAATGGCGTCGACGCCGCGCAGGGCGGTTTCGAGCGACGCGGCATCCGTGAGGTCGCCCTGGATCCGCACCGCCTCCGCCCGCAGGTCGCTCGCCGCCCGCACGTCGCGCACGAGCGCGTGCACGACGTGGCCGGCTTTGAGCGCCTCCTCGACGACGAGCCGGCCGATGCTTCCGGTCGCGCCAACGACGAGTACATGAAGGCGAGGCGCCGCAGCGCCGGGGTTCGTGTTCATCGTGTTGCTTCCCTTCGCGTGATGGTCAACAGGCTCAGCGTCCGACCAGCTTCTGCCTGTCGGGGGAATAGCGCGCGCCCTGCACGGTGATCCCGCTCAGAGTGGCTTCGATCTCGCGCAGGTCTTCGTCCGTCAATCGAAGCGAGGCGGCACCGACGTTTTCCTCCAGCCGGTGCAGCTTCGTCGTACCCGGAATCGGAACGATCCAGGGCTTGCGCGCCAGCAGCCATGCCAGGGCGATCTGCGCGGGCGTGACCTGCTTGCGTGCCGCGATCTGTTGCACGCGTTCGACCAGCGCGTGGTTTGCCTTGCGCGCCTCGGGCGTGAAGCGCGGCACCGTGTTGCGATAGTCGGTCTTGTCGAAGCGCGTGTTCTCGTCGATGGCGCCGGTCAGGAAGCCCTTGCCGAGCGGGCTGAACGGCACGAAGCCGATCCCGAGTTCCTCCAGCGTGGGCAGGATCTTTTCCTCGGGTTCGCGCCACCACAAGGAATACTCGCTTTGCACGGCGGCGACCGGTTGCACGGCATGTGCGCGGCGGATCGTTTCGGCACCGGCTTCGGACAGGCCGAAATGCTTCACCTTTCCTTCACCGATGAGATCCTTGATCGTGCCGGCGACTTCTTCGATCGGCACGTTGGGATCGACGCGGTGCTGATAGAAGAGATCGATCCGATCCGTCCGCAACCGCGCGAGCGCTTCGTCGGCGACTTGCCGGATGCGCGCCGGGCGGCTGTCGAGGCCCGCTTCGACGTGGCCGGCCTCGAAGCCGAACTTGGTCGCGATCACCACGCGATCGCGGAACGGCTGTAACGCTTCACCGACCAGTTCTTCGTTCGCGCCCGGCCCATAGGCTTCGGCGGTGTCGAAGAACGTCACGCCCCGTTCGAATGCCGCGCGAATCAGATCGATCGCATCCTGCTTGCGCGCGGCAGGGCCATAGCCATAACTCAACCCCATGCAGCCCAACCCGATCGCCGATACCTCCAGGCCACCGCGTCCCAATCGTCGCTGTTCCATGTTCGTGCCTCTCTCATTCAGTCCCATTGCATGGCAACGATCATGCGCGTGTCGATTGGCCGGATAAAGGTGGATGATCTGCATGCCCTTTTGACAGGAGTTCAGCAATGGACCGCGAAGACTGGGGCAGCCTGGCCGCGTTTGCCGTGGTGGCGGACGAGCGCAGCTTCACGCGCGCCGCGGCCCGCCTGAACGTCTCGCCCTCGGCGCTGAGCCACACCTTGCGCCGTCTCGAAGAGAAGGTCGGCGTGCAACTTCTGGCGCGCAGCACGCGCAACGTATCGACGACGCAGGCTGGCGAGCGGCTGTTGGCGCGGCTCGGCCCGGCGATCAGCGAGATCACGAGCGCCGTCGAGCAGTTGGGTGCGAGCGCGGGGCATCCGGCGGGCCACATCCGCATCAGCGCCTCCGACGAGGCCGCGCGCCGCGTGATCGCCCCGGCACTGCCGCAGTTCGTGCAGGCGTATCCCGACATCGTGGTCGAGGTGCTGATCGAACAGGCGTTCACGAATATCGTCGAGCGCCGGCTGGATGCCGGCATCCGCCTCGGCGAATCGCTGGCGAAGGACGTGGTTGCGGTGCCGGTCAGCGGCTCGTTGCGCATGGCCGTGGTCGCGTCTCCGGCTTACCTGAAACGGCAAGGCGTACCGAAGACGCCGCGCGACCTGCGTGCGCACCGCTGCATCAACCTCCGGCTCGCTTCGGCCGGCGCGCTCTACAAGTGGGAGTTCGAACGCGGCGCGGAGAAGATGGAGATCGCGGTCGAAGGCCCGCTCGTCTTCGATTCGGGCGCGATGGTGGTGGAAGCGGCGCTCGCGGGCATCGGACTCGGCTACGTCCTCGAAGACCGCGTGGCCGAACTGCTGCGCGCCGGAACGCTGGTGCGCGTGCTCGCGGAGTGGTGTGCGCCCTTTCCGGGTTTCTATCTCTACTACCCGGGCCGAAGGCAGCTATCGCCGGCGCTTGCCGCGTTCATCGATGCGGTGCGCGTAGTCAGCCCGCGGAGAGCGCGGCGCTGAAGGCCGTCAGCGCGAGGTTTCGCCACCAAAATCCCCGCCTGCCCAGCGCGGTTTGCGCTTCTCGATGAAGGCGGCCAGCCCCTCGCGCGCGTCGGCGCTGCGAGCCGCGAGCGCGATCTGGGCTTCGGCATAACTCAAGGCCTCCGCGAATGCCATCGACTCCATGGCAACGAATCGCAGCCTTGCCGCGGCGCAGGGCGACCGGTGAGCACGCCGAGATCCGCGCCACCAGCGCGTCGACGCTGCCGTCGAGCTGCGCGGACGGCACGACGTCGCTGACGAGGCCGATGTCGCCCGCACGCCGTGCATCCACGAGGTCGCCGCATAAGCAAAGCTCGTTCAAGTGTCGCGGCGCGGTCATCCGGCGCAGATACACGAGCACCTGCATCGGAAACACCCCCACCTTCGCCTTCGGAAGACCGAACTTGCAGTGCTCGGCCGCCACGGCGAGGTCGCAGAGCGCCATCAGGCCCATCCCGCCCGCGACGCAGGCGCCGTTGACGCGCGCGATGAGGGGCATGCCCACCTCGCGCACCGCACGCGCAAGGCGGCCGAAATCGGTGGTCGGATCGTCCTCCGTGTCGCTGAAGACCCCCGTGCCCTGGGTCAGGGCGGCGCCCGCGCAGAAGGCCTTGTCGCCGCCCCAACACGTTCAAAACGTCAATGACGAACGCAATAAGCCGCCTCGCGACCCAGCACACCACGCGTCCGGCGCCGCGCTCAGGCGCGCCGCGCCTGCCGTGCGACGTAGTTGCGAGAACCCCATCCATTCGAGCTTGCCACCCTTCGCCGGTGGATTTGAAGTACTCCAAAACCTCCGGGCTATAGCGCACTGAAACCAGCAACTTCTTCGTCGCCGATTTCGGCCGGCGCCATCGAGCGTCCCGCCGATCCGTCGCCGAGGAGCTCGCAGCCGCCAGTTTCCATGAGACCATGCGGACGGTTCTCTCGACACCGCGCCTCGGCGCATTGAAGCGCTTTCGACAACACGCTCGGGGCGGTCTCCTTCATGACAGCGCACCCCGTCTTCCATCTCATCCTGATCAAGCCGTCGCATTACGACGACGACGGTTACGTGCTGCAGTGGGCGCATGCGTCCACGCCCTCGAACACGCTGGCCACGCTCTACGGGCTTGCGCTCGACTGCATCGAGCGCAAGGTGCTCGGCGACGGCGTCGAGATGCGGCTGAAGGTGCTCGACGAGACTGTCAACCGCGTGGAGATCGATCGTCTGATCCGCATGGTGCATGCCGACGGGGGGCATGGGCTCGTCGCGCTGTGCGGTGTGCAGACCAACCAGTTCCCGCGCGCGGTCGACATCTGCACGCGGTTTCGCGCAGCCGGCATCCAGGCCTGCATCGGCGGCTTCCATGTCAGCGGTGCGATGGCGATGCTGCCCAATGCGAAGAAGGAGCTGCAGTTGCAGCAGGCGATGGATGCCGGAATCTCGCTGTTCGCCGGGGAGGCCGAAGGTCGCTTCGATCAGGTGCTGCGCGACGCAATGAACCGCACCATGCCTTCGCTCTACGACTACACGGCCGACGCCCCCGCGCTCGACGGCGTGCCGCAACCCTACCTCCCGGCCGAGGCCTCGAAGCGCACCGGCGGCGGCAAGGCCACGTTCGACGCCGGTCGCGGCTGCCCGTTCCTGTGTAGCTTCTGCACGATCATCAACGTGCACGGGCGCACGTCGCGGTTCCGCAGTGCCGACGACGTCGAGCGCATCGTCCGCCGCAGCGTCGCGCAGGGCATCAAGAGCTTTCTCATTACCGACGACAACTTCGCACGCAACAAGAATTACGACGCGATCCTCGAGCGCCTGATCGCGCTACGCCAGGGCGAGGGGTTGCCGATCAGTTTCTCGATCCAGGTCGACACGGTCTCGCACAAGATCAAGGGGTTCATCGAGAAGTGCGGGCGGGCGGGGGTCAACCGCGTGTTCCTCGGCCTGGAGAGCATCAACCCCGACGCGCTGAAGGAAGCGCGCAAGGGGCAGAACAACATCACCGAATACCGCGCGGTGGCGCAGGCCTGGCACGGCATCGGGGCCGTGACCAACGCCGGCTACATCCTCGGATTCCAGAATGACACCCCGGAGAGCATCGCGCGAGATATCGAGATCATCAAGCGCGAGATCCCGCTCGACGTGCTCGACTTCTTCATCCTGACGCCGCTGCCCGGCTCGCAGGATCACAAGGAGCTGTTCGAAAAGGGCGTGCCCCTGGATCCGGACCTCAACCGCTACGACGCCTTTCACGTCACGGCAGGCCACGCCCGGATGTCGGCGGAGAGCTGGCTCGATATCTATCGGCGCGCGTGGAGCCTTTACTACACGCCTGAGCATGTTGCGACGGTACTGCGACGGGCTCATGCGCGCGGCGAACCTCTCGGCCACGTGATGGTGAAGCTGTTCGTCTTCTACGCATGCCAGGCGGTCGAGAACGTCCATCCGCTCGACGCCGGCGTGCTGCGCCGGAAGTATCGCCACGACCGGCGCCCGGGGCTGCCCATCGAAAGTCCGTTCGTTTTCTATCCGCGCTACGCGCTCGAGACCATTGGCAAGGTGTCACGCCTGCTGTGGATCTTCTGGCGCTTCCATCGCATCCGGCGCCGTGTGGAGAAGGAACCGGACCCGGCAAGCTACCGCGACATCGCCACCACACCCGTCACGCCGGAGGAACTGGCGTCGCTGGAGCTTTATCACGCCACACCCGCGGCCGAAACGGCCGTGATCAAGATCCAGCGCAAGCGCGAGGCGCGTGCGGCCGCCGCGGCGACAGCCACCTGATGACCAGGCGGGATCGGTGTCGGACCACATCGGCCGCTCACCGCTGCCAGCGGCGCGTGCTTTGAACGCGACGGACTGTTATTCGTCGCTACGCACCGGCACGCGCTGATCGCGGCCGTCAGATTAACTCGAGCACCATCGGTCCAGCACGTGGAGCGATCAGGCTGCGGCGGCCGATTGCGTGCGACAGCGCACAGACGCACCATCCACACTGTGCAACCATCGACAAAGCAGCGCCGGTCGATCGACGGTGGTTGACCCACAGCGAGCCGCGCCGCATTCGAACCAGGCCACTTGCCCGGTTTCTTCAGAAGAGAAGGTGCCTTATGTCCATCTCTACCCCACTGCCGCGCGAATCGCCCCCCGCGGGCGAACGTCGCCCCGGCGTGAACGATCCAGGCGAGCGGGAACGGCTGATGGCCGAATTCTCCATTGCGTACAACGGCCGTCACTACGAATACGACATTTACCGCTACGACCACCTCGCCGATGCGGTCAACTATGCAAGGCTGCAGCGCTCCAAACCGTCTCGCGATGAGATTCGGTCAATGCCATCGCGGGAATACTTGGAGGATCCGGATGAGTCGCAGCGTGCGCTGATGGCTACGCTCGGCATCACGTTCCACGACGGCGCATATCGCCTAGGAGCCTTCCAATACGATCGCTTGGCGGACGCCGTCAACCAAGCGCGCCGTCAACTGCAATCCCCCACTCCGGTTTGAGGGTCTGAGCGCCTTCGTCCTCGGCGCACGACGGCCGCGAAGCGCCTGGGGTCGGCGCTGCTCTGTCAATCGAATGTGATTCTGTTGTTCGGATAGCCTGCGCGCCTGCCGCAAAGCGTACAGCGGCGAGCACCGCATCGGGTGGTCCGCTTCGCGAGCGATATCGCGCTCGCCCGGGTGCGCTAGCCGGGTGTCTTGATCGGCCTTCGGCGCTCCACGCTTCCACGTTCATATCGATACCTTCCAACATAGGAGTGAACCGAGTGCCATGTCTGTGCGCTAGCGGACGCAATCGCCGGTCGGGTCGAGGATGGGCTCTGTTCTTGATTGCGATACGCGGCCACCGGCCCATCCGGTTGAGGGTCTGCATCGACACGAGTCCAACCGGTGTGGGCGTTTCGCCTGTTGCCGCTCGGCACCAATCTCTCCAGAGGGGCTCGTGCCAGACGACGCATCGCTGATCACCACTGTCGTGATCGCTCTGGTTCTCGCCTTTTGCGGCGGCTTCGTGGCAAAGAAGCTGCATCTGCCCGCGCTTGTCGGCTATCTCCTCGCCGGCGTCGCGGTCGGCCCGTTCACGCCGGGCTTCGTCGGCGATATCAATCTGGCGCGTCAGCTCGCCGAGATCGGCATCGTGCTGCTCATGTTCGGCGTCGGCTTGCATTTCTCGGCGCGGGACTTGCTGGCTGTACGCCGAATCGCGCTGCCTGGTGCGGTCGGACAAATCGCGGTCGCGACATCGATCGGCGCCGGAATCGCGCTGGCCTGGGGCTGGAGTCTCGGACCCAGCCTGATCCTGGGGCTGGCGCTCTCGGTCGCGAGCACGGTCGTGCTGCTGCGTGCGCTGGAAGAGCGCAACGCGTTGACCACCGTCAACGGTCACATCGCAGTGGGTTGGCTCGTCGTCGAGGATCTCGCGATGGTGCTTGTCCTTGTATTGCTGCCCGCGCTCGCACGCGCGCTCGGCAGCGATACGTCCGCGGGCGCGGTGCCCCATGCCGGCGCCGGGTTTGGGCTCACGTTGCTACTCACCATCGGCAAACTCGCCCTGTTCGTCGTTCTTGTCGTGGTGGTCGGCAAGCGGCTCGTGCCGTGGCTGCTGGAGCAGGTTGCGCGAACCGGTTCGAGAGAGCTCTTCACGCTCTGCGTGCTGGCAGTGGCGCTCGGTATCGCTTTTGCCTCGGCCGAGCTGTTCGGCGTCTCCTTCGCGCTCGGCGCGTTCTTCGCGGGCGTGGTCCTGAGCGAATCCGACTTCAGCCACCAGGCCGCGGCCGACTCGCTGCCACTGAAAGACGCGTTCGCGGTCTTGTTCTTCGTCTCGGTCGGCATGACGTTCGACCCCGGGATCTTCCTGCAGCGTCCGACGGAAGTACTCGCGGTCGTACTCGTGGTTGTGCTCGGCAAATCGCTGGTGGCCTTTGCGATCGTGCTGGCCTTCGGCTATCCGGTGACAACCGCGCTCACCGTTTCGGCGAGCCTCGCGCAAATCGGCGAGTTCTCCTTCATCCTGGCCGGGCTCGGCGTCGCATTCGGCCTCTTGCCACCTGAAGGACGCGATCTGATTCTCGCCGCAGCGATCGTCTCCATCACACTCAACCCGCTCTTGTTTGCTGCGATCGATCCACTCACCGGTTGGCTGCAGAGGCGGCCGCGCGCGACTGCGTGGCTCGAGCGCGAGGGCGACCGCCTTGCGACACTGTCCACTGCGCGCGACGAGGACGGGGCGCAGGACCACGCGGTCATCGTCGGCTATGGACGCGTCGGCCGCATGATCGGTGACGTGCTCCAGGCACAGCGTCTTCCCTTTGTAGTCGTAGAGCAGAATCGCAGACTCGTGGAGAGCCTGCGTCAACGAGGGGTGCACGCCGTTTACGGCGATGCCACTGCGGCGGGCGTGCTGAAGGCCGCGCGTGTCGAGCGCGCTCGCCTGCTCATCGTCGCGACGCCCGAGGGGTTTCAGCTGCGGCGCATCCTCGAGCTTGCTCGCAAAGCGAACCCGCGCATCGATACGGCAGTCCGGACACACAGCGTCGGAGAGCTCGCCTATCTCGAACGACAAGGCGTTGGTGCAGCGATCATGGGCGGACGCGAGCTCGCGCTTGGACTGACGGACTACGCATTGCGAAGTCTCGGGACCTCGGAGAACAAGGCCCGCTTGATCGTGCAGGAGTACCGCACATCCGGCGAAGGCGGTGCATTCGAGCGGCGCTCTGATGTCGAACCGCCCCGCCCGGTGCCGGAACTGCTGCCCCCTCGCGACCCGTCGGATTGAGCCGCCTCGAGGCGGACCAGGAACCGGGCCGGCAACGGCGCAAGGCCGCCAGGATTGCAATCTGATGCAGGTTCAGGCCGTTGGGCGTGTCCTGACATACTGCACCGACGCGATGACGAGTGCGATCACCGGCAGTACGTGAATGAAGCCATCCAACGTGTACGAGTAGACCACGCCGAGCAGCCACAACATGAAGAGCGATATCGCGATCCTATACATCGTGCGACTCCGTTATCGATGAATGCGAGCCAATCAGTGACATCTGCCGAGAAGCAAAGCGATTCCGATCAGGATCGCGGTGACGGCCAGGATGATTTCCATGCAACCCCCGCTGCGGGAGGCAACCCTACGGACAAACACCCGCCGCCGCCGCGGTGGACCGAGCGACAACGGCTTCGCGATTCCGCAAACCGCTTCGCCGGTTGCCGGCCGGACGTACGCGGCGATCAGTACTTGCGCCGCGACGATGCCGGCGATCTGCCTTCGATGTGACGAAACACGATGCGACCCTTGCTCAGATCATATGGGGAGAGTTCCAGCGCAACCCGGTCGCCCGCGAGGATGCGGATGCGATGCTTGCGCATCTTGCCGGCCGAATAAGCAAGTAACTCGTGGCCGTTGTCCAATCTGACGCGGTAGCGCGAGTCGGGAAGAACCTCGCCGACCACGCCGTTCATTTCGAGACTTTCTTCCTTCGCCATGGCCAGGCCCTCCGGTAATAACGCAATGATCGAAGCCGCGCGGTAGCGATCGAGCGCGACCTCGCTCGGCCGCCGCGCCGGCGCGCAAAAGCACGCACGCGCGGCACGCAAGCAATAGAGCGCGCGACGTTTCGCCGCGCTGCCCGGTTAGGATCGCGTGATCAGGCGGCCCGGACTTCGGCGGCCTGCGGGCCCTTTTGCGACCTGCTTAACCACGAACTGAACCCGCTGACTTTCAGTCAGCGACTTGAAGCCGCCGCCCTGGATATCTCGGAGAAGTGCGCGAACAAGTCCTTGCCGCCTTCTTCCGGCGTGATGAATCCGAAGCCTCTTGCATCGTTGAAGCACTTGACACTACCGAAAGCCATTTTTCGTTCCTAGAAAGGGTCAATGAAAATCCTTTGCCGCGGGAAACGCCCGAAGCAAGCCAACGATCAGGAAACGGAGACCTGGAGAAACCGGCAACGCCGCCGCTGAAGATCACGGCACGCCAGAGAAAGCCGAAGGAAAGCGCAACTCAACGCAGGGCCATGCATGGTACCGGCGCACGCGCGGCGCGTCGATGAATTTCTTTCTTCGGGCTGCCACTTGAAATTCGTCCACGTTGTCGGGCGACCCGGCTGTGTCAATCGAATGTGATCCTGCTGTTCGGATAGCCCGAACGCCCTGCCGGAAAACGCACCCCGGCGAGCACCGCATCGGGGTGGTCCTCTTCGCGCGCGACATTGCGCTCACCTGGGAGCGCCGGCTGGGTACCTTGATCGGGCTGCGGCGCTCCGCCTTCGTTACTGAATGCCTCTTCCCTGGTGCGATCGAAATCGGCTTCGGATGGGTCTTGTTTGATTGTGCGCGCTTGCATGCCAGCTCCCGCGTTCATATCGCTCCAGTCGAGCATACGAGGGATCGGCGTACGATGTCTGTGCGCTGGGGGACACAATCGCGGATCGGTCGCAAATGCGCGCTGTTCCTTGATTGCGATCTTGGTTGCGCCTTTCATAGCGCAACTGAAACGCCGCGGCGAATCGCTTGATCGAGGCGGCACATCCGCGCGTAGCGCACACCGCCTTCATCAGCATTCCTACGCTTACGGCCTCCAGGCGGGATTCGGCACTGCTCACCTAGCACCGAATTCATCCGAGGACCCACCTGCGCCGCTCGGCCAGATTGCCGGCGGCGCGCCACGACTACAGAGGACTAGACACGCGTGAGTGACGGTCGGACCGAGGTCCCGGAAAGACGACATTGCAGATCCTCCAGCGCCTGATGCGTGATCGCCGGGCGATCGACTTCGCGCAATTCGAGGAGCCGATCCGCGCGGAGCTCTTCAGCGCCGAGCGCCTCGAGCAGCATGCGCAGACCCTGGCGGCAGCGCAAACGGTCACGAAAAATCCGGCGGACGAGTGCGCGCTGGTGCCGCGCGTACGGGAAAACGGGCGGGTCCTGCAGGAAGCCCACGCCCTGATCGGCGACGCTGCGCGCCAACAGCGCGCGATCACGCCCGCCGCCGAATGGCTGCTCGACAACTTCCACGTCGTCGAGGATCAGCTACGGGATATCCGCGAGCACCTGCCGGCCGCGTACTACCGCAAGCTGCCGAAACTCGCGGAAGGACATTTGCGTGGTTATCCGCGCGTGTATGGCGTGGCGTGGGCCATCGTCGCGCACACGGATAGCCGCTTCGACGCCGACTGGTTGGCGCGCTTCGTGCGCGCCTACCAGCGCGTCCAGCCGCTCACGATCGGCGAACTGTGGGCGGTGCCGATTTCGCTGCGCATCGTCATGGTCGAGAACCTGCGCCGCCTGGCCGTGCGCATCGTCGGGTCGCAGATGGCGCGACAGGGTGCGGACAAGTTCGTCGACGAGTTGCCGCCCGAAATGGGCACGCGACCGTCCGACTTGATCGAGCACGCGATCCGGAGCCTGCATTCAGCCGCCTTGTGGCCTGCCTTCGCCGTGCAACTGGTGCAGCGGCTGCGCTACCAGGCGGCGGGAACGACCGAGTTGCTCGAATGGCTCAACCGCGAGCCGGCCCTTGGAGACGGAAGCACCGACGCAATCGTCCAGAGCCAGCACGCAAGCCAGGCAGCGGCGAACCTCACCGTGCGCAACCTGATCATCAGCATGCGCGCGATCGCCGCGTTCGATTGGCGTTCGTTCTTCGAGGAGACGAGCCTGGTCGACGCGACGCTGCGGCAACACGCAGGTTACGTCGCGATGGATTTCAAGACACGTGATCGTTACCGGCATGCGATCGAGGATCTTGCGCGCGGCTCGATGTCCACGGAACTCGAGGTCGCGGCCGCCGTGATCGCGAAGACCCGACAGATCCCGGCCGACCTGCGCGACCCGGTGCGGGAGGCCAGGATGCAAGATCCTGGCTTTTATCTGATCGCAGAAGGCCGCACGGCACTGGAACGTGAACTGCGGTATCGAAGCAGCCTGCGCGAGCGCTGTGTGCGTGCCGGCTTGGAGCATGCCACCCCGGTTTATCTCGGCACGATCCTGTTGCTCACCCTGGGCGTTGCAGCGGTACCGATCCTGGCCAGCGTCGACGCCGCGCTGCCCTGGGCCGGGTTGCTGGCGCTGGGTGTCCTCTCCTTGTTGCCGGCATCGGACATGGCAGTCGCCGTCACCCATCGGCTGGTCGCTGCAGTCTTCCCAACGCGCCCGCTGCCGCGACTGGCCTTGCAAGACGGCGTTCCGGCGTCGTTGCGCACGTTCGTCGTAATGCCGACGTTGCTCGGCAGCGCGACCGAGATCGCCGAACACATCGAGCGCCTCGAGACGCACTTTCTCTCGAGTCGCGTTGGCGAGGTGTATTTCGCATTGCTCACGGACTGGCGCGACGCCGATGCCGAGACGGTACCCGGCGATGCCGAACTGCTCGCTGCCGCAGCTGCAGGAATCGAAGCGCTGAATGCACATTACGGACCCGTCGATGAGGCCGGCAGCGTGCGTTTCTACCAACTGCATCGCGCCCGCATCTGGAATGCAAGCGAGCGCAGATGGATGGGCTGGGAGCGCAAACGCGGCAAATTGCACGAGTTCAACCGGCTGCTGCGTGGCGCGACCGATACGAGCTTTCTGTCGCCGCACGGCGCGCAACCGATCCTTCCCCCCGGCGTGCGTTATGTCGTCACGGTCGATGCGGACACCAAGTTTCCGATTGGAGCGGTCACGCGCCTGATTGGAACGGCGGCCCACCCGCTGAATCGACCTTTATGGGACGGTGTGGGGCACCGGGTCGTGCGAGGCTATGGCGTACTGCAACCCCGCGTCACGCCGACGCTGCCGTCGCGCAGCGAAATCACAATCTTTCAGCGTGTGTTCTCCGCACCGGCGGGACTGGATCCCTACGCTTCCGCCGTCTCCGATGTGTACCAGGACCTGTTCGGCCAGGGCAGCTATACCGGCAAGGGACTGTACGACGTCGACGTCTTCGAGGGGGCGCTCGCGGGACGCGTCCCCGAGAACACGGTGCTCAGCCACGACTTGTTCGAAGGCGCCTTCGCTCGCTGCGGGCTGGTAAGCGACGTCGAGTTCTTCGACGATTTTCCGTCGAGCGCCGAAGTTGCAGCGTCGCGCCAGCACCGCTGGGCACGCGGCGACTGGCAGCTGTTGCCGTGGGTTCTCGGCTCTGCGGGCAGCGGCCTTTCGCTCATCAACCGCTGGAAGATGTTCGACAACTTGCGCCGCACGCTCTCCCCGATCGCGGGTGTACTGCTGCTGCTCGCCGCCTGGGCGCAGCAGGGCGCACCGCAAGGCGTCTGGATCGCCTTCGTCCTGCTGGCGCTTGCGTTCCCCGGCTTGCTTTCACTGGTGGAGGGATTGGTACCGCGCCGACGCAACGCGTCGGCCCCCAGCCATCTGCGCGCGCTCGCCGCCGACCTCGGCCGCGCCTGCGCCCACACCGCAATCTCGGTCGTCACGCTGGCACAACAGGCATGGCTGATGCTGGACGCGATCACCTGCACACTGGCGCGCCTGTATGTCACCCGCCGCAGGATGCTGGTCTGGGTAACGGCGGCACAGGCCAAGGACGCCTCCAATCTTTCGCTCGCGCATGCGCTATGGCCGCCGCGTATCGAGGTTGGCGTGGTCACGGCAGGCGCTGTCCTGGCGCTGTTCGCGAACCCGGAGGCACTCCCGTATGTCGTACCGTTCATCGCCTCGTGGTGGAGCGCCCCGCTTGTAATGCGCTTCATCAGCCTGCCTCAGCGATTCGAGGCGGCCGAGCAGTTGACCGCGGCGCAGGTTGCGTACCTGCGCGGCACCGCGCGCCGCATCTGGCTCTTCTTCACCACGTTCGTGACGGCCGCGGATCACTCGTTGCCGCCGGACAACTTTCAGGAGCAGCCGCAGCCAGTCGTCGCGCAGCGCAGTTCACCCACCAACTTCGGGTTGTATTTGTTGTCGTGCCTCGCGGCGCGCGACTTCGGGTGGATCGGACTAACGGAGCTTGCCGATCGGATCGAAGCAACGTCGGCGACGCTGCTCCGCTTGCCGCGCTATCGCGGGCATTTCTTCAACTGGTACGAGACCCGTGAACTGCGGCCGCTGGATCCCAAGTATGTTTCCACCGTCGACAGCGGCAACCTGGCTGGTCACCTGCTGGCCGTAGCCCAGGGATGTGAACAGAGCACTCACCAACCGTTGTTCACCGGGCGCGCGTGCGAGGGACTGGGCGACACGCTGCAACTCCTGCGGGGCGCGCTGGCTGCGGTCGCCCATGACCGCCGCACGCTGATCGTCAACCGCAATCAGGTCGACGCAGCGCTCGCGGACACGCAACGTCTGCTGAGCGATGTACCGCTGTCCTTCTCCAACTGGGTGCGGCGGTGGGACGCGCTGGCACGCCAGGCCGCACTCTTGTTCGACGTCGCGACGACCTTCGCTGGCGAACGCGGCGACGGCAGCGACAGCGAAGCGCTGCTTTGGGCGACCGAGTTCCGTGCCAACGTCGCCAGCGGTGTCCGTGATGTCGAGCCGTTGGTGCAGATGCTCGACCCACCGCGCATGCCGGCGGCGGACCGCCAAGCGGGACCTGTGCGCTGGCCCTGGCTCGAGGTGCTGGACCGGCGCTTGCGCGTCGATGCGAGCATCAGCGAAATCGTGGACGCCACGGCGCGGATCCTCGAAGACCTGCGCGCAAGTGGCGCGCCGGACCTGACGATCGCCGCCGCCGCGCGCTGGGTCATGGCCTGCAGGGACCGCGCGGCACAGATACACATGCTGGCCGTGCGCGCACGCCGGATGGCAGCGGAAATGGACTTCGCCTTTCTTTTCGATACGAGCCGTCAACTCTTCCCCATCGGCTATCGCGTCGAGGATGCGGCGCCCGATGACGGCTTTTACGACCTGCTTGCTTCCGAGGCCCGGCTCGCGAGCCTGGTCGCGATCGCCAAGGGCGATGTCCCTGCCACGCACTGGTTCCACCTGGGCCGCACTGCGACCACGGTCCATCGGCGCCCGGTCCTACTGTCTTGGTCCGGATCGATGTTCGAATATCTGATGCCGTCGCTGGTGCTGCAGACGCCGCATGGCACGTTGCTCGACCAGACGTGCCGCCTCGTGGTCGCGCGGCAGATCGAGTACGGAAAGGAGAACCGCATTCCGTGGGGTATCTCGGAGTCGGCGTACAACCAGCGCGACCGCGCGCTCACGTATCAGTACTCCGGTTTTGGCGTGCCGAGCCTGGGGTTGAAACGAGGCCTTGGCGAGAATCTCGTGGTCGCTCCCTATGCGACAGCGATGGCTGCCATGTACGCGGCCCCGGCGGCGGCGCGCAACCTCGTGCGTCTGCAGGCGGAGGGTGGCCTTGGCCGGTACGGGCCGTACGACGCGATCGACTACACGCCGGCGCGCCTCGCGGAGGGTCAGTCGGCGGCGGTCGTTCGGGCCTACATGGCCCACCACCAGGGCATCTCGCTGGTCGCCTTCGACAACACGCTGCATGACGGCATCATGCGCCGCCGCTTTCATGACGATCCCCTGGTGCATGCGGCCGAGTTGCTGTTGCAGGAGCGCCCACCACGAGACGTGGCCGATCGTCGTCCAAGGCTCGAGCAAGTGCCGGCGGCGCCGGTCAGAGAGACCATCCGCCCGGCGACGCGGCAGTTCGACTCGCCGCACACGCCGATTGCCGCCACGCATCTCTTGTCCAACGGCAGGTATGCGGTGATGCTGACCGCGGCCGGGTCCGGCTACAGCCAGCGCGGCAGACTCGCGGTTACGCGGTGGCGCGAGGATGCAACCACCGACACCTGGGGCTCGTATCTCTTCCTGCGCGACGTGGAACGCGGCAGCGCCTGGTCGGCCACGTTTCAGCCCACCGCCGTCGAGCCCGATGACTACACCGTGGTTTTCGCCGAGGATCGAGCGCGGTTTACACGTCGCGACGGATCGCTCACCTCGGTGCTCGAGGTCATTGTCGCGTCGGAAGATGACGCCGAGGTGCGTCGCCTCACGATCACCAACGACGGCTCGCGCGTGCGCGAGATCGAAATCACGTCCTATGCGGAAGTGGTCTTGACCGAGCTCGCGGCCGACATCGCGCACCCGGCGTTCTCGAATCTTTTCGTACAGACCGAATACGTGCCGGAAGTGCGTGGCCTGCTCGCGACGCGCCGCGCGCGCCAGGCCGAGGAACCGGCGCTATGGATCGCGCACGTCGTCACTCCCGACCGCACCAGCGGCGAGGGCCTCGAGTACGAGTCCGACCGCGCGCGCTTCATCGGTCGTGGGCGCACCGTTCGTTCGCCCGCGGCGGTCTTCGATGGGCATCCGCTGTCCAACACCGTCGGTCCGGTTCTCGATCCCGTGCTCAGCCTGCGCGTACGCGTGCGCCTGGCGCCGGGTGCGACGGCGCACACCGTGTTCTCGACCATGGTCGCGGCCTCGCGCGAAGCGATCATCGATCTGGCCGACAAGTACCACGATGCTTCGACCTTCGACCGCATCTCGATGCTCGCATGGACGCATGCGCAGGTGCAGCTGCACCATCTCGGCATCGAAGCTGGCGACGCCTTGCTCTACCAGGAACTGGCCAACCGCATTGTTTTTTCCGATCCCGCCGCACGGCCCTCGAGCGATGTGCTCAAGGGCAACACGTTGAGTGTCAGCCGGCTGTGGCCGCACGGCATTTCCGGCGACTACCCGATCGTGCTCGTGTGCCTCGACGCGATCGAGGACCGCAATCTCGTCTCGCAACTCTTGCGGGCGCACGAGTACTGGCAGATGAAGGGACTCGCCGTTGATCTGGTGATCCTGAACGACAGGGCGGGCTCCTACGTGCAGGACTTGCAGACGCTCCTCGAGGGCATGGCGCGCACGGGCCGGGCGACCATCGGCCAGGACGCGCAAGGTGCGCCGGGGCGCATCTTCGTGCTGCGTGCCGATCTGCTCGGACGTGAGGGGCGGGCCCTGCTGCACACGGTGGCGCGGGCCGTGTTGATCGGCAGCCAGGGCGGTGTCGCGGAGCAGGTTCTGCGCCTGCAACGGCTCAATGTCGCCAGGCGCTCGGTGCAGCCCGCGAGCGTGGCGCACAGCCCGGAAACTCGCGAGGTCGAGTTGCCGCCGCTCGAGTTCTTCAATGGACTGGGCGGGTTTGCCGAGGATGGCCGCGAATACGTGATCGTGCAGGGTCCGCGCCAGCGCACACCAATGCCGTGGATCAACGTCGTCGCCAATCCGGACTTCGGCTTTCAGGTTTCGGAGACTGGTGCCGGCTACACGTGGTCGGAGAACAGCCGCGAGAACCAGCTGACGGCCTGGTCGAATGATCCGGTGAAGGATCCGCCCGGCGAGGTCTTATATATCCGCGACACGGAGAGCACCGAATTGTGGACACCGACGGCGGCCCCGATCCGGATCGAGCATGCGACCTATGTCGCGCGTCATGGCCAGGGCTACAGCCGCTTTCAGCTCGATCACGCCGGCATCGCGAGCGACCTGCTGCAGTTCGTGAGCTGGAGCGACCCCGTCAAGCTATCCCGCCTCACGCTCACCAACCACACATCGCGGCCCCGGCGGTTGTCGATCACGGCTTACGTCGAGTGGGTGTTGGGGACGGCACGCGCGAAGAGTGCGCCGTATGTCGTGACCGAGAGCGACGCGCAGACGGGCGCCATTTTCGCGTTCAATCCGCTGCACGACGAGTTCGGCATGCGACTCGCGTTCGCCGATCTGAACGCACCCCAGACGACCCATACGTGCGATCGCGCCGAGTTCCTCGGCCGCCACGGCAGCATGGAGAAACCCGCCGCACTCATGGTCGACGCCGCTCTGAGCGAGCGAACCGGAGCGGGCTTCGATCCCTGCTCTGCGCTGCAAACGGTGCTCGAACTGAAGCCCGGTCAGCGCGCCAGTGTTTCCTTCGTCCTCGGGCAGGCTGCCGACCGCTCCGCGGCGCGCACTCTGCTGCGGCGTTATCGCGCGGTGAGTGCGGATGCGGTGCTTGCCGACGTGACGCGCAACTGGGACCAGATCATCGGCAAGGTGCAGGTCGAAACTCCCGACCGTTCGATCGATCTCATGCTCAACCGCTGGCTGCAGTACCAGACGATCGCCTGCCGCCTGTGGGCGCGCGCAGCCTTCTATCAGGCGGGCGGTGCCTATGGGTTTCGTGATCAGTTGCAGGACACGATGGCGCTGGTGCACACGCTGCCGCAGGCTGCGCGCGCGCAACTGCTGCGCGCCGGTGCGCGGCAGTTCGTCGAGGGCGACGTGCAGCATTGGTGGCATCCACCCAGCGGCCGTGGCGTCCGCACACGTTGTTCGGACGATCGGATATGGCTGCCGTACGTAGCAGCCCACTACGTCGCGGCAACCGGTGATGCGGCGGTGCTCGACCAGGAAGTCCCGTATCTCGACGCGCCGGAACTCGAGTCCGCTCAGCACGATGCGTACTTCACGCCCGATGTCGCCGGGCAATCCGGCACGCTGTTCGAACACTGCGTCCGCGCACTGGATCG
>Ga0335077_10002299_pt1 | contig 22811 bp, 18 predicted proteins | sample Lox_Sample_31_FD_207151 | JGI IMG/M metagenome (GOLD analysis project Ga0335077, IMG submission 207151) | Soil microbial communities from Loxahatchee National Wildlife Refuge, Florida, United States - Lox_Sample_3.1 | ecosystem: Environmental > Terrestrial > Soil > Wetlands | place: USA...
GTTCAGGTCGCCTTTACTGGTGACCAGATAATCCGCGGCTTCCGACCAGCTCTCCCAGTTCCAGCGGCTCCAGGCGCGCAACTGCAGCTTCAGGCTCGCCGCTGCGATCCCGTTCACGTTCACCTGCACGCGGAAGGGAACGGCGAGTTTCTCCCACCGCAGTGTGACCAGCGTGGAGTCGGGCGCCAGTTCGTCGAAGTCGAAGGTCAACGCCTCGTGGAAATCGGAGGGCCGCGATTTGACCGCCACCCGCAGCGCATCTTCCGCCTGGCTGTATGTGAATTGTCCCCAGGACGTGGAATTTTTCGAGAAGATCACCGTCCACTCGTTTTCGCCGGGAATCATGAACAGGCCGTAGGTGCCCTTGTCGAGTGGTTTGCCCTCGACGGTTACCGGGTCGGTGAATTCGATGGTGGTGTTTTCGTTGGCCCCGGCGCGCCACACCTCGCCGAGCGGCACCAGGCCGCCCCAGATTTTGCGTCCGTGAACCAGCGGACGGCTGTAATGAATGGTGACGTCTGTGATGCCCAGCCGCTGGGTGACGCCGGCCGCCTGGCTCTCGCGCGGCAGGACCAGCACGGTCTGCGCATCCGTCACCATGGCCGCGCCGAGCAGACAGGCCGCCAGAATTCCGGCGCCCACAATAAACGTGCGCATGACTCACCCCTCTCTTCGATCTGATCCACTCGCCCCGTTCCGTTGCCCAACAAGACGTGCCGCCGCTCGCTCGCGTTTCACGCCGGGGCGCGGCACCGGTGCCCGAGGAGGCGCGCTTAACTCGATTTTCGGGAATGCCTCGGCTAGGATGCTAGACTTTTGGATTCGCCGGAGGACGCGAGATTCAGCATGACGACCGGGACAAAACCGCGCGTACGGTTTGCGCCGTCGCCGACGGGCTATCTGCACGTGGGAGGCGCGCGCACGGCTCTGTTCAACTGGCTCTATGCACGGCGCGAGGGCGGCACGTTCATCCTGCGCGTGGAAGACACGGACGTCGAGCGGAACCGGCCGGAACTGGTGGACGGAATCCTGGAAAGCCTGCGCTGGCTCGGGCTCCAGTGGGATGAGGGGCCGGTGTTCCAGTCGCAGCGGATGGAACTGTATTCGGCGGCGGCACGGCGCGTGCTCGACGCGGGGCAGGCCTACTGGTGCTTCTGCGCGCCATCGTCTTATGCGGGCGGCGACGCGGCACACGAGGAAGTGGAGGAGGAAGCTGATCCGGCGGCGGCCGCCGGCGCGGCAGCCGTTGCGCCGAAGGCCCTGCGCAAGTCCGCGTGCAGCTGCCGCATGCTGACCTCGGACCAGCAGGCTGCCGAGCGCGCCGCCGGGAAGCAGCCCGCGATCCGGTTTGCGATTCCGCGCGGCGGCGTGACGCGCTTCGAGGATGCCGTGTTCGGCGCGCGGGAGGTGGCCAACGAAGAGCTGGAGGATTTTGTGCTGCTGCGCTCCACCGGCGTGCCCACCTACCAACTGGGCGCGGTGGTGGACGACATCGAGATGCGCATCACGCACGTGATCCGCGGAGCCGATCACCTGTCGAACACGCCGAAGCAGGTGCTGCTCTACCGCGCGCTGGGCGCGGAGCCGCCTGTGTTCGCGCATGTGCCGCTGATCCTGGGGCCGGACCGCAGCCGCATGTCGAAGCGCCACGGCGCGACGAGCGTGGCGTCCTACAAAGACGAAGGATTTCTGCCCGAGGCCTTCCGCAATTTTCTGGCGCTGCTGGGATGGTCGCCGGGGGGCGACGTGGAGCTGCTCACGCAGGAGGAAATGATCGAAAGGTTTTCGCTCGCGGGCGTGAGCCGCACGAATGCCGTATTCGACCGGGCAAAACTGGAATGGTTCAACCAGCAATACCTGCAGAAACTGCCGCTCGGCGTGCTTCTGCCGGCGGTGGAGGCGGAGCTGCGGCGGGCGGGCCTGTGGCGCGAGGACTGGGCCGGGGGAGCGGGCCGCGAATGGCTCGCGCGCACCGTGGACCTCATCCGGCCGCGCACGCGGCTGCTGCCGGACTTTGCGGGCTGGGCTCGCGCCTTCTTCACGGATGAATTCGCGACCGACCAGGCGGCACGCGCGAAATTCTGGAAGGAGCCGCGGCTGGCGGAATGGTTTCCGAAGCTGGCGGACTCGTACGCGGCACAGGCGGAATGGACGCACGACGCGTGCGACAAGACGCTGCGCGACCTGGCCGCGGCGGAGGGCGTGAAGGCCGGCGTGCTGATCAACGCGACGCGCGTGGCCATTCTCGGCGTGGCCGTGGCGCCGCCGCTATTCGATTCCATGGTGGCGCTGGGGCGCGAACGCGTGGTCAGCCGGCTGCGCGCGGCGGTGCGTGCTCTGGCCTAGACGTTCTGCTGCATGCGGGATTACTGCTTGCCGAAGATTTCGGGGTGGGTGGATTTTGCAGGCGAGCCCGCGGGAGCTACGGTGAACTCCGCGGTGAGCGGGAGACGCGCGGGGGGCAGGCAGAGCTCGTCGTTGCAGGCCTGGAAGCGCAGCGTCATGGGAATTTTCACCGGTCCGGCGGGCGCGCCCGCTTCCGCCGCCAGCTTCATGCGCACCAGGAAGCGCCCTTCATAAACGGCCATCGGCTTGGCGGCGAATGGAAATTTCTTCAACTGCGCCTTCGGATAGGTGGTGTCCAGCAGGCGGAATCCCGGGGGAAGTTCCGGGGTAACGGTGAGCGGAATCAGGTACTCCTCCAGAACTTTGTTGGCCTGCACGTGGTAGCCCGGGGCGACCTGGGCGACCGCCGCAATTTCGAATTTTCGGCCCTGGGGCACGGGTGCCAGCGACACGTACACCTGTGTGCGCACGGCATCGGCGGCTTTGAGCGGCCGGGAGGTGTCCTGGGGACGCCCTGGGGCTGCGGCGGCGACGAAACAGAACGCCGCCAATGCAAAGAGCGCCGTGCGCTGCGCCCTTATCCCCCGGGTCTCCGTGTCCTGTGTGTCTCTGTGGTTCATTTCACTCGCGCCGTTTCCTGGCCGGCTCACACGGTCACGGCGCTGCCGATCTGCTGCGAGAGGATGCGGCTCATGACGGCGGCAAGCGTTTCGCCGGTCTTGTCCATCACGAAGGCGCCCGCGGAGTCCGACCAGCCGAGCTTGAAACTGGTGGAGAGCGCGGAGATCCAGATCTGGCGCGCGGCGGTGTTGGGGCTGATGACGAAGCGCGTCTCCTCCGGCTCCTCGAAATAGAGCTCCAGCTTGTCGCCTTCGCCTTCCACTTCGAACTCGAACTCGTCGCTCAACTCGAGCAGGCGCTTGCGCAGGGCCTCAAGAGCCGGATCCGCGTGCTTGCGGAATTCCTGTTCGTCCACGGTCGCGCTCCTCAGAGCAGACTCTGGATCTGCCGTTCGAGCTGGTCGGGGTCCACCGGGCCGATCGTGTTCTTCACGCGCTTGCCGTCGCGGGAGACGAGCACGGAGGTGGGCAGGCCCACAATTCCGCCGATGCCGCCGAGAAACTTGTCGGCTTCATCGGCATCGCCGATCAGGATGGGGTAGTTCATGGCCAGCTTCTGGCCCCCGACGTCAAAGCGCTCCTTCTCCACGAACGGCTGGACGACCTTCAGACCCTCGTCGTCCATGGCCACCCCCAGCACCTGGAATCCCTGTGCGCCGTATTTCTTCTGGAGTTCGATAAGCGAGGGAATCTCGGCGCGGCAGGGATCGCACCAAGTGGCCCAGAAATTGACCAGCACGACTTTCCCGCGGAAATCCTTCAAGTCCACCTGCTTGCCGGCGAGGTCCTTGAGAGAAAGATCGGGCACGGGCTTCATGCTGGCGGTGGAAAGCTTGGAGACGGGAGCGGCGCTTGCGCTGTGCAAGTCGCGCGAGCCCGCGGCGCTGCGCTCGGTGCGGCGCACCACCAGTGCGAGGGCGGCCACCAGGGCCACGGCGACGAGGATCCAACTGGTCTTCTTCATGATTCCCTTCCGCCCCTAGCGCGAGAATTGCTGGAGGAACGCCAGTTTACCCGACAACCAGGTAAAGCGATTCGTGAAAACGAGCGAGCCGACCACCAGCAGCAGGATTCCGCTGAGCACTTCCACGGCGTGCAGGTGCTTCCGGAAGCGCTGGTAGAAATTCATAAACTGGCTGACGCCCAGGGCCGTGAGCAGGAACGGAATGGCCAGGCCGGCCGAATAGGTGAGCAGGAGCAGCACGCCCTGGAACGCGGTTTCCTGCGCGCCGGCGATCACCAGAACGGCGCCCAGGATGGGTCCGATGCAGGGCGTCCAGCCGAAGGCAAAGGCGAAGCCCAGCAGGAAGGCTCCCACCATGCCGGGCTGGCCGCCCACATTGCGCAGATGAATGTCGCGGGTGAGCCATCCGGAAAGATAGGGGCCGGCCAGAAAGATGATGGAGGCGGAGTAGAGTTCGATGGGCCGCACGTGGCCCAGCAGGCCGGGCCGGTAGTGCACGCCCACGCCGGCGGCCACCAGCAGCGCGCCCAGAATCAGTCCCACGCGAATGGGGATTTTCACGAGCAGCCCCACCAGGTGCAGGCCGAACAGCACGATGACCGCGCCGGCGATGGGCGCCATGGCCCCGCGGTTCGAGCGCAGGAACTGTCCCACGGTGGTGGCTCCCGCGCCCAGCGAAACGAAGACGGTGGAGAATCCCACGACGAAGCAGACCGCGCTCCACAGCAGCGTGCCCTGCGCGCCTTCGCCCTTGCGCAGGCGGTCCACGCCGATGCCCGAAAGCATGGAGATGTAACCGGGCACCAGCGGCAGGACGCAGGGCGAGAGGAAGGAAATCAATCCCGCCACAAACGCACCGAGATAGGTTATGTCCATCGCCGTTCGCCCGTTGCCGCTCGATTTGGCCGGAAGCCTGATGCGCCGCAAACTGCCGGCACAATTCTAACAACTCTCCCGGTTGGATGCGCGGCAGCCGGTTCCGGCTTCAGGCCGCGGATTCCGCCGGGGCTCACGGGAGCACCGGGCGGCGCTCGTGCCACCGTGTTTCGCGTTCGTAGAATTGCGCCAGCGCAAAGAGAGCGTCCTCGCGCCCGGTGAATCCGATCAACTGCAGCCCGATGGGCAAGCCCTCGCCCGTGGCCCCGCAGGGAATGGAAATCGCCGGAGCGCCCCACAGATTTGCCGGACGGCACAGGCGCAGCAGCGCCGCCCGGGTGTCCTCCATGGCTCCGGCGACGCTCACGCGATCCTCTCCGATGCGCGGGGCGGAAACCGGGACGGTGGGGACGAGCAACGCGTCCACGCGCCCGGCGCACTCGCAGAATTCCCGCGTGGCCCCGGCGACCACGGATTTCGCATCGAGGTAGTCCGCCGCGGTGATTGCCTCGCCTTTCTCCAGCCGGCCACGCACGTCGTCCGAATATTCCGCGGCGCGCGCCGGAAAATATCCGGCGGCACGATGAAATTGATAGGCTTCCGCCAGCGCGATGGGAGTGGAGGCGCGGTTGGCGGCTTCCAGTTGCGGCAGGCGCACGGGCACCATGCGCACGCCCCGCTGGGCGAACAGCCGGCGGGCGGCATCGACGGCTGCGGCCACCTGCGCATCGAGGCGCTCGAAAAAATATCCCTCCGGCCAGCCCAGCCGCAAACCGCGCACAGGGCGCCGGGCGGCCAGGCGCGTTTCGCGCACGCCGCGCAGCGCGGCATCGGCGAGCGCGGCATCTTCCACCCTGCGGGCGATCGGGCCGGCATGGTCCAGCGAGGCGCACAGCGTGACGATGCCGTCCATGGGAACCGCGCCGAACGCCGGCTTGTAGCCCACGACGCCGCAGAGCGCGGCGGGAATGCGGATCGAGCCTCCCGTGTCCGTTCCGATGGCCAGGGCGCACAGCCCGGCGGCCACGGCGATGGCGCTCCCGCCGCTCGAGCCGCCGGGAATACGCTCCGGATCGTAGGGATTGCGGGCCGGGCCGTAGAACGCGTTGTTGCTGGTGACGCCGTAGGCGAATTCGTGCAGGTGGGTTTTTCCGAGCAGGATGGCCCCGGCCTCGCGGAGCCGCAGGACCACGGCGGCATCCTCTTCCGGCACGAAACTCTCCAGCACCTTCGATCCCGCCGTGGTGCGCACGCCGCGCGTGTAGATGTTGTCCTTCAGCGCCACCGCGATGCCGTGCATGGGCCCGCGCCAGCGGCCCCGGGCGATTTCGCGCGCGGCACGATGCGCATCGGCCAGCGCCGCTTCGCCGGTCACGGTCAGAAACGCATGGAGCCGGGGATTCAGCTGTTCGATGCGGTCCAGATAGACGCGCACGAGTTCGACGGGAGAGAGCCGCCGCGCGCGGACGAGCGCGGAGAGTTGCGCGGCGGGCAGAAACGCCAAATCCTCGGGCGGCCGCGGCCCGGAGGCGCGCCGCGCGGCGGTCGCGCGCGGGCTCAGAACAATTTCTCCTGCCGGCGGACGTTGCCCACGGTGCCGAGATTGGCGATGAGGAAGGCGACGCGGAACTGGTTCTCCTGCCGCACGGAGCCAAGGGCCAGGCGGCGGAATTCGAAGGCCAGCCCGCAGCACGACCCGTTGTAGCTGGCGATGACGGACTGGTTCTGGATGAAGTGGTTCAGGAAGTCGTAGCTCATGCCGGTGGTGAGGTTGAAGCCCGGGCGGTTCACTTCGCCGTAGCCGGCCTGAAACCGGATTTGGTCCGAGCGGGGCTGGAGCAGCGTGTCGCCGTGCGTCAGGAAATGGGCGAGGGTGAGAAACGACTCGCGATAGGGCCTGAACTTCAGCACGGTTCCGGTGGCCAGGAGCTGGTTCTTCTGCGTGTCGAAATCCTGGAGCAGCTCGAGCTCGTAACGCCCGCCGGGGGAGAGGCGGAAGTCGCTGGTGACCGGGGAAAACCTGCGCACGCCGTCGGCAAAGGCAAAGGGCGAGAGCGAATCCACGGCCTGGAAGACGTTGCGCTGGCCGGGGACCAGCGCACCGCCGAAGGTGGGGTCGAAATAGTATTTCTGCGAGACGGTCCAACTGGCCACCTCGTCCGTGCCGTTCGGCGTGCCGTGGAACAGGCGCTGCGTGACGGAATACTCGACTTCGTTCGTGTCCGTCAGCGTGTCGTATTCGTCGAAGCGCAGAATTCCCGCGAAATCGTTCACGCCGGTGACGTAGCGATAGGTGACCTCGGGTTCGATCACGTGCTTCCAGCGCGAATCGCCCTCCCCATAGATGCGCTCGAACGAAGGCGGCCGCAGGTCCACGGTGGCCTCCGCGGTTTTCCGCACGATGGATTCGTCCAGCAGGGCGCCGCCGGAATTCTGTGCGCCGTAGCGAGTGACGCGCAGGGCAAACGTGGAGGTCAGCCCGATCCACGGCCCCCAGCGCAGCGGCACCGTCACGCGCGGCGCCAGTTCCGTGCGCTGCACGAGCGCGGGCGTATCGAGCCCGGGGTCGGACCGGCTGACTCCGTCAGCATACGTGTCGATGCCCAGATACACCGGCCACTTCCAGGGCGCCAGGTCCACCGAGTCCAAGCGCACTTCGGGAGCGGTGCGCAGTACGATGGCCGTCTGCGGCGAGGTGCTGAAATAGTTTTTGTAACCGCTGGCGGCGAAATTCAGGCTAAAGCCGTCGAAATGATTGGTCAGAAATGCGGTGCTGGCCACTTCCGCGTTCACGGCCTCCGCAAAAGTGGACGCAAAAGCGAGCCGGAACGTTAACGAGCTGAGCGTATTGACGTCCGCGACGGCGCGCCAGCCGTGCGCCAGCTCCGCATCGAGCGTGAAGCGCGATTCGTGGCCGCCCTGCGGCACGCGGATTCCGCCGGGCCCAGGCAGCCCGCGGTCGTGCACGCCGAAAAAATGATAGGACGCCGAGAAGTTTTCTGCGGGCTTGGCCCGCAGGTCCACGATCAGGGCCGGGCCGCGCCGGCTGAACAGTTCTCCGTTGAGGGTGGCGTCAAACCAGCTCACCGGCGCCCAATAGAAGGCGTCGCCGAAGATGAATCCCTTCAGCGTGGATTGCCCGATCTCCGGAACCAGGAATCCGGACTGCCGCAGGTGTTTCCCCACGGGCACGCTGGCATAGGGAAGATAGAGGATGGGCACTCCGCCAAGGCGGAAGCTGGCGGAATAGAGGCGGGCGTTGCGGTTGACCCGGATGGAAGCGCGGCGCGCATAGAACTTCCAGGCGGGACGGTCCGCGGGACACACCGTGATCCAGGCGTTGTAGATTTCGTAGGTCTGTTGATTCACCCGGCGCACTTCCCGCGCGGAAAACAGGAACGGATTCTGGCTGACCAGGACGTTGCGGTTGGCCAGGCGGACGGCCCGGACGGATCCCGTCACCCGATGGAAAGCGCCCTGGCTGGTGCGCATGTTGTAGCTTCCGGACTCGGCTTCCAGGCTCTGCGACTCGGTATCGAAGCGCACATGGCCGTCGACGCGCGCCTCGCCGGTCGCGTCGTTGTACCGGGCGTGGTCGGCGCGAAGCCGCATGGTCCCGTAGCGGATGTCCACGTTTCCGTCGGCGTAGAAGGTGTTCCCCTCTTTGCGCTGACGGTCCGCCTCCAGCTGCACCAATCCCCGCCGCGAGGGCACGCGCGCCTGCTGCGGCGTGCCGGCGCACACACCCGTTCCCGCCGGGAGCAGCAGGAAGACCAGCAGGGCTGCGATGCCGCCCGATCCCCTCAAACGCATGCGCACGAACCGGTAGGATGCGAGGCCGCGTGCGTTGGAGGGCAGAAGATGAAGAAAGAACCGCCGCGCGAAGTTCCGGCACCAGTAGGTCATTCGGCGGGGCGAGCGTAGCACGCGAAAACGACCGCCGCAACGCGGGAACCGGGCGCCGGCAGCGGCCCCCGCGCGGCCCCGCAGGCCTTCCCACGGCCCCGCAGGCCCCCGCGCGAGCCCTTGCCAGTTTGGTGACACGGCCGCGAACGCAGGGAGCGCAGCGAGCCGGCCCGTGCTAACGTGCACGGCTGGTCCTTCGTTTGAGGCCACTCCGCGGCGCAAAAACTGGACCGTGAAAACACCCTGCCTGAAGTGCGGTCTGATTCACGAAGAACCCACGGCGATCTGCGACGGTTACGTGGGAATCGATCCTGACGAGACGGCCGGCGATTCGCGAAAGCAGGCTGCCGCGCGGATCCGCGCCATCCTGTCTGCGGTGCCCATCGAAACCAGGCGCCCGGGCAAGGCGCGCGCCGCGGCGGCCTCGGCGGGCGCGAATTCCGGAGAGCCGGCGCAGACTCCGGAATCTGCCTCTGCCCGCGGCGAAACTCCCACGGCGGAAGTCCCGGAGTGGCGGCGCGAGGTCACCGAGCGGCTGGAGTCCTATCGCAACAAGCGTGAGCGACAGGCGCGGCAGGGTGGCACGAACCAGTCCGTGCTCGAATTCCGCGTCCATTCAAAATCGGAAGCGCGCGGAGCGGCTCCGGAGCTCGAAGCTGCGGCCCCCGCCGTGCTCGACGCGCCCGTTCCGGAAGCATCCCCCGCCGCGTTGCTCCCCGCGGAAGCCGGGACCGCTCCGGCCGCGATGAACGCAGCCACGGAGGCGGCGGCCCCGCCCGCACGCAAATCGCGCAACGGGAACGGCACGCATCGGTCCTACCAGCCTATCGAAGAGACGGAAGCCACCGCCGACCTCACCGCCGAGCTCGGGGTCCAGTCCACGGAGTTGCCGGAGAACGGGAACGGCGCGCATTCCGCCATGGCCGAGGCGGAAGAAGCCCCGGTTGCGGAGCTCCAGGAATCGCCGGCGGAAATCCCCGTCGCCTCGGAACCGTCCGTGGTGCTGGCAGACGCGAGCACACTCGAGGTTCACGCCGATCCGGCGGAGCTGGCCGATGTGCAGCCCGCACTCCAGGACTCCTCGGAGCCGGCCATCGACTCCGCGCCGCTGGCTTCGATTCCCGCCATTGACACGGAATACTGGCGCTCCGTGCCGACGGGCGAGGCGGAAGCGGAGGAAGCGGAGTGCGGTTCGCTGACCTCCGGTTTCGAGATGCAGGCCCAGGCCTCCGATGCGGAGGAAGCTGCCGCTCAGGTGGAGGATCCCGGCGCCGAGCAAGAAACCCCTCACGCAGAAGAGCCGCTCCCCGAAGCCGGGGCGGCGGACGAGCCGGACGGACGGGAATCCGATTGGGAGCCGGTGCTGGAGGAGGAGCCCGAACTCTCCGCCGTCGCGGAGGCACACGCCGTGGAGGACGCGCACCAGGCGGCAGCTTCCGTTCCTCTCGAGGAGGAACCTGTAGCGGCGATGCACTCCGAATCCACCGAAGAAGAGTCGCTGTTCCCCGCGGAATTGACCACGGCCGAAAGCACGGCTGCAGAGGAACGCCGCAGCGCATTGCGCACGGCCGCGCGCCCGATGTCCGGACCTCCGCCCGAGCGGATCGAGATCCGGGTTCCCCAGCCGGTGTTCGATTTCGCTCCCGCGGCCATGGAAAACGCTCAGCCGCAGGACGATGCTCTCCCGGTGGCGGACCTGCGCGAGCGCCGGTGCGCGGCGCTGCTGGATGCTGCCCTGCTGGGGCTGGTCATCGCCGGATTTTTCCTGGCGTTCCGCATGGCCGGCGGCGAAATTTCCTTCTCGCGGGTGGGCCTGGCCGTCAGCGCCGCCGCGGCCTTCCTGATCTACGCGCAGTACGTGCTGCTATTTACCTTCGTGGGGGGCTCCACTCCCGGCATGGTGCTGCGCGGCCTGCGCGTGGTCGGTTTCGACGGAAAGAGCCCCGGTACGGCGGAGCTCGGCTGGCGGTCGTTCGGCTATCTGCTCTCGGCCGCGGCGGGAATGCTGGGATTTCTGTGGTCCGCCTGGGACGAACATGGACTGAGCTGGCAGGACCGCATCTCGCAAACCTACATTACCTACGCGGAACCGGAAGTGCTCCCCGCCGCACTTCCGGCCCCGTAGCGGCGCCCGCGCCGTCAAACGCATCTAACCTTCCGGCTCGCCGCAAGGGAACCAGGGAAATTCCCGCCCCTGCCGGCGCACCCGAAGGTGGTATACTCAACGTTTCCATAGGACCGAACCGATGAATCGTCTCACCCGCATCCTGCTGCTGACCCTTTCCGCGCTCGTATTGCTCTATGCGGGCCTGGGCTATGCCCTGGCGCGATCGGGAGAAGAAAACACCTACCGCTCGCTGGGCGTGTTCAGCGAAGTGCTGCAGCACGTTCAGCAGGACTACGTGGAAGAACCGAACATGCGGCAGGTGACCCGCGGCGCCATGCACGGCTTCATCGAATATCTGGACCCGCAGTCGGGTTACCTGAGCGCGCGGGAGTATGAAGACTATCAGGCGCGGATCAAATCGCATTCCAAGGGCGACATCGGCGTGGTGCTTTCGAAGCGGTTCGGATACCTGCTCGTGCTCACCACGCTGCCGGACAGCCCCGCGCAGAAGGCCGGACTCTCCACCGGCGACATCCTGGAATCCATTGCCGGCTTCTCCACTCGCGAGATTTCCGTGCGGCAGGCCGAACTGCTGCTGGAGGGCGACCCTGGCACTGTGGTGAAGCTGACCGAGGTCCGCCACGGAGGGACGGAATCGCACGACCTGGAAGTGACTCGCGCCGCGCTGGGCACGCCGCGGCTGGTGACCGACCGGCTGGAAGGCGACGTGGCCTACATTCGCGTCCCGGCGTTCACCGCGGGCCGCGCCGCGGAGATCCGCCAGAAACTGGTGGATTTCTCCGCGCAGGGCCTCCACAAACTGGTGCTGGACCTGCGCGACTGCGCGTCCGGAAGCATCCCGGAAGGAATCGCCACTGCGAATCTGTTCCTGAACACCGGCACCATCGCCACTCTGCGCGGCCAGACGGTGCCGGCCAAGGGATTCACCGCGGACCCGCAGAAAACGCTATGGACCGGCCCGGTAACGGTGCTGATTTCCTCACACACCGCGGGCGCCGCGGAGGTCCTGGCCGCTGCGTTATCGAAAGACCGTGGGATACCCGCCATCGGCCAGCGCACCTTTGGCAGCGCCTCGGAGCAGAAAGACATTCCTCTCGAAGACGGCGGAGCGCTGATTCTCACCACCGCGCTCTACTACGACCCCGCGGGAAAAAGCATCAACGAAACGGGAGTCAAACCCTCGGTCGAGGTTTCCTCCGACGATGCTGATTCCTCCGATACTGCCGATGAATCGGCGGGAGGAGCCGGCGGCCAGGCCGCCCCCAGCGGTGCGCCCCGCCCGGCCAGCGATCCGGTGCTGAAGAAGGCGCTGGAAATTCTTCGAACCCAGGGCCAGCCCGCGGCCGCGGCCAAAGCCGCCGCCTAGAGCAAGTGATTCGCCGTCAGGGCGTGCCGCCCTCTCCCGATCGTCCCCTCCACCGTCCCTTCGAGGTTGCCCGCCGCGTGCGCCGGATTCTCGCCGTGGCTGCCGCGCTCGCCACGCTCGCCGCGCCCGGCTGCCGGAAAAAAGAGCCGGGCGCCGCCATCGATCCCGATCATCTGGCCGCGCAATTCGCGGCCGCGGCGCGCGACGCCATCGGTGCACAGCCGCCCATCCGCATCGTCCCGGCCATGCCCTCGCGTACGCCTTCGCCCGCGCGCGTGCTCGTTTCGCTGCCCGACGGGTCGCGATTCCCCACGCTGGCCGCCGCCTGGAGTACAGCCGCCAGGGACCGCGGCATCACCCTCCAGCCCCGGCAGTCAACCGATGCCCGCGCGGCCTTCACGGTCAGTTCCGGGGCGCGCACATTGCTCGTGCTGGAAGTATTCGAGGCGGGCGCTCCCGGCGCGCCGGCGGAGGAATCCGCTGGCGGGCCCAGGCTCGCCGTGATCGTAGACGACCTGGGCTATGACCCCGCCGCGGCCCGTGCCGTCCTGGCGCTTCCGGCCCGGGTGACCGTCGCCGTGCTTCCCAATCTGCCGGATTCGCCGGTCATCGCGGAGGAGGCCCACCGGCGCGGCATCGAGGTGCTGCTGCACCTGCCCATGGAATCGGTGGCCGGCGAGGACAAAGCGGAGAAGATCGAGCTGCACGTGGGGGAGCCGGCGGGAGAAGTGGACCGCGTCCTGGACGAGATGCTGGCCACCGTGCCGCATGCCGCCGGCGTGAACAATCACCAGGGCTCTCGCGCCACTTCCAACGCCGCGCTGATGGCCACGCTGGCCGCGGCGCTGCACGCGCGCGGTTTGTTCTTCATTGACAGCCGCACCGCGCCGGCTTCCAAGGCGTTCGATGCCGCGCGCCGCGCCGGAGTCCCCGCGGCCGCGCGCAACATCTTTCTGGACGACCAAGAAGAACCCTCCGCCATCCGGCGCCAGCTCGCTCAGGCCGAGCGCGTGGCGCGCGAACAGGGCGTGTGCGTGGCCATCGGCCATCCCCACCCCGCCACGCTCGATGTCCTCTCGGAGATGCTGCCGGAAATCGAAGCCCGCGGAGTCCGCCTGGTCTCCGCATCGCAAGTGCTGCAGGCCGGGCCGGCGCCGCGCTAGCCCAGCGTCTCGCGGACCATTCCCGCCACTTCCCGCGCCAGCGACCATGCCGCCGTCAGCCCCGGCGATTCAATCCCGATCATGTGGATCACCGCCGGGATGCCGGGATCGCGCTCGATCACGAAGTCCGCGGTCTCTTTCGGCCGCCCTTCACCGCCTTCGGCCGGCGCTGCCAGCTTCGCGCGGATTCCGGAATACGCAGGACGCAAATCCTCTTCCTCAATTCCCGGCAGCAGGCGGCGGGCGTCGCGGGCAAATTCGGCCACCGGAATGCGGTTGCTCTCGTAGTCCGTTTTGTTCGCCGCGGGGCGGGCCGTGGGCCCCACAAGCAGCGTTCCCCACAGAGTTTTCGTCAGGTGCACTCCCAGTGAATAGATTCCAGCCTCGGGCATCGGGTAGACGAGCGAGTGGACCAGGTGCGCCTTCGCCGGCACGGCCTCGCAATAATCGCCGCGCGTGGGCGCGATGCGGTAGCGGGTGAAGCCGGTGAGTGCGGCCACCTCGTCGGCGAACAGTCCCGCGCAATTCACCACCGCGCGCGCCTCGATGGTCCCGCGCTCGCTGGTCACGCGCGCCCCCGCGCCCGCGGGCTCGAGCGCCGTCACTTTCGCGTGCGTCAGCAGATTCGCGCCCCGCAGGTTGGCCACGCGCCCGTACGCCTTCACCAGTTCCTCGCTCATCACCAGGCCCGAGCAGGGCACTTCGAGCGCGGCGCGGCCCTCCACGTGCGGCTCGCGCTGCTGCAGTTCGTGACGGTCCAGCATGCGCAGGTCGGGAACACCGTTGGCCTGGCCGCGCCGCATCAGTGCTTCGAGCTGCGGCACTTCCCCGGTGGTCGCGGCGACCACCACTTTTCCGGTTCGCCGGTGCACCACGCGGTACTTCTCGCAGAATTCGTAGGTCAGCCGGTTGCCTTCCACGCAGTGGTGCGCCTTGCGCGAGCCGGTGGCGTAGTAGATGCCCGAGTGAATCACGCCACTGTTGCGTGAACTCGCTCCCATTCCGAGCTGCGGCATCTCCTCCAGCAGGAACACGTCGTCGTAGAGCGCGGCGACCTCCATCGCCACGGCGCAACCCACCACGCCGCCCCCGATGATCACCACGCTGGCCGTTTCCCGTTCGATGCCCCACCTCCGCGCGCAGTGCTCCCCGCCGGGCCGGTGCACGCGCGAGCCGACTATTACACCACGGCGGCCTCTGAAAACAGACCGAAACAGACGCCGGTTGTGCCCCTCCACGGCGCGGTGTAGAGTCCGGGTCGCTCGCTCATTCCGCTCTCGGAGGATTCCATGAAAGCAAAGCTGCTCGTCACGATTGCCACCGCTGTCTTGCTGTTCTTTTCGGCCGTCCGCGCGCCTCGCGCCGCGCAGCCTGCCGCGCCCGCGGCCAGCGCGCTTGAGGCACACGACTTTGTGCTGGTGATTCACGGCGGCGCGGGAGATTACAAGGATCATTCCGCGGCGCAGGCCGCGGTCGGCGAAGCCGCTATCCGCCACGCCGCCGAGACCGGCGCCGCCATCCTCCGCCAGGGCGGTCGCAGCATTGACGCCGTCGAGGCCGCTCTTCGCATCATGGAGGATTCCGGCGCGTTCGACGCCGGCCGCGGCGCCTACTACTCCCAGGCCGGCGTACCGGAAATGGATGCCGCCATCATGGACGGCAAAACGCTTCAGGCCGGCGCTGTGGCCTCCGTCCGGCACATTGCCAATCCCATCAGCCTGGCGCGCATGGTGATGGAACGCACCAAGCACGTGATGCTGGTCGGCCCGGGAGCCGAGCTATTTGCACGCGCCCAGGGCGTCGCGATGGTTTCGCCGTACTACTTCTTCAACGAACGCGAGTGGAAGCGCTACCAGGAATTCAGCGCAAAGAAAAGCGCGGGACGGATTGACGAGCACGTCCACGGCACCACAGGCGCCGTGGCTCTCGACCAGGCCGGCAACCTGGCCGCGGGCACCACCACCGGCGGCACCTCGTTCAAAATGACCGGGCGCGTGGGCGATTCCCCCATCATCGGCGCGGGAACCTATGCGAACAACGAGAGCTGCGCCGTCTCCGGCACCGGCGAGGGCGAATTCTACATGCGCGACGTGGTGGCCGCGGACATCTGCGAACGCGTGAAGTATCTCCATGAGCCGCTGGAGAAAGCGGCCAACGATGTGGTGATGAAAGAGCTGGTCGAACAGCACGGCGAGGGCGGCGTCATCGCGCTGGACCGCGAGGGCCACGTGGCCACGCCGTTCAACACCAACGGCATGCTCCACGCCATCGTGCGCTCCGACGGCAAAATCACCATCGAAACCTACAAGCCGTAGACCGGAATTTCGCGGGGCCACCGGCCGCCCTTCTCACGGATGAACTACATTCAATCCAAGAATTCTCTCGAAAGGGACGAAGTCCCGGTATCGATGCAACAGGGCATGTCCTTCGCGGATGCAGTACGTGGCAATCCAGCAGTCAATCGTCTTCCGGACCGTGAAGCCCCGGCGGCGCAGGTCGTGGAAATGAACTGCGGCCGAGACGGCCTGCTCCTCTCCGCCTGACTCGAGGACCTCGAATTTCCTGAGTTCGCGAAGCACGCGAAGAAATGCTCTCTCATTCCGCAGCCCCTGCAGGGTTTCGCAAAGGATCAGATCCAGCAGCCCGAACCGTTGCCGCCCCATCTCGGCATCCAGGTAATCCGTCTCCGGGTTTCGCGTGCCGCGGAGATAGTCGATCCACACGGTCGTGTCGACAATCACCACCGCGGGCTACTCCGTCGGCCGTCCCAGGCGCATTTTGTTCAAATCGCCCTCCCACCGGATCTTGCCGCGGAGCCGGCGCATCGAGGTCTGCCTCCAGGTGCGGATGAGCAGCCGCAAACCCGCCTCGACGGCGGCACGCTTTGTATGTGAGCCGCTGCTGCGCATGGCCTGGCGCATCAAACCGTCTTCGATCTCAATGTTGGTTCGCATACGGCTGCCTCCTAATGTGTAAGCATATCATATTTATGTGTACAGCTGACTTTGCCGCCGGCGGGGGTGGAAAGCCGGTGTTATTCCCGGCCCAGCGGCAGGTAGTATTGCGTGCCCTTTACCGGCTCCTGCAGCCTGCGCAGGAGCTGCTGCAAATCGGCGTCGCGCTCCACAAAATCAATCTCGGAAGTATTGACCACCAGCAGATCGGACCCCGAGTAACGGAAGAAAAAATGCTCGTACGCGCGCACCACCTCATCCAGATATTCGTCCGCCACGTGCGCTTCCGAGGGATCCCTTTTCTTTCCGATGCGCTGCTTCAGCACTTCCGGCGTGGCCTGCAGATACACCACCAGGTCCGGCAGCGGCAGGTCGCGCGCCAGCAGTTCGAAATAGTGGTCGTAGAGGCGCAGCTCCTCATTGTCCAGATTGATGTTGGCGAAGATGCGGTCCTTCTCGAACAGGAAGTCGCTCACCACGGTACCGCTCACCGCGTCCACGGCCGCGTCTTTCAGCCTGCGGTGGCGCTCAAAGAGAAAATACATCTGCGCGCGGAAGGCGCTGCCCGGCACGTCGTCGTAAAACGCCGCGAGAAACGGATTGTCCTCGCAGTCGTAGATGCGTTTGGCGTGCAGCCGTTCCGCCAGGATTTTTGCGAGCGTGGATTTGCCCACCCGGATGGGGCCTTCCAGTGCGATGAAGCGCGGCCGGCGGAACGCCGGAGAATTCGCGGCCCATTCGGTCATGGCGGGCGAAATTATAGCAAAGCCCGCCCGCGCGCTGCGGGCCCCCCTGCGAGCAGCCGTGCACCCGGGCGGGTTATCGCGTGTTTATCCGCCTGCGCGGCTAGACCACCGTGATTTTCGAGCGCAGTTCGGGTGCGAACAGGCCCTTCGGAATCATCGCGTGCACGCCCCGCACGATGTCCACCACCTGGGTCACCCGGAAGCTCACGGCCATGCTGAGCAGCCCGTAGGCGTCCAGTTTCGACAGGCTGGTGCGCGCGGCCAGGAATTCGATGGCATTGCGCGCCGCGGCCGCCATGGCCAGGTTCAGGTCCTTGTCGAGCCCCAGCACGATCCAGTGCGTGGAAGTCTCCGCGATGGGCCAGCCGAAATTCTTCTGTTTGTGCAGGAACACCTGGATGCGCAGCTCCTTCATCCGCGTCTCGCAGGCGGTCAGGGAAATTTCTCCGTCGCCCTGCACGGCGTGCGAATCGCCGGTAAAGATCAGCGCTCCCGGCTTCCACACGGGAATGAACATGGTGGACCCTTCGGCCATCTCGCTCAGGTCCGTGTTTCCCGCGTGCGGCCCCGGAGGAACCGAGTTCGTCACTCCCGGGCTGAGCGGCGGGAAAAAGCCATCGGGCGGCGCCAGGCCCAGGGTGCCCTGGAACGGCTTCAACGGCACGTGAATGTCCTTGGCGAACTCCGTGGTCATCTTCGCCAGGTCGAGCTTCATGTATTTCACCTGGCCTTCCGGAAATTCCTTGGGCAGGAGCCCCGTCCCCAGTGACCCGGGATTATTGAACACCGCGCCCCAATCGAAGGGGACAATCTTCTTGTAGCGCACCTCCAGCACGTCGCCCGGCTCGGCGCCGTTGACGTACACCGGGCCGATGATCGAGTGCGGCCCGTGGCCCGGATTTTCCACGCGCCACTTGGCCAGCTCGTCGATGGACACGCCCGGCTGCATCTTGTTCAGGAAGTGCGACCAGGTGTTCGGATAGCTGATGGTGTCGCCGGAATCCACTTTGACGATGGGCGGAAGGTTCGTGTCGTAAATTCCCAGCCGCACGGTCTGGTCGTTCGACTCCACCACGTGCACGTGGCCTTCGTCTATTTTCTTCGGTTCGCTTTTCTTCTTCTGCTCGCTCCCGGCCGCGCCCGCTGCATCCGCCGCCGCCGGCGGCTCCGTTGCGGCCGCCAGCTTGCTGAACCACGGTCCCACCGCCGCCAGCGTGCCCAGAAACGTGCTGGCCTCGAGCAGCCGCCGCCGCGAGCGGCCGCGGGCGGTTAAAAATCCGTCGAATTGCTCCTGGTTCACCTCGTCCATGTGCAGAATGCGGTCGGCTGTCCGCCGGGTGTAGGCGGCGTCTTTGATGTCTTCGCGCACCACCCCGGTGCCCTGCACTTCCCCGCAGCCGAACAAATTTCCGCAATCGTGATGATGCTCTTGCTCTCCCTTCTCCTGCTGTGAATGCTCGGAATCCTCAGACATGGTGTCCTCCTAAGTGCGTCCCGCAAATGGCGGCGGGATCTGACGCGCCGATCGCGGGGCCGCCGATTTGCCGCGCATTATACGCTCGAAGACTTGCGCCGTACTGTGACGCGTGAACACCGCTGCCCGCGATCTCGTCCGGCCCGGTCAGGCGGTTGCCGCGTGGGAAAATTCGCCGGAGGAGGCAGCGCGGCTCCAGCCGCGTGCGTGCTACCATCGCGTCCGCAGGCGGCGGGTGAGGCCATCGGCCGGGGTAAGAAAGCGCCACGGCCTGCCGATAACAATCACAAGTGATGGAAGAAAAACGAAAATTCCGGCGTGTGCCTCTCACCGCCGTGGTGCGCGCCCACGCCGCCGGCCAGCCCTGCTCCGTCGAAGGGCGCAACATCAGCGTCGGCGGCATGCTGGTGAAGGCCGAAAAGACCGTGGAGGAAGGCGTCGAACTGCGGCTCGAGTTTCAGCTTCCCGGCGATCCGGCGCCCATCCATGCCACCGGCGTCGTGCAGCACGTCATGCCGGACGCCTTCATGGGCATCCGCTTCACCAGCCTATCGGACGCCGACCGGAAACGGATCGAAGCCTACGTAGGCTCTTCCGCCTGAGCTGTAGCGCAGGGCGAAGCCCTGCGGCTTTTTCCTCTCTTCTCCCGTCTTCTCTTCTCCCCTCTTCTCTCCTCTGTTCCGCTCTCCTCACCAGTCCTTCGCCAGCGCCTCCACGATTTCCGCCAGCGCGTGCACGTCGCGCGTGTCCACCACTTCCGCCGGCGAGTGGGAGTAGCGCAGCGGCCACCCCAGCGCCACGTCTACCGAGCCGAATCGCGTGAACACGGAGCCGTCGTTTCCCCCGCCCGTCACGCCATACTGCACGGGAATATGATGCTGCCGGCCAATCGCCACCACGCGGTCCGAGAGAGAGCGCGGCACGATGTTCGAATTGTCCACCGCCCGCACCACGAATCCCCGGCCCAGCAATCCGTGCGCGAACCGGGGATTTTCGAGCGGGGAATCCGAGCTCACAAACGTGTCGATGGCAAACACGGTCTGCGGCGTGCGCCCCGCCGCGGCCATCCGTTCCGCTGCGGCCGCGGCCCCGCGCAACCCCACCTCTTCTTCCGTGGACCAGATGAAGGTTACGTCGCGGCCGGCAAGCGAAGGCCCCAGCGCCCAGGTGGCGGCCACCAGGGCCGTGCAACCCACGCGATCGTCAAAGCTGCGCGCGTTGGCCCGCGTGCCGTCCAGCGCGTAGTAGTCTTTCTCGATGGTGATCCAGTCGCCCGCCTGAATCCCCAGCGCCTCCGCCTCCGCGCGGTTTCGCGCGCCCACATCCACGCGCGCGAGAGCGGCGCCGCGATAATTGGGCCAGGTGAACTGCGCCGTATCCCATCCCGCCGGCAGTTCCATCACCGCGTCGAGCGTGCCCTTCGCGGTGTGAACGAGCGCGGGATGGCCGATGTAATACTGCGCGTAGCCGCCGCCCAGTTCCGCCACCTGCAGGCGCCCGTCGTCTCCAATGGCCTTCACTTCGTAGCCGATTTCGTCCAGATGCGCGACAAAAACGATGGGTGGAGCGGTTTTGCCCGCCTCCGCAGAGCCGCTCGCCTGTGTCCCGAAATGCAGGATCAAATTGCCGGACGCATCCGTCTCCGGTTTCGCCCACGGCGGCAGCAGGCCCAGGACAGCTTCGCGGACCGCGGCCTCGTGGCCGCTGGCCCCATAGGCCACTGATAGTTTCTTCAACACTTCCTCCAGCGGATGCGGATTGTGGTTGGCCCCCTCTCCTCCGCCGCTGGAGGCCCCCAGGCCGGAGCCGCCTCCCAGCACGGCGCGTCCCCGCACCTCGCTTTCCAGAAGGCGCCCCAGCGCAACCAGATCGTTCCCGGAAATCGTTTCGACCGGGGTGACCGGCCAATCCAGCGGCAGCGCGAGCTGGACGAATTTCTCCGGCATCTTCGGCGCCGGGAGATATCCTGCAAAACGCAGCGCGCCCGCGGGTTCCGCATGCGCATTCACGCCGATTTCGTGGGCCAGGGCCTGAATCTCCGCGGGAAAGCCTTCGAGCGGTTTTGTGGCGTCGCTCGTTGCGATGAGCACGCCAGAGCCCGGCGGAGGCGGCGGAGCGCCCGTGCCCGGTGTGCGCGGCGCGGTCAGCCGCCCCACGTAAATCATTTCATCGGCGTTCGTCTCTTCCAGCACGCGCCGCAGTCCCCGCCCGCCCAGCCACTCCTGCGTCACAAATGCCAGCGTCACGCTGCCGGAGAATTTCCGGTCGTTCAGCAGCCGCGCCAATTCCAGCAAAGCGGCCGTGCCATACCGGTCGCCCACCGCCGTCCCCGCATCCAGGCGATTCGACAAATGGTAGAGCCGCCGGTCCGCCATCACGGGATCGAGCACATCGACGCCCCTCCGCCGTGCTTCCGCCTCGCTCGAGGTCCCGATGTCTACGTACATTTCGTCCACATGATCCATTTTTGGCGCGTCGCGCCGTCCCGGCTGAAGATGCACGGAGAGCCCGGCAATCACGCCCGGCACGCGGCGGCCGTCGCGCGTGACCACCCACACCTGCTGGGCGAAATGCAGCGCGTCGAAAAGAAATTGCGGCGGCTGTTGCGGCAGCCGCTGCAACCGCAGATATCCGTCGGCGGTGATTTCGCTGACCACGTATCCGGGCTCGTCCATCGGCGCCACCAGCACGCGTTTGGGCCCCCCGCTGCTGCCCTCGATGGTCACCAGGATGTCCCCCATCGAGTCCACCGTAACGGCGGGCGCCGGCTGCAGAGAATGAATGGCCTCCTGAACAACCTCCGCCGGCCCGCCCTTCACTCCCTCGTATCCGGAAACGCCCGGCGCGGCCACCAGTTGCTGCAGGCTTTCCCGCGCAGATTGGGCGGCGGCGGAAGCGGCCAGCATCAGCAGAGCAAACGGCACAGCGAAACGGCGGGTAGCGGCATTCATCACAGTCCCCCGGGAAGGATGGCGAGCGAGCGTCAGCGCCGCGACTCTAGCGCAGCGACCGCGCGGCTGCAAGGCGCAACCGCGGCGCGGCCCGGTTCGCGGCGGGTTTCAGGAAGCCTTTGTCGCCGAGTAGTAGCACGCCACGGTCTGCGGCACGACGGCGGGAAGCACGGGCAGTTCCACGCGGAACGTCGCTCCTCCCTCCGGCCGGTTGAAGCCTATGATTTCGCCGCCGTGTTCGTGCACGATGCCGTAGCAGATGGAAAGACCCAGTCCCGAGCCTTTGCCCACGGGCTTGGTGGTGTAGAAGGGGTCGAAGACGCGCCGGGGGTCCTTCAACCCGGGGCCGGTGTCGGAGAATTCCACAACCGCGCGATGGCGCTCGCGCAGCGTGCGGATGGCCAGCACTCCCCCGCCCACCTCCTCCAGCGCATCCACGGCGTTGTTGATGATGTGGAAGAAGACCTGGAGGAGCTGGTTGGGGTCGCCGCGCACTGCCGGCAGCAGCGTTTCCGGTGCGAATTCCAGTTTCACGCCTTTATCCTGCAGGTCCAGCGAGCGCAGTTGCACCGCGCTGGCCAGCACCTGGTTCATGTCCAGCAGCACCTTTTCCGCAGGCACCTGGCGGGCGAAGCTCAGCAGGCTGGTGATCAGGGATTTCGTGCGCAGCGCCTGCGTCCGGATTTTCTCCACAAGGGTGCGATAGCGCGGGGCCAGCGCACGGTCGGCCTCCAGCACGTCGGTGAATCCCAGGATGGCGGTGAGCGGATTGTTGATTTCGTGCGCCGCACCCGCCGCCAGTTGCCCCAGCGACGACAGCTTTTCCGTCTGCACCAGCTGGTTCTGCAGCCGCCGCAGGTTCTCCAGCGACTCTTCTGAGCTGAGCAGAAGCTCCTGCCGCTCCCGGTCCACCAGGTGCTGCCGCCAGAACACCAGCGCCCCGAACGGTACCATGGCGCCGAGCGTGAGCAGCAGGCGATATTTGCGGATGGGCGCGGGAGCGTCGCTGATCAACTGGTTCCACAGCGCGAACAGCGGCAGGGACATCACCGCGGCCATGGCCAGGCGCGACGGCCAGACGGCGTTGCGCGCGGGCATCACTCCGCCGCTCTCCAGCCCGCTCGTCGAGCGGTACGCCACCAGGCCCGCGGTGCCGAACATGGCAAACGAGGCCACCAGCGGGACGTCGTACAGGCTCCCGGTGTGATACTGGTTGCGGTCAATCGCCAGGTTGATCAGCGTGGAGCCGAGCAGGTACAGTCCACAGGAGAAGAACAGCGCGCAGTACACCCGCCGCCACGCGCCCCGCGCCTGCAG
>Ga0335077_10002302_pt1 | contig 22799 bp, 22 predicted proteins | sample Lox_Sample_31_FD_207151 | JGI IMG/M metagenome (GOLD analysis project Ga0335077, IMG submission 207151) | Soil microbial communities from Loxahatchee National Wildlife Refuge, Florida, United States - Lox_Sample_3.1 | ecosystem: Environmental > Terrestrial > Soil > Wetlands | place: USA...
GGTCATCAACACGGGTGACTTGGTTGTGAACCTCGACACCAAGACGGTGGAAGTCGGCGGCCAGCGCGTGCACCTCACCGGCAAAGAATATCAGATGCTCGAGCTGCTCTCGCTGCGCAAGGGCACCACGCTCACCAAGGAGATGTTCCTCAACCATCTCTACGGCGGCATGGACGAGCCCGAGCTCAAGATCATCGACGTCTTCATCTGCAAGCTGCGCAAGAAGCTCGCCAACGCTTCGAGCGGCAAGAACTACATCGAGACCGTGTGGGGCCGCGGCTACGTGCTGCGCGAGCCGACCGAGGCGGACGAAAGAATTCCGGCGTAAGCGCCGAACCGCAAGACACTCTCCAGACTCAAACCCCGCCGCGAGGCGGGGTTTTTCTTCCAAGGGTAACGAGGCTCCATGTACACCATCGCAACTGCCGCCGCCGCGGTCGGACGTGCCAAAACCGCCATCATGCGTGCGATCGACCCCGGAAGGATCCCGGTGTCGCAGACCGATAACGGCGAAGTCCAGATCGATCCCGCTGACCTGCATCGCGTTTACCCGCCCCTGCGCAAGGACGGCGCCAGACCGCAGATGAATTTGTCGCCGCTGCTGATCCCGGCCGGCAAATAAATTTTACGAGCTAACGCTCGGCGAGGCTTCTTTTAGAGTGCCGGTTCTTGAATGAATTCGCGGCCACAAGTCCGCCGAGGATGACGAACGGAATCACCGGCATCATGTAGCGGTCATTATAGATGACCTCGGCGCTGATCAGATGCCAGCCGGCCACAAGCATCCAAAATCCTGTGGCGATTGCCAACGGCCGGTCGGCGCCGAGCGTGCGGGCGCGCCACGCCATGACGAGAAGAATCGGGATGCCGGCAAAAAACAGCGCGCTAAGGACGGTCGACAGCGCGTTTTGAATTGTCATCGCGACGAAGGCCAAGACCTCGCCTAAGCGCATATCCGCCGGATGATGGAACAGCTTGCGATAGAGATCGCGGTAATCGTAGCAACCCGGCCGGTCGCTCCATTCGAAGATCTCGCAGGCCGATTTGACGGGGCGAACCGCGAGCTTGACCAGATTCTCGCCGGTGCCGATACGGATCAGATTGAGCATGGCAAGGGGATGCTGCCGCCAGGCAGTCGCATATTTGTCCAACGCCAAATGCGAAATCTGGGTTGCCACGTAGCCGTCCCCGAACAGCGCGTCGTTGATCGCAACCGCTTCCTCATACTTATACTTTTTGAGAATCGGCGCAGCGTACCGGTCGAGTACCGAGTCGCCTCCGAACAGCGCGGGCTCGCTCTTGGCAGCATAGACGACGGACAAAAGCGCGTTGACCTGGGCGGTCGTCGTGACGAACCGCTCGCCGGTGCGGTGCCAATTCCAGAGTTCATAACTTTGATAGACGGCGACCAGAGGCACGCAGACCAGCGGACACGGACCACGGTCAAAATAATCATGCTTGCATTCAGACTGTCGCTCATCAGGCATTGATCGAGACTGAGTTGCAGCGACGCGGCGTAGGCCGGCGCGCCGGCGACCGCCCAGTTGCGCGGCAAGCCGAGCGTCATCCGCAAACAGAAAACGGCAATAAAGACGCCGGTGGAAACCGCAAATTGCAGGCCGACCACCGCATAAGGCCACGCCGCTCCGGCAAGCAGCTTGGCCGCCGCGATCGCCGCCGGATAGCCGATGATGCGGAACGTCCTGATCGAGAACACTTCGCTGGTCAAATCGGCGTCATGCAGCCAGCGCGACGACGCGATCATGGCGTCGGCGAAACTGGAATAAGAGGGCGCGTCGGCCGAATGAACGGGACCGATCATCGCGAACAACGACAATTTGAATAGGAGAACGAGTGCGGCCGCGACGTAAGCGATCTTCATCAGGCGGATCGCTCCCGCGGAAACATCCAAGATGGAAATAAACTTTGGCGGAATTTCGCCGCAACAGGCAATTGAAAGGCCGCGCCGCTCTCGCCCGCCGCGACCGGCATAGCGGCTCTTTCAGGCTTTCAGCGCGAACTGGAGCACGTTGCTCGCGGGCGCCGGCTTGGCCGCCGGTACGTTCGGCTTGGCCCTGGAGATAAAGGCCGCGCGTGAATTTGCGGTGCCGTCGGGCGGTTCACCGTCTCGGCCGATGAGCGCGCGGGACCTCCTGGCTACTGCAAGATACTCGCTAATACTCAAACCCCGCCGCGCGACGGGGTTTTTTTCGGCGGCGTCTGTTGCAGGTACCGCTCTCATATCCGCTTTTTCTTTTTCGCGGCAGGCTTGCGCGGCTTTTTGCGTTTGGCCGGCGTCTTGCGTTTGCCCGGCGGTTTTTTCGCCGCTGCGGCCGTCTTGACCGAAGCGCCGCCCGCGGATGGCTTCGGCGCCGTGCCGGCAACACCGGCGCCCGCGGCCTCCAGCCAGAAGCGCAGTTCGGGTGATTTCACGTCGGGCCCAAGGATATAGCGCTCCTGCCACTTGTCGTCCTCTTCCAGCGGCTTGCCGAAAATCTTCGGATCCTCCTTGAGCCAATACCGCCAAGCATAGTGATCGTAGAGGTCGAGCACGTGGCAGGCATAGGCTTCCGCCAGAGCGCGATGGCCGCGCACGATCACCAGGTTCTCATCGTTGTTGTGCGAGGCGCGGAAGCCGAGATTGTGCGAGCCGGTGACCACGGCGCAATTGTCGCTGAACGGGTCGATCACCACGATCTTGTTGTGGATGATGGCGAACCCGTATTTGTTGAGTTCGCTTTCCCAGGCGCCGAAGGCGTCGTCTTTGTTGATCGCGCCGGCGGGAATGGCGCGGTAATCGGGCGCAACGGGCGGCGCCTTGCCGCCCTTCTTCGCGGCCGCGGCCTTGGCGCCTTTTTTCTTCGGCTGACCCGGCTCGCCGACGACGGCGACTTCGGTCGCGCCGCGCTGGCCGTGCTGGCCCTCCTCGCCCTCCCCGGCTTCCTCGCCCTCATGCAGCGCCGTGGCAAAATTGCCGGCGCGTTGCGGACTGGTGAGCGCGCCACGCACGAACAGATCGGGATTCTTCGCCAGCGCCTTGCCGGCCGCGTCGAGAATCGAATTGTTGCCCGGGTCGAACGCGAGGAACAGCACCGCCTGTTTGGCGCCATCGATCAAATCGAAGATCCGCTGCATGTCGTTCGGCGTCTCTTTCGGCGGCGACTTGAGCAGATGGTTGGTGTTGGGCGAGAACATCGGCTCGATGGTGATGCCGTTGTCGAGATCGATCGGCGAATTGATCGAGCTATCGTTGTTCTTGTGGTCCCAGGTGCGCTGCGCCGGCGATTGCAGTTTCTTCTGGTCGCCGGCGGCCGCCTCGACGTCGGCCTTGAGCGTGTTCCAATAATCGATATAGCGCTGGGCGACCTTCGGTGAATCGATCACCAGCGCATTGTTGGTCTGCGTGCACAGCCCGGTGCTGGTCCAGTTGGTCGAGCCGGTGAGCACCGCAGTTGGCACGCCGTTCTGGCTCAGCACCATGAATTTGTTGTGCGGGATGCTGCCTTTGCCGAGGATACGGTCGATCACCGTCACGCCGGCATTTTTCAGGTTTTTGCGGTTCTCGGCATCGGCGTCTTCGCTGCCGGGCGAGGTCTTGGTTTTCGCCTCCTGCTCGTTGCCGAGGATGACGGTACGGCTTTTCGGATTGGCCTGTAGCTTTTTTTCCAGCCCATCCGGATCGTTGAGCTCATAAAGCGCTGCGTTGATCGTGCCGCCTTGCGCGTCGGCGCGGTCGAGCAGCGACGTCACGCCCTCGTAGAGCTGACCCATTAAATTTTTTCGGATTTGATCGTTCGGATCCTGGATATGCGGCGTCAGCGCGTCCTTGCTCGGCTTGTCCTTGAGTTCGCGGCTTAGCGCCTGGGTGGCGACGATGCCGCGATTGAAATAAGCTCTGAAGAACGGCAACCGCTTCTCTGTGATCGTCACTGGATTGCTGACGAGCGGCTTAACGCCATCGAGCGGCTTCAGCGATCCCAGCGCGCCGCCCATCGGCACGATGCGGTAGGTGTAAGTCCCGCCGCGTTTGGCGTAGAGGTCCTTCCACCAGAACTTTTGCACCGGCGCTTGCTGGGTGGTGCGCTTCGGATCCTTGGGCTGACCGGCGAAACTCGCCATCGCCGGCAGCGGCGTCTCCTTGCCGCTCGCATCGATCTGGATCACCGCGAAGCCAAGGCAGCCGTCGAGATGACGTTCGAAAGTCCAGGCAACCACGGCGATGTCGTTGTTGGAAAATGCGATCGCTGGCATAGGTCCCTCCCCCGGCCTAATTAATACCGGCTTATGACGGGCATATTACCACGGTTGTCTTTTGTCTTCTCACCCTTTTTAAGGGTATCGGCCTAAGACGATGGCGGCGCATAGGGCCGAAAGGTCACCGGGCATTCGCGCAGCGCGGAAAAATCCGGATTGGCATTGCCGTGCACCAGCGAGACCACGCTGTCGGCGCGGAAAGCGGGACGCAGGCCCAGCGCTTCGGCAAGGCGCAGGCCGGCGGCAAACAAACGCCAAGGGATTGGAACGAGGCGCGGCGGCGGCGTCACGCTTTCGACGAGCCGGCGCAGCGTGATCGGCGTCGGATTGGCCGCGGTAATGATCGCGCGCGGCAGGTCTTGCGCTCGCGCAAGATGCGCGATCAGCGCGCAGAGATCGTCGACGTGGCAGGTGTAGAGCGGATAGCGTCCGTCACCGACCATCGGCACCAGCGGAAACCTCTTTGCCGTCGCTTCGACGCGCGCGGCAAGCCCGCCGTTGTCCTCGCTGTAGACGACGCCGGGGCGGATCACCGCACCGCCGCGGATCAACGCGGCGTCCTCGGCGGCAAGCTTGCCCAACCCATAGAGCGAGCGGCAGCCCTCGAACGCAGCCACGCTGGAGATGAAAATCTGCCGCTTGACGCCGGCGCGCGTGGCAGCGTCGAAGAGCAAGTCGCTGCCCACCGCATTGATGCGGCAGATGTCGGCCCAGCTTCGCGCCGAGAAATCGTAGGCCGCGTGCACCAGGAGATCGACGCCGGCCAGCAAATCGGGCGGCGGCAATTCACCCAGCACGAAGGCGCGCGCCATACAGCCCGGCGGCGCGAACTGCGGCTTGCGCACCAGCGCGACCACCGTCCAACCGTCGGCGAGGAAGCGGCGGACCAACGCGCGCCCGACGAAGCCGTTGGCGCCGGTGATGGCGCAGGTGCTCACGGCATCTCCCCCGCCTCGGCGGCAATCCGCATGGCGTTGGCCATGATGGTGTAGGTCAAATGCTCAGCCGGCAGGTCGGAGAAGCAGGCGGCGTCGACCACGTGCACGCGCTTGAGCCCATAAGGACGGCCGAGCCGGTCGGTTTCGCCGGGCTGCGGCGTGTCGCGCATCGGCAGGCAGGCGCCGAGATGGTTGCTGGCGCCGGGCACTTCGGTCATCGCCGGCGCTGGCCAGACGCCGAGCGCGCGGGCGTGACGCTTGAGCTTGCGCGCGATGGCGCGCACGGCGCCTGGCGTGCGCGGGCTCGTCTCGCCGCGATACGTCGCCGGCGGCAGGCCGATGTCGGCGGGCGACGCCGGTTTTACCGTCACGACAATGCGGCCGGAGAGCTGGCCGGGCAAGTAGCCCATCACCACCATCATTCGATCGAACAGCGGCCGCAGCAACGGCTCCTGGATGAGCAGCGCGCCGAAACGCGCGCGCAGCAGATCGACGATAAAGGGGTTGAAGCCGTAGATCTGCAGGTGGATGAGTTCGTCGCACAATTCGGGCTCATCCATCATGACAAACAGCTGCCCGAGCGCGCTGGCTTTCGGAATCGGGCCCGGGCGGCAGCGGCGGCGCAGGACAATCGGGATCGATACGCGCTGGGTGTCCTTGAGATAGAAGGTGCGGTCGAACATGGCCTGCGCGCCGGCGACGAGGCGCAGCGAGGTTGCCGCACCGCAGGCGACGAACAGCCGCTCGCAGCCGAGCGTTTCGCGGCCACCGTCGTCGAAGCAGCGCAACTGCACCTCGACGCCCGATGCAGTCTCGGCAAAGCCGACCGCCAGGCGGCCGGCGCGATGAGTGAATTGCCGGTCGACCTTCAGGCCGTCGAGCGCATATTCGGCGCTGAAGATCGCGCGGAACGGACAGCCATACATGCAAAAGCCGCAGTAGACGCAGCCGCCCTCATTCGCCGCGTTCGTCGCGCCGATCGCCGAGCGGCAGCGCCCAAACCTTATGCCGTCGGCGGCGAGGTTTTGCCGGTGATTGACGAGATTGGCGATGAGTTGCGCGCCCTGCTCGGAAAGCGCGGTCGGCGCCGCGCTGCCGTAATTCGGATAAAGCGCGGTGAGATCGTCGTGCACGACCGGCACGTCCATGAGCTGGGCGGCCTTGCGGTAGAATGGCTCCATGTCGGCGCGCGTGACCGGCCAATCGCGAAACGAGCGTTCCGCCATCGGCATGACGGTCGCGCCCCACACGGCCGACAGACCGCCGCTCGCCAGGCTGCGCAGCACCTCTGCCTTGTGCGTTTGCGCCGGCAGGTAGCGTTCGACCGCATCGTAAACATGCGGCGAGGAGAATGGCAGCTTCTTGTTCTGCATCTCCCGCGGCAGATCGCGCCGCAGCGCACGCAAGCGGTGCAAATAAGTTTTGCTGTCTTCGCCGCGCCGGAAATCTTCGGCGAGCGCCGCGCGGCCGCCCGGCAGGCGCCGGCCCGGATCGACCAGAACGACCTTGCGCCCGCGATCGAGCAATTCGCGCGCGCAGGCGACCGCCGCCGGGCCGGAGCCGAGAATGCAGTCGACGCCGTCCCCCATCACATCACCACCGGCAGCCATCCCTCATCGTCGCGGCTTTCTTCGCGCGGCTCGAACAGCCACTTCATGCAGCGATTGTCGCCGTGGCAAGGCGGCATCGAGACGAGGTGGATGCAGGGCGAACACAGCGTCTTGCGGTAGTGGACGGTCTCGGCAAGCCACGGCATCGGCCGCAGCCGCATCGGATGCGTGGGTCCGAAAAAGGCGGTGATGCGCAGGCCGAACAGGCGAGCATAGTGCAGCAGCGAGGATTCGATACCCCAGAACTCGTCGCAGGCCGCGAGCGTGCGCAACGAGTCCTGCAAGGACAGGGTGCCGCTCAGGTTGCTCAGCGTGCCGTGCCAACCGCCGCTACCCAGGGCGCGCACGGCGGCGATGACCTTTTCCGCCTCGCGCTTGTCCGACGCGCCCCCGAGAAAGACGACGTCGCGGTCTTTGTCCGCTGCCGCGGCAAAGACATGGCGGCTCCATTGCGCGGGCGACAGCTTGCGTTCTTCCGACAATTCCGAGCAGCCGCAGCCGATGGCGATGCGTCCGCCCGAGGGCTTCACGGTTCTTGCGACGATGCCGAGCGTGGCAAAAACATGTTCCGAGCACGCTTGCGTCGGCACGATCGGCGCCTCCAGCATTGTGGCGATGTGGTCGTAGTGGCGGTAGAGCGGCGAGCCGGGATTGAAAAAGATCCGATGCGTATGCAGCTTCTGGCGAGAGCCCGTTTCCTCGAAGAAAAAGCCGAAGCGGTTGCGGGCAAAAGTGAAAATGCTCAGCACCGTGCTCAGATAGCTGTAAATCTCGAGATCGATGACCGTGTCGCTGCCATAGCACCGGCGCAAAGACCGCAGCGCGCTCGCCGCCAGACTGACAATCGAGCCGTCGTCGAGCACCAGGATCTCGTCAAACACGCCGAGCGTCTCGGCGAAGGGCTTCACCATGGCCGTGGTGAGCAGGCGCATTTTGAACGCCGGATATTCGCGCCGGATGCCGAGCAGCGCCGGCAGCGCCATCACCAGGCTGCCGCCGCCCAGCACCTTGATGACCGTAATGTCGCCGCGCGCCGCCGGCGCGTGGTCGCGCCGCAACAAAAAGCCGAGAAAGCGGGCGACGAAATTGAGCAGGTAAACGAGGGCGCCGCCGAGATAGCGGTCCCAAGCGACCTTCGATTTCATCGACATGCTCATGGCAATCAAAGCTTCACGGTTCGGGCGCGGCCATCATACGATCACGCCGCCAAATCGGAAAATCGGCACCGCGGCAGCAGCCGAAAGGCCAGCCGGGCGGCGCTCCACGCCTGGCAGCGATCGGATGCGCAGCATGGTCGGGCCGCTTGTGCGAGGCGGCGTCCGTTTCGTCAACCCGCGCTGGCGCCGACACGGCGAGCGCTAGGACGCAAACTCCGCATAAAGACTGGAGAGCGAAGGCGCGCTTTACGCCTTCATCGCAAACTTGAGCACGTTGCTCACGAGCGCCGGTTTCACCGCCGCCGTATACGGCGCGTAGAGCCCGCGCTTGTCGGGCATCGGCTTGAACGCATCGGTCAGGCCGACCACCGTTTCCGCGGCGCCCAAGATCAAGAAGCCGTCCGCCGGCATCTGCCGCGCGAGCCGGTTGAGCACCCCGATCTTGGTGTCCTGATCGAAGTAGATCAGCACGTTGCGGCAGCACACCAAGTCGAAGCTGCCCAGGCTGGAAAAATCGTTGAGCAGATTGAACTGGCGGAACTGCACCATGGCGCGGATCTCGGGCGCGATCTGCCAGGACTCGCCGACCTGCGAAAAGAATTTCACCAGGCTCTGGATCGGCAGGCCGCGCTGCACCTCGAACTGGTTGTAGATGCCGGCCTTGGCCTTCGCCAGAATCTCGTGGGAAATATCCGTGGCCACGATGTCCACTTTCCAGCCGGCGAGCGCGGCGCCGAAGCCCTTGAGCGCCATCGCCAGCGAATACGGCTCTTGCCCGGTCGCGCAGGCGGTGCACCAGATGCGGATGCGTTTCTCGCGCGCGCGCGCGGCCAAGAGCGCCGGCATGATGGTGTCGCGGAAATGCTCGAACGGCACCTTGTCGCGGAAGAAAAACGACTCGTTGGTGGTCATCGCCTCGACCACCTCGACGGTGAGCGGGGCGGCGGTGGCGGCTTTCAGCCGCGCCACCAATTCGGCGAGGTTGCCGAGCCCGTGCTTGCGCGCGACCGGCAGCAGGCGGCTTTCGGCGAGATATTGTTTCTCGGCCGACAGCACCAAGCCGGAGCGCTGGCGCAGAAGCTGGCGGAGATAATCGAAATCCTGCGGGGTCACGAATGCTCTCCCGCGAACACGCGCGTGAGCCGCGGCGCGATCTCGTTGAGCGGCAGCACGGCCGAACAGACGCCGGCATGCGCGACCTGACCGGGCATCCCCCACACCACGCTCGTCGCCTCGTCCTGCGCCAGGATGTGGCCGCCGGCGGCGACGATCGCCTGCGCGCCGCGCAGGCCGTCCGAACCCATGCCGGTAAGCACCAGGCCGAGCACCCAGTTGTGCCAAACCTCGGCGGCCGAGGTGAATAGCGGATCGACCGCTGGCTTGCAGAAGTTCACCAGCGGGCCGTTGTCGAGCGAGATGGTGGCGGTGCCGTCGCGGCGCTTGACCGACATATGATGCCCGCCGGGCGCAAGATAGACGGTGCCGGCATTGACCTCCTCGCCGTCCTGGCCCTCGCGCACCGGCCGTTTGGCGATGCGGGCGAGATGCTCGGCCATGATGGTGGTGAAGGTCGGCGGCATATGCTGGGTGATCAGCACCGGGGCGCGGTCGAGCACGCCGCCGATCTGGCTGACGATGGCATTGAGCGCCTGCGGGCCGCCGGTCGAAGCGCCGATCACCAGCACGCGCGGTGGGGTCGTCGGCATCGCGCGCAGCGCGATCGGCGGCGCGGCCTGTCCGGGACGCGGCTTGAACTGCTGCGGCGCGGTGGCGTCGGCGGTGCGGGCGCGCAGCGCGCAGGGCCGCAACCGCTTGGCGCGCTGGCCGAGGTGGCGAATCTTCTCGATCAGCTCGCGGCGGAACGCCGGCGAGCCGGTGACTTCGCGGTTGCTGGCCGGCTTCGGGATATAGTCGGCGGCGCCGAGCGAAAGCGCGCGCAAGCTGATCTCGGCGTTCCGCCGGGTCAGCGTCGAGGCCATGATCACGACCAGGTCGCGCCGCTTCTCCAACAGCAGCGGCAAGGCGGCGATGCCGTCGAGCTCCGGCATGTCGACGTCGAGCACCACGACGTCGGGATCGGCGCGCTCGACCTGATTCACCGCCTCGCGCCCGGTGCGCAGCGAGGCGACCACCTCGAGGTCCGGTTCTGCCTCCACCCAGCGCGCGAACAAGCCGCGCACGACCACCGCGTCGTCGACGATCATGACGCGGGTGCGCCGCTCGACGGCGCTACTGGATGATGGGTGGGCCACTACGACGTTCATCGGGACTCGACGCCTTACTTGCCTGTTATTGCCGCGACGGACGCGGTCAGATCAGCCCGACTTCCTGGAATTTGGCTTCCACGATCTCCTTGTCGAACGGCTTCATGATGTATTCGTTGGCGCCGGCGTGCAGCGCGCGTGCAATGTGTGCGACGTCGTTCTCGGTGGTACAGAACACCACCTTCGGCGAGTCGCCGCCCGGCAGCCGGCGCAGCGAGCGCAGGAATTCGTAGCCGTCCATCTTCGGCATGTTCCAATCGAGCAGGATCGCATCGGGCAGCTTGCGCCGGCAGGCATCGAGCGCCTGCTCGCCGTCCTCGGCCTCCACGATATCGAATTCGAGCCCTTCGAGAATCCGCCGCGCCACCTTCCGGATGACGCTGGAGTCGTCAACAACCAAACACGTCTTCATCTCACCCTCACTGTTCCCGTCCACTGGTTCCAAGAAACGTTCTTGCTGCTGTCATGCCGCCATCGCGTTCGGCACGATGTCGAGCACGCGGTCGACATCGGCGACGATAAGCAATTGCCCATCCAGGCGGTAGATTCCGGCCGATACGCGCGCCAGCCGCGCGTCGAGATTGATTGGGTTGGGCTCGCGCTTGGCTTCGTCGAGCTTGAGCACCTCGCCGACGCTGTCGATCAAGAGCCCGTAGGATTCGCCGCGCGATTCGACGCCGATCGCCATGGGCGTGTGGCCCTCCTGGCGCTCGCCGAGACCGAAGCGGCGGCGCAGGTCGACCAGTGTCACGATGCGGCCGCGCAGATTGAGTACGCCGGCGATTTCCGGCGGCGCCAGCGGCACCCGCGTCAGCCGCTCCGGGAGGAAGACGTCCTGCACCTGCACGATCGGCATGCCGAACAACTGGCCCCCGATCATGGCGGTCACGTACTCGGTCAGGTTTTGCTGGGCGATGTCTGTCATGGTGTGCTCGTCACGCCGCGCGGCCGACGTCGGTCTGCTCCTTGAGCGCCGCAATCAGCCCCTGCCGGTCGAATTTGGCGACATAGTCGTGGAACCCAACCTGGCGGCCGCGCTCGACCGCCTCGACCGATACGACGGAGGACAGCGCGATCACCGGCAGGTCGGCGGTGCGCGGGTCCTTGCGCAAGCGCTCGGCGAATTCGAAGCCGCTCATCTCGGGCATTTCAATATCGGTGACGACAATGTCGAACTCCCGCCCGTCCTTGAACATGGCGAGCGCCTCGGGCGCGGAGGCGGCCGCCGTCACGTCGTAGCCGACCGCCTGCAGCACCGGCGAGAGCATGTTGCGGAAGAACGGCGAATCGTCGATCAGCAGCAGCGAGGGCCGCGCGACGCGCTTGGCCTGCTCCTTGTTGCGGAACCAGTCCTCGAAGGCGAGCGGCAGGAAGTGGCCGACGTCGATGATCTCGGTCGCCTGCCCCTTGATGATGGCCGAGCCGAGCACGCCGGAATCGTCGCCGGCGACCTGGATGTCGAGACGGTCCTCGACGATGTCGACGATCTCGTCGACCACCAGCGCCATCGCGCGGGCGCCATCGGAGAACACCAGCAGCGGCTGGGCGCCCTCGCTCTTCACGCGTACGCTGTCGTTCATGCTCACCAACGGCATCAACTGGCCGCGGTACTGCACCATGTGGCGGCCGTTCGACAATTCGATCTTGCGGGCGTCGATCTCCTCGAGCCGGGTGACCAGCGACAGCGGCACCGCTTTCAGCTGGCTCGAGCCGGCGCGGAACACCAGAAGCGACGTCGTGTTCTCGTCGACCGCGGCGTGACGGGCCGCGGCGGCATCGTCGGTGTCCGCTTGCGAGGTCACCGTGCTGCCGAGCGACTGGGCGACGCCGTTCGGATCGACGATCATGATCACCGAGCCGTCGCCGAGGATGGTGTTGCCGGAGAACATGGCGATGTGGCGAAGCTTGCTCGACAGCGGCTTCACCACGATTTCCTCGGTGTGGAACACGCCATCGACGACGATGCCGAAGCTCTGGCTGCCGACCTGCGTCACCACGATGAAGCCGCTCTCGATATCGCGGGCACCGCCGTCGATGCCGAGCAGCTGGCTCAGGCGCGTCAGCGGCAGCAGCTTGTCGCGCAGCCGCAGTACCGCGGTGTCCTTGATGCGTTCGACCCGATGCTCGCCGCCGGCGCGCGCGCGCACCAGCTCGATCACCGCGATCTGCGGGATGGCGAAGCGGTCGCCGCCGGCTTGCACGATCAGCGCCGCGACGATCGCGAGCGTTAGCGGGATCTTGATGGTGAAGCTCAAGCCGACGCCGGCGACCGACTTCACGTCGATGGTGCCGCCGATCTGGTCGATATTGTTGCGCACCACGTCCATGCCAACGCCGCGGCCGGACACGCTGGTGACCTTCGCCGCCGTCGAGATGCCGGGCGCAAAGATGAATTTGTGAATTTGCGCTTCGCTCAGCTTGTCGGCGTCGGCCTCCGACACCAGGCCTTGCGCGATCGCCTTGGCCTTGATGCGCGCGGTGTCGAGCCCGCGGCCGTCGTCGGCGATCTGGATGATGATATGGCCGCCTTCGTGATAGGCCGACAGCCGAATGCGGCCCTGCTCGGGCTTGCCCGCCGCGCGGCGCCCGGCCGGAGTTTCCAGACCGTGATCGGCGGAGTTGCGCACCATATGGGTGAGCGGGTCCTTGATCAGGTCGAGCACCTGGCGGTCGAGCTCGGTCTCGGCGCCCTGCATTTCCAATTCGATCTGCTTGCCGAGCTCGTTCGACAGGTCGCGCACGACGCGCGGCAGCTTCTGCCAGGCATTGCCGATCGGCTGCATGCGCGTCTTCATGACGCCTTCCTGCAACTCGGCGGTGACGCTGGACAGCCGTTGCAGCGGCGCCTTGAATTCCGAATCCTCGTGCCGGCGCACGATCTCGAGGAGCTGGTTGCGGGTGAGCACCAGCTCCGACACCATGGTCATCAGCTGTTCGAGCGTGTCGACGGTGACGCGGATCGATTGATTGGCGGCCTTGGCGCCGTCGTCGTCCTTGGCCGGCTCGGCCGCGGGCTTGACGGTTTTGACGCCGGGCTGATCGACCGGGGTTTCGCGGAAGGCGCGCTCGAGGTCGTCGAGCGAATCCTCGCCCGGCCGCAGCGGCCGCTCCAGCACCTGCGGCGCCAGCGTGCCGACCGCGTATTGCGGCGCCTCGGGCGCAGCCGCCGGCGCCAGCCGCTCGACCATGCGGTCGAGATCGGCGATCAAATCGTTGTCGCTGCCTTCCGGCTCGCGCTGCTCGCGCTCGAGCGATTCCAGAATCTGCTTGATGCGGTCGATGGTGGCGAGGATGAGCGTGACGGCATGGCTGGTGGCCGGCTGACCATCGCGGAATTTGCCCATCAAGGTTTCGGCGGCATGCGCCAGCGCTTCCAGCCGCGGCAGGCCGAGGAAGCCGCAGGTGCCCTTGATGGTGTGCACCAGGCGGAAGACGTTATCGAGAATCTTGGCGTTGTTGGGGTCCTGCTCGAAACGCACGAGCTCGACGTCGACCACGTCGAGACTCTCGTTCGTCTCGCTCACGAATTCCCGCAGCAGGTCGTCCATGAAAAACGCCTTCGTCGACGCGCGCCGGCCGTAGCTCGCTCTCTGTCAAGAGCGCGGCCAGTGTGTCGTCGAAGCGTTTAATTTTGGTTGCGGTACTTGGATCGCTCGCGCGGTTTAACCGTTCGTTAACCGCGATTGTGGCGCGTCACTGCGCGGTCACGGTAACCGCGTCGCCTTCCATGGCCATGGCGACCTTGACGCCGACCGCCTGCGCCAGAAGGCTGGCGTAGAACGGCTGGATGCGGTGGGCATCGAGCGGCATGTCGCCGGCATCGCCGGAAACCAAGGCCGCCACCGCGGGTGGAACCTTGGCATTGACGCCCGCGGCGCTGACCTTGAAGCCCATGGCGTCGCCCGCCCCGATCGGATCGACGGTGAGCCGGCCGCCGCGCGGGATGGTCTGCCCGGCGATCAGCAGCAGATTGAGCAGCAGTTTCACCCGGTTCTTGGCGAGCAGCGCGCGCGGCAGATTCCAGGCCACCTTGGTCTTATCGTCCTCGAAGAAGCCGCGGCTGATGGCCTCGGTGTCGCCGAGATCGATCTGGGCGCCGGCCGAGCCCGCCGCGCCGAAGGCGATGCGGCAAAATTGCAGCTTGGCCGAGGCGGTGCCGGCGCTCCGCTTGATCAGGTCGAGGGCGAAGGTCTTGGTCTCCTCGTCCTTTTCCTCGGCCAGCACTTCCAGACCGTTGACGATGGCGCCGACCGGGCTGATCAGGTCGTGGCAGACGCGCGAGCACAGCAGGGCCGCAAGATCGAGCGCTTCGATGGGCGTTCCGGACATAGACGGGTCTCCACGGGGCGTGCAGTCTGCCGAAAACCGGCGAATCGCTGCAGGCGCCGGCTGGCGGGCGTGATACACCGCACCGTCGCAACCGCCAAGGACTGCAAGGGGCTTCGCACGCCGTGACCGCTGGAATCACCTCGCAACAGGCGGAGACGCTTCTCGACGCGCTGACCGAGATCGTCTCGCGCGCGGCGGCGGAGACGCTGGCGACGCCGTTCTCGGCGGTCGAGCGGCGCATCAAGAATGACCTGTCGCCGGTCACCGCCGCCGACGAGGCCTCGGAAGCCCTCATCATCGACGGCGTTTCCCGGTTGTTGCCCGGCGTCACGGTGATCGCCGAGGAAAGCGTCGGCCGCACAGCGGCGGCAGGTCTCGAGCCGAGCTGCATCATCGTCGACCCGCTCGACGGCACCAAGGAGTTTCTCGCCGGCCGCGACGAATTCACCGTCAACCTCGCCATCGTGACGCAGGGCGCGCCGGTCGCCGGCATCATCGCCGCGCCGGCGCAAGGACTGCTGTGGCGCGGCGTGGTCGGCGGCAAAGCCGAGCGGTTGCGGCTGCGCCTCGGGGCCGGTCCCGAGCAAGCTTACGACCGCAGCGTCATCCGCACGCGGCCGGCGCCCGATCGCCTCATCGTAGCGACCTCGCGCAGCCATCTCGACGAGACCACGGAAGACTTCATTTCGCGGCTGCCGGTGGCGAAGCGCTTCCTCTGCGGCTCGGCGGTGAAGTTCTGCTACCTCGCGCAGGGCGACGCCGACGTCTATCCACGGCTGTCGCCGACGCACGAATGGGACATCGCCGCCGGCTGCGCGATCCTGATGGCGGCGGGTGGCGCAATCACCGCGCCGAACGGCGGCGCTCTTCAATTCGCACGCCGCGCAAAGAAATTTTTGGTGCCCGGTTTCATCGCCTGGGGCGATCCGGCCAAGGCCGCCGCGGTGCGTTGACGCGCCCGCTCAGGGCGCGATGGTGAGGATCACCTCGGGCCACTTGCGCGTTGCGCGCTCGATGATCGCCGCCGGCTCGGCGAGGAAGGCCGTGCGCGCCTCGGCGCTGTAGAAGAGATAAAGCCGCGAACCGTTCACCACCCAGAACAGCGGATGGCCGGGCACCGAGCTGCCGCGCGCGATCGCCACCGCATCATAACCGCCGAAGCGCGGCATATAGACGTCCGGATTTTCGGCAAAGGCCGCCCGGTTGCCTTCATTGATGAAGCGCCAGACCGCGCCGCCCAGGCGCAATTCCAAATTGGGACGGCCGATTTTCGGCTTGCCGTCGGTGAAATAGGCGACCGGGTCGAAACCGCTGATGGCAAGCCCGGTCAGGGCATTGATCACCAGCGGCTCGCTGGGGGCGGCGGAGATTGTCGGCGCCGCCAGAATCGGCCCAAAAACCCCTAATCCGAGCGCCAGAGCAAGCGCCAGCGGCTTCCGTTGTTGCCGTGCTGCAGTCATAGTTCTCGGCGATCTTCGAGCGATTCGTGGTCCTGGGCGGGATGTCGCCGCCACATTACGGTCACCCGCGTAAGCAACGGGTTAAACGGGGCTTGGACCTCACAAGCAATGGAGCATCCGATGCGCGCTAGCTTGCGCCTTGCGGCACTCACGCTGTGTCTCGTTGGCTTTGGCGCCGTTCTCGCTTCCGCCCAACAGCAGCCGCAGGCCCCGCCGCCTCCGCCGCCGCCACACCGGGATACGTTCAAGCCCGACGAGATCATCCGCGAGGGTCATCGCTTCTTCGGCACCGTGTCGCGCGGCTTGGCGCAAGTGGTGCAGGAAGCGTTCAGCCGCTGGGGCGAGCCCAACGGCTACGTGCTCGGCCAGGAAGGCAGCGGCGCCATCGTCGTCGGGCTGCGCTATGGCGACGGCAAGCTCTACACCAAGAACGCCGGCGACCGCCGCGTGTTCTGGGAAGGCCCCTCGGTCGGCTTCGACTATGGCGGCGAAGGCGCGCGCACCATGATGCTGGTCTATAACCTGCCGGCGACCGACGCGATCTATCAGCGCTTCGCCGGCATCGACGGCTCGGCGTATTTCATCGGCGGCTTCGGCTTCACCGCGCTCGCCTCCGGCCGCATCATCGTGGTGCCGATCCGCTCCGGCGTCGGCTTAAGGCTCGGCGCCAACATCGGTTATCTCAAATTTACGCCGCGGGCGACCTGGAACCCGTTCTGACGCGCCGTCACGATTAAGTATTATTGTCGCGCACCCGGGACGCCGGCCCCGGGTTCGGGTTAATCTGTGGCCATCAGGCTGGGCCGGGCCGCAAGTTGAGTTGGAGAGTTGTTCATGATCGAACCGATCATGTATTTCGGGATCGGGTTCCTGGTCGCTGCCCTGATCGGGCTCATCATCATCCCCCTCGTGCACAATCGCGCGGTGCGCCTCACCATGCGGCGGCTGGAGGCCGCGACGCCGCTGTCGATGGCGGAAATCCAGGCCGACAAGGATCAGCTGCGCGCCGAATTCGCCATGTCGACGCGGCGCCTGGAAATGAGCGTCGAGCAGCTCAAGACCAAGACCACCAGCCAGTTCGCCGAGATCGGCAAGAAGGGCGACGCCATCAACCGGCTGAAGATCGAGCTCGGCGAAAAGACCGCCGCCATCTTCGCGCTGGAGGCGCGCGACAAGGCGCTGCGCGATCAGTTGCGCGCGACCGAAGAGGAGATTGCGGCCAAGACCGGCATCATGTACGAGGCCGAGCGCACTCTGTCCGACAAGGAAGCCGAACTCGCCAAGCTTGTCGGCGCGCTCGACGAACGCTCGACGCTGGCCGATTCGCAGCGAGTCGAGATCGACGCGCTCAAGAGCGAGGTCGAGACGCTGAAGGTCAAGCTCGCCTCGGCCAGCAGCGAGTTGAAGGCGGTGGAAAGCCGCCGCGACACCGAGCGGGTCGAGCTCAAATCGACCACCCAGGACCTCGCCGAAGAGCGCGACCGGGTGGAGAACCTCAGCCGCCGCGTCGCCGAGCTGGAGCAGCAACTGGCAGCGCAGACCAAGGAGGCCGAATTGCTCGGCCAACGCGCGCACGATCTGGAAACCCGCCTCAGCGAACAGGTGCGGCTGCTCGGACAAAACGAATCCGAGCTCAATCAGACGCGCAGCGAATTGCTTGCCACGCGTAAGATCGAAAACGATCTGCGCACTGCGCTCGCCCAATTGCACGAGCGCACCAGCGCGGCCTTCGAGCAGCTCAAGACCGAGAAGGCGCAGCTGCAATCCGACCTCAACCGCACCACCGACGAGCGCGACCGGCTGGCGCGCGACCTCGGCACCATGAAGCGCGAGGCGGAGGAGAACTGGGCGGCCGAGCGGGTGGAAAACGCATTGCTGCGCGAGCGCATCAATGACGTCGCCGCCGAAGTGGCGCGCATGGCCTCGGCGCTGGAAGGACCGAACTCGCCGATTGACGCCATCCTGGCGGCGGAAACCGCACGCGACCGCGCCGGCGCCGTAGCAGGCAAGGCCGGCGCCGAACTGCAGACCACCGCGTCGGGCGACCTCGCCGACCGCATCCGCGCGCTGCAGGGTCATGCCTCGCGCGTGCCGCGCGCCGACAAGCCGACGAGCCGCAATTAAGGGGTTCGCTTGACACCTCTTCGGGCCGCTCTTTATATCGCGGCCGTCACGACCGGGCGCTTAGCTCAGCGGGAGAGCGTTCCCTTCACACGGGAGAGGTCGTAGGTTCAATCCCTACAGCGCCCACCATTGCCAGCCGTTTATGGCTGAAGCCACGCTTCCTCAGCAGCGATGAAACGGCCGGCGTGGGCCGACTTCGCTTTTCACTTGAGCCATTGAGCGACCGTCGGTGGCAAATTCATTGAACTGGGTGAACAGCTTCTCGCCATTGTTGACCCAATGCATGGTGATGACGTCGCCGTCATATTCGTAGCTAGTAACCTCGAACCGCTTGGTCGGCGATCCATCGAGGAAGGTCACAATCAGCAGATGAGAGGCAAATTCGTAGTTTGTGGTTAGACCACACCAGCGGCCGGATATATTCTTATAGCTCAATGCCTGCGCCGCGCCGGCGAATGCCGCCAGCAGGACGATGGCCAATGCCAGGTCGCGGATAAACCTCATACGCCCCTCCCACACTGTAACAACCGTGCAGCCTATCCTAGCATTTGAAGCGCCGGTGAAAAGTGGCCGCATGACTTCTTCGCCTTATCACTTGCGGCGCCTCGGCGGATCGCGTGACAGGCCTTTGCCGGCCAGTTCGTCGAGATAGTCTTGCCAGTAGGCAGCGTAGTTGCGGCCGAGATCGCGCAGGTACTCCCAGCCGAAAATGCCGGTCGAATGCAGGTCGTCGAACGTCAGGCGCACCGCGTAATTGCCGACCGGCAAGACCTCGATGATCTCGACGTTGCGCTTGCCGGGCACGGTCTTGCGTTCCTCGGCGGAATGGCCCTGCACCTCCGCGCTCGGGCTTTTCACCCGCAGGTATTCGGCCGGCAGATCGAAGCGCTCGCCGCCGTCAAATGTGACGGTCAGCGTGCGGCGGTCCTTGTGCAGCCGCAGTTCACTCGGCCAGGCTTGGTCGTCGCTCATCGCATTACACCGCGTATCGCACTTTCCCGGCCTCGCTGAGATCGAAGCCGCCCATCTCCTGCGCCCGGGCGATGAGCTCGTCCGAACGCAAAAACCGGATCAGCGCCTGCATCGGCGGACGGAAATAGTCGCGCTGGCGCAGCAACAAGTCGAACGGCTCCCAGACGATCGGCACGAAATCGAGCCCGGCGGCATTGGCGACCGAGCGCGTAGCGATGCCGACATCGGCGCGGCCGGCGCGGATCGCCTGCGCAATATCGGGCCCGGTCGGGCACACCGGGCTCACCGCCGTCAGCGCATCGAGCGTCGCTTTGGCCCGGTGCAGCAGCGAGAGCAGCAGCAGTTGCGCGCCGGCGCCTTTCGGTCGCATGGCGACCCGCGCGCGCTTGGCGACCGCGTCTTCGATCGAGCGGAGCTTGAGCGGATTGCCGGGGGCCAGCAGGAAGCCCTGCTCGCGGCGGCAGAAGGCGACCAGCACGGCATCCTGCATGTCGTTGCGGCTGGCGATGGCGGCGACATTGGCGTCGGCCTGCGGATCCTCCAAGGCATGCAAATGCATGGCGGCGGCGATGGCCTCGCCGGCGACGAAGCGGGCAAAACCGGCCTCGCTGCCGACCGCCAGCGTGGCGAGGCCACAGCCGCTTTCGCGCATCGCCCATTCCAGCAGCGGGTCGTGACTGCCGGCAATGATTGGTGCCGGCTGCGGGCCGGTCATGCCGGCGGGCCGCGTCACGCTCGACGCCAGCCAATGATCGAGCTCGGCTTTGGGAAAGAGCCAGCGGCCGGTCACCTTGGTGCAAGGCACCGTGCCCTCGGCCACCATCTCATAGATCTTGCGTTCCTTGAGACGCAGGTAGCGGGCGGCTTCGGCTGTCGTGAAGAGCTGCATAACTCACCTGCACGCTTATGCATTTTTTCTGACATTGCCGAATGCGGCCGAAAAAACAAGGCGCAGCTGGGGGAAATCACCCGCGCCGACGGCGAAACGAATTCCGATAAAAAAATTATGCGCAGTGAGGACGCTGAATTGGCTTGAATTGCCTGCGCTTCTCGTGGCACGGCCAGAGCAGCTGCACAGAAAAAATATACTTCAGCGCCGGCGCCCGATACGATGCCGCGCTCGGTCACTTCATCTAAGCCACTGAATTCCCGATGGAAAACGGCGTCGCCGCGGCCGTGGCACGACCCTTGCTGAACTCACGGTCGAGAACGCAAAGACGGTGGCGAAGATGACCGACAAAAACAGAATCCTCGTTGTCGATGACGACGAAACGGTACGCCGGAGCTACCTGCGGTCGCTCGAGAGCGTGTCTTGCCAGGTGGCGACTGCCAGTGATGGTGAAGAGGCGCTGCAATCGATGGAGCAGAACCCCTTCGACGTGGTGCTGCTCGACATGCGCATGCCCGGTCAGGATGGCCTGTCGGTGCTGCGCACCATCAAGCAGAAATGGCCGGACAGCGAGGTGGTGATCATCACCGGCTATCCGACCGTGGACAGCGCCAAAGAAGCCGTGCGGCTCGGGGCCTATGACTACGTCTCCAAGCCGGTCGGACCGCAGGACGTCATCAATGCCGCCGACGGCGCCATGACCCGCAAACAGTGGGCCCTGCGCCGCCTGACGGAGGAGCAGGCGAACGCCGCCTGAACAACGCGATCATCCATTCACCGCCAATACGAAGCGAAAATTCGAAAAAGGAGAAGGCCATGTCCGCATCACGTAAAGTCCTCGTCGTCGACGACGATCCGGCCGTCCGCAAGAGCATTGACCGGGTGCTGACCGACAAGGGCTACGCCGTCATCACCGCGCAAGACGGCGAAGAGGCCCTGCGCAAGCTCAACGAGGAGAAATACGACCTCGTCTATACCGACATCCGCATGCCCGGCATGGACGGGCTCGAGGTCGCCGAACAGGTCAAGGCGCGCAAGCCTTGGACCCCGGTCGTGATCATCACCGGCTACGGCACCGAAGCCGCCGAGGCCCGCGCCAAGGCCGCCGGCGTGTCGAGCTTCGTGCACAAGCCGCTGTCGCCCGAGATGATCGAAGACAGCGCCCGCGATGCGCTCGCCGCGCCCGTAGCGCAGGTCATCGCCCTGCCGACGGCGGCACCGGCACCCGAGGCGGAACCGGCGCGTGGCAGCGCGCTGATCAACGTCCTCCTGTTCTTCGCCGCGCCTTTCATCGGCCTCGCCTATATCGTTGCCTTCCCCTTCGTCGGGCTCGGCGCGATGGCGGTGCTGGCGGCACGCGCCGCCAACAAGAATCCGAGGCTGCATGCGATCGGCGTCACGATGAAGCACGTCGCGATGGCGTTCGCCGCTCCTCTGCTCGGGCTCTTGTACATCATGCTGTTCCCCTTCATCGGGCTGGCGAGCCTCTTGTGGCTGGCGGGCCGGGCGCTGCGGACCAAGAGGATGTAATTGCGAGTGGCCGACTGACGCCTCGCCCAAGCTCCGGACGAGGCGGCAAGGCCGGGGGCCCTCCCCCGGCCCTTTTTCATGCCGAAACGATCCTTTCCCAGCGTTTTGTGGATCGGCGCCGACTGTATAGCAAAAACATGCAGCCCGATAAATTCGTAAGCTATTGATTATATTTGAGTAATTTTGAAACCCCCGGCGTGGCCGGACAAAATTTTTGTACTTTACGACCCGGCAGGGCCCCGAATTCGCGCCGGGGCATCATCACTAAGCTGTTGAATTATATAATCTATTCATCAGAATCGAGGCGTTTGGCACGCTCCATGCGATGTCTGGTTCGAGAAAAAGATTAAAGCAAAAAACAGGAGTGAGCCATGACCGCATTAGCCAAGATCCTCGTCGAGGAAGAGCCCGTCGTCACCACCAAGGTCAGCCTGGCACCCGCCGCCAAGCTCTATGTCGTCGCCAACAATGCGACCGCGACAGCGGCTGCGGAAGAAGGCAGCGCCATCAAGAACATCGTCCTGTTCTTCGCCGCCCCCTTCATCGGCTTGGCCTACATCGTTGCCTTCCCCTTCGTTGGCCTCGTTGCCCTGGCCGTGCTGGCCGGCCGTCTGGCCGCCAAATACGAAGCGGTTCGTGCGGCCGCCGCCGTGCTGCGGACTGTCGGGTTTGCGGTTGCGGCCCCGGTGCTCGGCCTCGCCTACATCGTGTTGTTCCCCTTCATCGGCCTGGCGGCGCTGGCCTGGATGGGCGGCCGGGCGGTCATCAGCCGGTAACCCGCGGTGATGAGATAGATCAATGAAGGCACGGCTGAATTGCCGCAGATCATCTGAGCAAACGTTACGGTCATGCGGGGGGCTTAAGACCCCCCGATTGACGTTGAATGCGAGAGTCCCATGGGACCGAAGACCGACCGCGGCCATGCCCCGCGCAACATCCTGCCCGCGTTTCTGAAAGCCAGCTTCACCACGGCCGCCGTCGCCGCCTCGCTTACGCTGCTACCGGTCGCGGCTTTCGCTGCCGATCCGGCGCCTTCCGCGGCCGATCAGGCTTGCCTTGGCTGTCACGGCGCCGCCGGCATGGAGAAGAAGCTCGCCGACGGGGATACGCTGCAGCTGCTCGTGCCGCCGGCCCCCTATCTCAAATCGGTGCACGGCGCCAACGGCTGCACCAGCTGTCACGCCGACGTCGACATCACCAAGCATCCGCCGGAAAAGAACGAGATCGCCAGCAAGCGCAGCTTCGCGACCGCCATGACCCAGGTCTGCCGCA